>Ga0066376_10004278_pt1 | contig 12448 bp, 13 predicted proteins | sample Knorr_S15_td_Bot_FD_77009 | JGI IMG/M metagenome (GOLD analysis project Ga0066376, IMG submission 77009) | Marine microbial communities from Southern Atlantic Ocean transect - Knorr_S15_td_Bottom_ad_5009_LV_A | ecosystem: Environmental > Aquatic > Marine > Oceanic | place: Southern Atlantic... | reverse complement strand
TGCCGAAAAAGGTTACGAATTTTGTAAAAATGAACTAGGCATCGATCGGATGATGAATGAAACCATAGCCACTTATGAAGAAGCAGTCAAAAGTTAACACTATCAAATTTCTTCACACGCAGTCGATATGAAAATTGCCATTATTCGCCAAAAGTTTGTTCTCTATGGTGGCGCTGAACAATTCGCAGATGGTTTTATCCATCAACTTGCTGAATCGGGGCATGAGGTTCATATCTTTGCCAATCGCTGGACTCCTTCCCATCACAGCAATATTCACCATCACTTTGTAGCCACTCTGCATTTTAACGCCTTTGTCAGAACCTTGTCATTTGCCTGGACCGTCGCCAAACAAATCCGCGAACAACATTTTGATGTCACTCAAAGTCATGAAAAAACCTGGGAGCAGGATGTCTACCGGGCGGGGGATGGATGTCACATAAAATGGCTGAGCCAAAGAAGCAGGAATTTGTCCCCACTAAAAAATCTTTTCCTCTATTTAAATCCTTTTCATCAGTTAATTCTCAAGCTGGAAAAAAATATTTTTGAATCCGGTCGATGCAAAAAGATAATCGCTATTTCTCAAATGGTAAAAAACGATATTCTGGAAAATTATAAATGTCCGCCTGAAAATATTACTGTCGTATATAACGGAGTCGATCTTAAACGTTTTCATCCCGATAATAAAAATATCTATCGTAATTTGATAAGAAAGCAGTTAGGAATTTCAGAAGAATCTATTCTGATTTTGTTCGTTGGGTCTGGATTTGAGCGAAAAGGCGTGCAATTTCTACTAGAGGCTACCGAGCATTTAAAGAACAAGGACTGGCGATTGCTATTGATGGGCAAAGGAAACTTTGAAAAATTTATGCATTACGCGCCAACAAACAAACACCGGCAAATAATCGCAAAAGAACCGGATCCCGAAATAGAAAAATATTATGCGGCGGCTGATATTTTCATACTTCCTTCCATTTACGAGCCCTTCGGCAACGCCAATCTGGAAGCCTTGGCAACCGGTCTGCCTGTTGTCACCACTAGATACTGCGGCGCAGCAAATATCATCCAGTCTAAAAAAAATGGCCTGGTTGTTGAAGACCCGTTTAATCCAAAAGAAATTGCAGAAAAAATCAGTATGCTTTTCAACCCATCAACCCGTAAAGCCATGGGAAGAAATGCAAGAAAACTCGCCGAACAGTTTCCTCTGGAAAGAAATAGCCGCGAAATGCTGGAAATTTACAAAAGCCTATCTAATTCCGGACATCCCTGAATTCCAAATCCAGTTTCTTTTTCACCCAACCGGCAACTTTTGTTTTCCTGGTAGCGGTCGAAGTTTTGTTTTCTTCCTTCGTCTGGAACAACTGCCAATGCAAGTTACTTAGCTCCTGCCCGGAAATGATTTTTTTTGTCTGTCCCCGGGCATCCAAAATTTTCACATCATAAAACATGGCTAGCACCTCCTTACAATATGTAATGGTTGTAATTATTGATACTGCAAGGGGTTTGCCAAAACTTAAATATGGCGAATGAATTTACTTAAAGCTCAATTAAGCAAGCAGTTAAAAATAAGGAGGTTGAAAAAGGGCCGGTTAGAAAACTAAATTATGTTGCACAATATTACAACAACTTACAGTTTTGTATACAATCGGCAAAGGAAGAAAGAATTGATAAACCGGCTATTTCCTGAATACTCAGGCGATAACCGGTTGCATCAAAGCTTGAAATGAACTGAAGATGTTTGCTCCCGCTTATGATTTGGAATGAGTGCCGTCACAAATAGGCGATTTTCCCGTTTTCCCACAGTCACAAATTACAAGCTTCCTTGCTTCATCGACTACGAATTCTTTTGGAGTTTTTCCTGTGGCTTTTGCACTGTGAGATCCATCGCAATATGGTTTATTGGCAGATTCGCCACATGTACAGTAGTTTTTAATTCCCGGAGTTTCATCGATAAACATCGGGGCGTTTTCATATGCCATGTGATTTCCTTAGTTTAAAAGTTGACAAAAAATTTACCGTACAGCTTATTTATAACTTGTCAACAATTTTAAAATCGACAATAGTTTCTAATCACTTCTTTCAAGTGGAGCTAAAATATATATGAAAATCCTAGTAACCGGTGCAACTGGTTTTGTAGGTAAAACGCTGCTTCCCTTGCTGGTCGAAAAAGGCCACGAGATAATCGTTTTAACCCGTGATATTAAATCTGCTCAAGTTCGCCTTCCCGTTGCCTCTAATATAATCCAATGGGACCCTGAAAAAATTGCGATTCACATAGAAAATGATATTGATGCGGTAATAAATCTTTGCGGGGAAAATGTTGCCGGTGGACGCTGGACTGCGACAAGAAAACAAGCGATCTATGACTCGAGAGTCTTATCAACGCGTAATCTCATCAACTATTTTCGAAATAATTTGAATCCGATAAAAACCTGGATATCCGCCTCTGCTATCGGAATTTATAAAAACTCAATTGTTTTAAATGAATTCGCACCTTGCGGACAAGGATTTCTCGCCAAAGTCTGTAGCGATTGGGAAGAGGAAACCTTTAAGGCTAAAGATTTAAACTGTCGTACCGTTGCTTTCCGAATAGGAATGGTATTGGGATTCGAGGGCGGTGCTATGGAAAAAATGTTGCCTCTTTTCAAACTGGGATTTGGCGGAAACATAAGCAATGGCAATCAATGGATGAGTTGGATTCATGTCCGCGACCTTGCAGGATTGATAGTGGCGGCAATTGACAACCCTTCCTACAAAGGTCCTGTAAATGCCGTAAGCCCAAATCCAGTGACCAACAAGGAATTCACATCCACATTGGCGAGGATACTGAAACGACCTGCTATTTTTCCCGTTCCGGGACGGGTCTTCAAACTGCTGTTAGGAGAAATGTCTGAAATCCTATTAACCAGCCAAAAAGTTTCCTGCGAGCTGGCTAAAAAATCGGGTTACAAGTTCATCTACCCTAAATTAAAAAATGCACTAAAGATCATCTGCGATCAACCCGGGCATACCTTGGTAATTGAACAGTGGGTTCCACAACCTATCGATAAAATATTTTCTTTTTTTACAGACCCACAGAATCTGGAAATCCTGACGCCAAAATTTTTGCAATTTAGAATTCTTAAAGTCACGTCCGCACCCATTCGAGAGGGAACGATACTCGATTATAGTTTGAAAATAAGGGGGATACCTGTCCGCTGGCAATCCAAAATCACAGAGTGCATCTCAGGAATTCGTTTTTCCGACACGCAAACCCGCGGCCCTTACTGTTTCTGGCATCACACACATGAGTTTTTTGAAAGAAATGGCGGGACTATTATTCGAGACAGGGTTATCTACAAAATTCCTGGCGGGACTCCAGGAGATATAATCGCCCATGGGCTTGTCAGAAAAGACCTGGAAAAAATTTTTCTATACCGGCGGGAAGTCATAACAGAGTTGTTCCACTCCAGAGAAAAAAATTAAATAAAACCGCGAATACAAATCCAATAAAGTTTCAGTATTGGATTCAACAAATAATCTACTAATGGATTTTTTAACCCGGTTACCGCGATAGTATCCTGGTATAGTCTGACAATTTCCTTGTCCGCTACTTTTCGGGTAGATTGAATTTCCCTCCTTTTCCTGCTGATTTTAACCGCTTGAGCGGCGATCTCCCAATAGCTCTTTAGCTTCAGGAAAAACCATCCATGAAAAAGGGCATGTACTATTTGTGAAATCTCAACCAGCACGATTGCGGGTGTAATCAAACACAAAGTCTTGCATTCAAAGTTTTTCAACAAAATATGCAACCTGTTTTTTTCAGATCGATAAAATTTAAGTACGCCTTTATTGAAATTATAATGGTGGTAACAAACAGAATCTGGGACCACCATCAGTTTCCACTCCATCATTCGGATTCGCCATGAAAGATCATGGTCTTCGTGATACAAAAATAAATCATCGTCAAACCCGCCCACCTTTTCATACACCTCTCTTGGGAGCATGAATATTCCTCCGCACGCCGACTCTGTCAAAGGCAGGTCCGGCTGATCGAACTGACCGATCAAATTGGGACAGGCAATGCCCGTATAATTTATCAGCACACCATACGAATTGATTTTTGCATTCTCTTTAGAAGCATTTTTTTCTGACGAGGAATAATATAAAATTTTAGGGATCGCCGCCCCCACAGTCGAATCAGAATCCAATTGCACTACAAGCTTGCGCAGGCAATCTGGCTTCAAGGCTAGATCGTTGTTCAAAAAAATAAAATAATCTCCCTCCGCTTTCTCAAATCCTTTGTTCACAGCAGGACCAAACCCCAGGTTCTCGCTGTTTTCAATTAATTTGACCGTGGGGAACTCACTTTTGACCCGAGCCTGCGATCCATCTTCGGATCCGTTGTCGACCACCAGAATTTCAACATCTTCGTAGTCCTGAGCCAATAAAGATCGAAGGCATCCCGAAAGAATTTCTTTTCCATTCCAGTTAACAACAATAGCGGAAACTTTTTTCATCTGTTTCTTGTCTCAAGAAATTTTTTAGACGGGAGAGGTTGCTACGGTACTTATATTAAAATTACACTTTTGTTTTTTCTATCAGATTTATCAGGAATTCTGTAGAAAATTCAGCTAAATGTCGATGTCCGGTTTCATTGAAATGGCCATCATTGGGAATGAAATTTTTTAACAAAAATTCATCATCAATTTCCACAAACAAATCAAAAGCATTAAAATGAGCGATACCCTGCGATTCTAGAAACGCATCAAATTGTTTCACCGGTAAGTCTGGAAAATTGCGATACTGATGAAGGCCACCAAAATGAATTACTGCAAGTTTTCCTCCATTGGCCTGGACTTCCTTATCGAGCTTTACAAATAGTTTTCGTGTTAACTCCCAACCTTCTGAGTCAAAGAAAAATAAATCGTCAAAAATGGAGGTCGTATCCTTGAGATACTTTGGCGGGTCTTTTTTATTTTCATCCGCATCCTCTGGTTTGGATGGTTTCTTCTCAGGAGCAGGCACCTTCTTCATGTAGTCCGGTAAAAACATCCTCTTAAAATAATGCTCCAAGTGATTATATTTTGTCCTAGTAAATTGATATAAACCGCTATTGTTCCAGAGCCATTTATTAAAGTTTTTACGTTTCGCCTGTAAAACCTTGAACCACCCTACCTCATACTCATCTAAAAGCGGGCTCATGTCGCCGCTCTTGAATTTATCTATATTATTACCAATGTCATTACACCAACAAAAAGCCACCACGGTCAAATCTGGCCTATATTTGCGAGCCTTTATATGAAACATCTGCGACTGTTGCCAGGTACCTGTTCCACCAGCACCAAAGTTAATCACCTCAACTCCCGCAGGAATTCTTTCAGATAAATTCTTTTCCCAAACGCCCGAAAAATTTTTAGCTGGGATTACTGCTTCCGCCGAAGTGAATGAGTCGCCCAGCACCGCAATGCGAAGTTTTCCAGGAATACGCTTTACCGGATACGCTTTGCCCAGCAAGCCATCCGCATTTACTTCAACATGCATCTTTACCTTGTTTTCTGTGAGGAATCCCTTCGTCTCAGGACAATAAGATCGGCCCATGATCGGATGATAACAAAGAACACGGTTAGGCTCGAACTCCCAAAAAGTTCTTACCCCTAATTCCATTATTCCAAGAAAAAGCAATAGAGGTATCGCGGTAAAAATGAAAATTCTTTCTTTAGATAATTTTCGAGTCATTTCAAATCATCAAGAGATTTTTCAAAACATTTAACCAACTGTTCACAATTTGCATCCCAGGAAAATTGTTGTATTTTTTTATACCCGCTTTCCGCCAGTTGCAGCCTTAACGACTCATTCGTCAATACCTGAATCAGGTTTTTAGCAAGAGTTCCGGGATCCTTAATAGGCGAAACCAATGCAGTTTCTTTATGAATCGCATAATCCCGGCTGCCCCCTGTATCTGTAGTCACAAGTGCCGTACCACACATCATCGCTTCCATGGCAGGCATTCCCAGACCTTCGTACCAGCTTGAGCACAAAAAAGTGCCACAGGAGGAATAAATTTTGCGAAGAGCCTCCCCCGTTGGACGATAGTGGTATTCGAATTTAAATCCGGCCTCCTCATAAAGAGGAGCAGGGTCAGGAAGTTTTTCACCAAAAACAACAAGTTCAATTTTACAATTTTCAGACTGCACTTTTTTTATCGCCTGAATGGCATCCTTATAACCTTTCCAGTCATAATCATGGTGAAGCATGCACACGCGCACAGCCCTCTTCCCATTTCCATCTTCTTTAAAAAAAGAATTCTGGTTTACGGGAGTGACCAGAACCTCGGCCTCCTGCTGGTATTGTTCTTTAAGAATATCTTTTAGCCAGGTTGAAATCACCATTTTCTTGAACGGCATTTGGTAGGTTGCCTGCGCCTTACTTTTTTTCCGCGTCCACAGGCTCTCATGGTGCTGAACAAAGTAAAACTTTTCCCCTTTGCTATCAGGTAAGGCAGCAGAAAAATCCGCTGTTTGCCAGGCGGTCGCCATTAAAATATCCGCATCGGGGATCAGGCTTTCATGGTTCACAGAAAGAATTTCAATGGGCACTTTGTTCTCTACCCAGTCAATGATTTCAGGAGCTAAAACGGTAACTGTCTTTTTAAAAAACCTGGGCCAGTGATCGACCCGATACCATCTTACTGGTTTGGCAACAACAAACAAACGCACCGAATGCCCCATTTTCTTTAATCGATTGGCATATTCGAACAAAGCTCGGTTGCCGCCACTTATTCTTTTATATTGGCTGAGGATAAATGTAATTTTCATCAAATAAGTCTATCAGGCAGGAAATGGTTTAACATTTAAAAAGGCTGGCTTTGGATTTCATTTGCGAGAATAAAGATCAAGCTGTGGAAGTTACTCTAATATCTTTTCATAATAAGTATCCGGGTCTTCCGGGTCAAACTTTTCATTGGAATACACCAACAAGACCATATCTTCTTCACCGACATTCTTGATAGCGTGAATCGCGCCCGGTTCGATTTTAATGGTTTTCAAATTGTTGACTCCCATCCGAACTTCACGTGTCTCACCGGTTTCCCGGTCTTTCAGCAATAACAGTCCGCTACCGGTCGGCACACAAAACCATTCCACCTTACGAGTATGATAATGATTTCCCCGGACCTTTCCAGGATAAGCAACGGAAACATGAAGCTGACCAAATTCCTTGCAGCCTTCGGGCAATTCTCCACCCAGAACTTCTATGAGCCAGCCTCTTTCATCGGATTTTTTTTCCAGATCTAAAATTTCAATATTCTTCATTTATTTTTCCCTTTTACAAAATAATTCAGGGTTTGCTGAATACCTTTATTTAAAGATGTCCGAGGTTTCCAATTAAACTCTTGCCTGAACCGGTTTGCATCGCAGCAATAAGATATATTATCTTCGTCTCCCGGCCTAAACTCCACCCTCACACTCTTCTCAAACCCTTTGATGGTATTTACAATTTTGACCAATGAAGTCATTTGACCCGAGCTTATATTGTAAACCTTTCTGACTGGAGGTTTCTCCTGAAATCCTGCAAGTAAAAAAGCTCGAACAATATCGTCAATATAAACAAAATCACGACTCTGTTTTCCCTGCCCGTTTATTTGCAGAGGCAGATTTGTTTTTGCGCGCTGGCAAAAAGTCGCGACAACAGAATTATAATTGGCACGGCACCCCGGCCCATATGCATTTGTCATCCTTAAAATTGTGTGTGGAAGACCGGATATGCGAATCAAATCTTCTGCCGATTTTTTACTGACCCCATAAACCGAATCGGGTTGCAATGCGCTTGATTCAGAAATTTTTTCGACACGGTTTTTTAAGCGATACACTTGCGCAGAAGAAGCAAATAAAATTCGCGCAGAAGGTTCTCCATATTTTTTAATCGCCTCAAGCAAACGCAATGTTGCAGTAACATTTCCTGTAAGAATTTCCTCATCGGTTCCCCGATTCACTCCACCAAGATGAAAAAACAACTCCACCCCGGAAACAAAAGATTTGAGTTGCGCCAACGAAGGAAGCGACTTGCCGCGAGGAAGAATAACCACCTTGCCATATTTTCTTAAAGCACGAGTAAGGTGTGAGCCAATAAAACCGGATGCCCCTGTCACGCCGATATGCATGGATTCTGGTATGACCCTAAAGGTCCTGGAGGGTTTATAAAATTTGCAAAACGGGAAAGGGCAGGCTTACTACATTGTATGTCTAGCCCAGTATATCCCTTATTAACAAGCAAAACTAGATAGAAGCCCGATTGAATTTCCGCAATCTCTCGCCTCTACAAAGATAAATTTTAAAGTTAAGTGCTATATTGTCTTTAATCTTGACGGTAATTTTTAGAAAAAACTTGAGACCTCCATGCCCTATTATCTGACTTTATTCCTGCTCACATTGATGCTGGGCTCTGCTCATGGGCAAACCAAAAATCAATCCTCAGCCAAATTTCAATCGGCCCTGCCCGGTTACACCTACCAATTCCCGCGCGACGATTTTTCTCACGATGCCTTCCGCATCGAATGGTGGTATTACACCGGAAACCTACAAAGTGAAAACGGACGACGTTTTGGTTACCAACTCACCTTTTTCCGGGTCGGACTGGAAGGCGATAAACCCATCGACAATCCTTCTAAATGGAAAGTCGACCATATTTATTTTGCGCATATGACAGTTTCGGACATTGAAAATAAAAAATTTTATTTCTTTGAACGCATCAATCGAAAAGGAATCCAAAACGCCGGCGCTGACTCCGATAGCTTTTTGATATGGAACTCTGACTGGAAATTGACCGCCAACGAAAACACGCAAATTTTAAAAGCGCAAGAGAATGAAACAGGAATCGAACTGAGCCTCACACCCCTTAAAAAAAGAGTTTTTCACGGAGAAAATGGCATCAGCAAAAAAGGCAGCGGCAAAGGGAACGCTTCGCATTATTTCTCCTTCACCCGTATGAAAACGGAAGGCAGCGTTTTCATCAAAGGGGAAAAATTCCAGGTGACAGGCAGCAGTTGGATGGATCATGAATTTTCCAGCAATCAACTGAATCCCTCGCTGGTGGGATGGGACTGGTTTTCGCTCAAGCTCGATAACCAAACCGAAATCATGCTCTACCAGTTGCGGCAAAAAGATGGGAGTATAGATACTCATTCCAGTGGCACCCTCATTGGTGCTGACCAAAACTATCATCACCTGACGTTAAAAGACTTTTCCATCTCCCAAAAAAGTTCATGGACCAGTGACAACACCGGTGCCACCTATCCCGCCACTTGGGATGTCCACCTGCCCGACTCCGACACCCGCTTGCAAGTCACACCCGATTTTTCAGATCAGGAACTTTATAACCTGAGATCCATTTCAGGTTCCTACTGGGAAGGCAGTGTCACCATAAAAGGAACCGTGGCAGGAAACCCAGTCACCGGAAAAGGCTATGTAGAATTAGTAGGATACGAAAAACCCCTCAAACAAGACCTACCCGACTAACGACTAGCGACTAGCGACTAGCCGTTGGGGCAGTTTTTTATATTTAAATTTTCCTGCAAAATCAATCCCGCCCGGCACAAAAAACCAATATCCCTTATGCTATGATTCGACTTTGGGAGCTTACCTTATGACTGCTCCCGACCCAAAGCGGACGTTTCTGCGGAAAAAAATCAAGCATTGATGTAAAAGCAAATCCCAACCTATCGCCCCAAATCAAATGAAAGTAATTTCACCTTCAGAAATCCCCTCCGAACTACTAGAGTTACTACAGAAGAAAAAGGTTGTAGAAGAGCAACGCATTGCACAGCAGGGTTTTGGAAAACCTATCATATCGATTGAGTTTAACGGAAGACGACTTGTCGCAATCGGCAGTGAAATTTTTGATGCTGGAAATTGCAAAACATTTCATGAAGTGCTTCCTGCATATCTTAGGGTGCTTTTAGGCGAGGAGTGGATAAAGAAGGAACTTGAAAAAGAATTGGCAACTCGGCATCCAATACTCCAATGGCACAACGCCATGATTGCCAATCATAGGAAAAACATACAAGGCCCTGATAAAATTCAAACTGCTTCTACCCTAGGAGCAATATCTGCTTTGTTGGGTCTTTCTTACAATCTCTATCTCATGGCTCATAACTCAGAGTTGCAGGAGAAGTTAATTAAGCGACTAAAAGACCTTAATCAATTTTTGGGAGCCCATTATGAGACACAAGTAGCAGCATTTTGCATACAAGCAGGATTTGAGATAACCCTTGAGGATGAAGATGACCCTAATTCCACTCACTGCGAATTCACGGCTACAAATATTAAAAGTGGTCGAAAATTTTCCGTTGAGGCCAAAGCTAGAACCCAGGGTAAAAATTCAGGAGCAATCTCCAGCCAGCTATACAGCGCGCTAAAGAAGAGTGCAGAATACGAAAGAATTATTTTCATCAATATAAACAGCCCTGAAAAAACTACAGACCTCGAGCCAGCCAAATGGATACATGAAGCTATCGCCTCTATTAGAGGGGCTGAAACAAGACTCAAGATAAAAGGGAATGATGCTCCTCCCGCTTATGTTTTACTGACAAACCAGCAAAATTCTTGCAACTTAAACGATATTGAGTTTGATACAGAAGCCGTCGCTGAAAGTTTTAAAATTCCAGACTTTCGAGTTGATTATTCTTTTGCTAGTTCAAAGGAGGCTATTGACTCTAGGGACAGACATAAAGAAGTAACAGACATATTCGAAGCTATTAAAAGACATCATAAAATTCCTTCCTCATTTGACGGAGAAATTTCTGAAAACTTACCCAAATTATGATGAATTAATTGATATGTCTCAGCTTACAAAACTATACTGTGAAGGCTTAACCTATCATGCAATGAAAACGGAAAGATAGATGATGAGGGGCTCAATCTTTGAAGGAGACGTCAGCCTAAATAGAGCCACGGTTAGCGGCGGCGCTATTGGCCGATAAAGGGGTCAAGTCGCTCCTTGGATACAAGTGCTTTTAAGTTTGGCTTAAGTTAACGCAGAGAATTTATTGCGGGAAATCTTCCAAAACAGCAATCCCAACCCATAAAAATTCATCAATGATATCAGCAGAATTAAAAATAGCTCCACCTGCCCAAATAAAGAAAAAATCGCCAGCATCATATTGTTTGTGCAAAGACATAATGGACTGATAGCTGTCAGAAAAACCCGGTCGCCATACCACTGCCGCAAATCCTCATCTGTATCGGGCACACCCGCATACTTTCGACTAACTACATCCAACTTCTCGACCCACCTGTCCTGCCAGCCATAGACCCAAACAAAAAGGGTCTGCAATTTTAAATCCCATTTAAGCGACTTATCGTCTTCGGCAGCAGCTTGATCTTCTTCTGTAACACTTTCATCCACTCTGTTCTTATCGTAAGAACCAACGCGCGAAGTGTAGTTCACCAGATAAAAAACAAAAAACGTGCTCTGCATAAAACAAGTCAACAACCCGAACAATCCTAAAAACCAGAATCCGGAATCTCCAGTTAGCTGGACGAGATAAAAAGATATCCCGATATAAACCAGAACCGTGACGATAAAATCGGCAAGGGAATCGAGGAACCTGCCAAAACGGGAGGATGTTCCGCGAACGCGGGCCAGGCTTCCATCGATATTATCCAGAAACACTTTTCCATAAAGAAAAACTGCGCCCCACAACAACGCATCCGATCCTCCGAAAGCGTAAAACCCCGCAGAAAGCAAACCAAAAACCAGCGACAAAAACGTGATCTGGTTAGGCGTTACCCGTGTTGGGTAAAGCAATCGCACCACTGGGCCATTCCAAAAATACCAGATGGCATTCACATCAAAAAACCGCGCCTCTGGTGGAAGCTTATTCATCTTTTCAAAATTAAATGACATACCACTACTATTATTAATTAAAGAAAAACCTTATTTAACCACAGATAAACACAGATGGACACAGAGGGGGAACCAAAGAAACAACCTCTATCCAGAAGCTTAATGATACTTTTTGCGTTTACGGGAATAGACCTATTACCCGCGGCGGTTCGCCGCTAGCAGAGGCCGCAGATGTGGCAGATGGCGGTGTCGCAGACGGGGGTTCGGCCGGCGTTCAGGCCGCGTTGATAGTCATCCCATAAAAATCCGTTGCGGTAACCGTGGTCGACGATATCCCAGGGGAGGTAATCGTCTTTCTGGTATTGACGGTACACGTACGAGTCGACTGAATGTTTGCTCAACGCGCCTTTTGCATCGTGACCATTATTGAGATAGGTTTTGAAAAAATCATGTACGCTGCGGTCGCCGCGCGAAAGATAAGTTTGCAGGTAAGCTTCATTGGGAGAGCCAAAACTCATTTTCACGTGCGGAAGTTTGCCCAATGCTTTTCGCACTCGGGCAAATTTTTTCTTTAAACTTTTTACTATACCTTCTTTAACAATTTAAAAAAAAAATTTTTTTTATAAAT
>Ga0066376_10004274_pt1 | contig 12460 bp, 10 predicted proteins | sample Knorr_S15_td_Bot_FD_77009 | JGI IMG/M metagenome (GOLD analysis project Ga0066376, IMG submission 77009) | Marine microbial communities from Southern Atlantic Ocean transect - Knorr_S15_td_Bottom_ad_5009_LV_A | ecosystem: Environmental > Aquatic > Marine > Oceanic | place: Southern Atlantic... | reverse complement strand
GCGAAACGGCCCGCCCGATGCGGTTAGAAGCAGCTGACGCACGCCGTGTTTGGCTAATCCGCCGCGATGCTCGCTGGGTAGACACTGGTAGATGGCATTATGTTCAGAATCGATCGGCAACAGCGTCGCCCCGGAGCGTGCCACGGCATCCATAAACAGCGCCCCGCTCATCACCAGGGCCTCCTTATTGGCCAATAGCACGCGCTTACCGGCTTCGGCTGCTGCCAGCGACGGCAACAGGCCTGCCGCCCCGACAATCGCCGCCATCACGGTGTCGACCTCAGGCGCTTGGGCGACCTCGCACAGCGCATCCTCCCCCGCCAGCGCCACAGTGTTGGAGCCTGCTTGGCGGAGCGCTTGCTGCAACCATTGGGCATCTGCGACGTCATCCAACACGGCAAACCGGGGAGAGTGCGCTTTACACTGGTCAAGCAGCGCCTCTTTTGAGGTATGCGCCGTTAGGGCATAGACGCGGTAACGCTCCGGATGGCGCGCGATGACATCCAAGGTGCTTTTACCGATGGAACCGGTGGCACCGAGCACAGTGACCGACTGAACCGAGACGTGACTCATAGCGCGCTCACCTGAAGTGATAGTACCTGCAGATACAACAGCGCAAAGATGGGGATGGCTGCGGTGAGACTATCGATACGGTCCAGCACACCACCATGACCCGGCAGCAGCTGGCTGGAGTCTTTAATATTACGGTAGCGTTTCAACATACTTTCAAACAGGTCGCCAAGCACTGAAGTCAGCGTCACCACTGCGGTAATCACGATCAGCGCCACGCCCCCCATCACTCCAAGGGGCTGCCAAAGGGCAAACAGTAGGGCTAGCAGCATCGTGGCAGCAAGCCCTCCATACACGCCCTCCCAGGACTTGCCTGGACTAACCCGCGGGGCTAATTTGCGCTTACCCCAGCGGCGACCAGCAAAGTAGGCGCCAATGTCTGCCGTCCATACCAGCAGCATCACAAACAGAAGCCACACCGCCCCGCTATCACGCAGCACGTTAAAACCTACCCAGCACGGCAGCAGTACCCAAACGCCCATGAGTAGACGGCGTGAAGTGGCTTGCCACTGCTGACTGCTTTCCGGGTAGCGCGTCACCCAGTAAAGGTTCAGCAACCAGCCAGCGGCGGCCAGCCACAACGGCCAAACTGCAAAGGCAGCGCCGCTCAGCCACAGCAGGGCCATGAGCACCGCCATACCGGCCACCAGCGCCAGGCGCGTGCGCGAGACGATAACCCCCGCCAAGTTGGTCCATTCCCAGGTACCTAACAGCACGATCAGCGCTGTAAACAGCGCAAAGGCACCTCCCTGTAATCCAAACAGACCAATTAGCGTGACAGGAGCTAACCAGGCTGCGGTGATCATCCGCTGTTTAAGCACCTTGCGCCTCTATTTGTTCGTCGGTCATGCCAAAACGGCGACGTCGTAAGCAGAAATCATCGAGCGCTTTGTCGAAGGCCGCCCCATCAAAATCTGGCCATAACAAGGGCGAAAAGTGCAGCTCGGCATAGGCCAGCTGCCATAACATAAAGTTCGAGAGCCGCTGCTCGCCGCTGGTACGGATGCACAGATCCACCGGCGGTACTTGATCGGTGTTCATGGCCGCATCCAAACGCGCTTCGTCGATGGCCTCGGGCGCCAGCTTTCCGGTAGCCACCTGCTCGGCGAGCTGGCGGGCGGCGCGGGCGATGTCCCACTGGCCGCCGTAGTTCGCGGCAATCACCAGATGCATGCCCGTGTTCTCGGCGGTCAGCGCTTCGGCGCGCTGAATATGCTTTTGAATCGCGGGGGAAAAGCCACGCTGTTCGCCAATAATCGACAGACGGATATTGCGCTCATTAAGTTTTTTGACTTCGCGTTTAAGCGCCATCAAAAACAGCTCCATCAGCGCATTCACCTCAGCGGCAGGACGTTTCCAGTTCTCACTGGAGAAGGCGAACAGGCTCAGCGTTTGCACGCCTCGCTCGACCGCACGCTCGATCACCGCGCGCACGGATTCAACACCGGCGCGGTGGCCGCGCACTCCCGACAGCCCCCGTGCCCGCGCCCAGCGGTTGTTACCATCCATAATGATAGCAACATGAGACGGCAGTGCTTCCTCGGATCGAGAAAGCGTCGTGCCGCCCGGCTGCTCTTGGGGAAGCTGCGGAGACGTCATGGGTTCTCGCACCAAAGATCAGTCATAAGTAAGCCAAGCGATGGCCCACGGGCAGCTGAGCTACCCGTGGCTAAGTGAACGCAGGCAGTGATGTTCACAACAATCACTAAACCTGCATGAGATCCTGTTCTTTTGCGGCAAGTGCCTTATCGATCTCAGCGATATATTTATCGGTCAGCTTCTGGATTTCGTCTTCGCCCTGGCGCTGATCGTCCTCGGTAATTTCTTTATCCTTAAGCAAGGATTTGAAATCACCGTTAGCATCACGACGAACGTTACGCACAGCCACGCGCGCGTTTTCTGCCTCGCTACGTGCCTGCTTAATGTAACCCTTGCGCGTCTCTTCGGTCAGCATCGGCATCGGTACACGAATCACGTTGCCTGCGCTTGAGGGGTTGAGGCCCAAGTCAGAGGTCATGATCGCTTTTTCGATTTTAGCCACCATGGACTGCTCCCAAGGAGCCACCGCCAGGGTACGGGCGTCTTCAACGTTGACCGAAGCCACTTGGTTCAGCGGCACTTGGCCACCGTAATACTCAACGGTCACTGCATCCAGGATGCTGGGGTGAGCGCGACCCGTGCGGATCTTGTTGAAGTTGCTGTGCAGCGCCTCAACGCTCTTCTTCATGCGAGACTCTGCATCTTTCTTGATGTCGTTGATCACGTTGTTACCCTCTGTCTATCAGCGTGCCTTCCTTGCCCCCAACCACGAGGTTGAGCAGGGCACCAGGCTTGTTCATATCAAATACCCGCACCGGCATATCATGGTCACGTACCAGGCAGATTGCGGTCAAATCCATTACGCCCAGTTTCTGATCCAGAGCGTCGTCATAGGAGAGCTGGTCGTATTTTACGGCGTCGGGGTGCTTCACCGGGTCCTTATTGTACACGCCGTCCACCTTGGTGGCCTTGATGACAACGTCTACATCCACTTCAATGCCGCGCAAACAAGCAGCAGAGTCGGTGGTAAAGAAAGGGTTACCGGTGCCAGCAGAGAACAGCACCACGTCGCCAGACGTTAAATAACGGATGGCAGTGCGGCGGTCATAGTGCTCCACCACACCGCTCATGGGAATCGCTGACATCACCCGCGAGCGAATATTAGAGCGCTCCAGAGCATCACGCATGGCGAGGGCATTCATCACCGTTGCCAGCATTCCCATGTGATCACCCGTGACCCGATCCATGCCGGCTTCGTTCAACGCCGCACCACGGAACAGGTTACCACCACCAATCACAATACCGACCTGTACGCCAATACCGACCAGCTGGCCGATCTCGAGCGCCATACGATCCAGCACTTTTGGATCAATACCAAAATCGTGCTCACCCATCAGCGCTTCGCCCGATAGCTTCAGCAAAATACGCTTGTATTTTGACTTTGACTTATCGATTTTGGGGGCCGCAGTGGGGGTAGACTCTTGAACATCACGTGACATGGCATCTCTCCTGAGGCAGACCTGGGCACAGGTGGGCGAGGCGGCACCTGTATTTCACAGGGGCCGGATACACGAAGGCGTGCGCTCGCGCGCACGCCATCTTCTTACTGGAACCTCTGACCTTAGCGACGGCCAGCCTGTTCCATGACTTCTTTAGCGAAGTCGACTTCTTCTTTCTCGATGCCTTCGCCCACTTCAAAGCGAGTGAAGCTAACCACTTCACCACCAGCTGCTTTGACGAATTCAGCAACGGACTGGTTCGGGTCTTTAACAAACGGCTGCTCGGTCAGGCTGTTCTCGGCCAGGTACTTCTTCAGGCGGCCTTGAACCATCTTCTCAGCGATTTGCTCAGGCTTACCGGCCATGTCCGGCTGGGCCAGGATGATTGCCTTCTCTTTGTCCAGCTGCTCTTGCGGCATCTCTTCAGGATGCGCAACCGCCGGGTTGATCGCCGCTACGTGCATCGCAACATCTTTGGCTGCTTCGCTGGTGCCGCCTTTCAGAACGGTCAGAACGCCAATACGGCCACCGTGAACGTATTCGCCCACCAGACCACCTTCAACGGCATTCACGACCACGGCACGACGCACGCCGATGTTTTCGCCGATTTTCTGAACCAGCTGCTCACGAGCGGACTCAAGGTCACCCGCCATCACCGCTGCAACGTCTTCGTTTTTCGCCGCAAAGAACGCATCAGCAATCTTGTTGGCGAAGTCGATGAAGTTGTCGTCACGGGCAACGAAATCGGTTTCAGAGTTGATTTCGACCATTACGCCGTAGCTGCCATCTTCTGCTACACGAGTAACAACCGCACCTTCTGCAGCGGTACGACCCGCTTTTTTCGCGGCTTTAAGACCAGAGCTTTTACGCAGGTTTTCGATCGCGACTTCGATGTCACCGTCGGCTTCGGTGAGTGCTTTTTTACACTCCATCATGCCAAGACCGGTACGTTCGCGCAGTTCCTTAACCTGAGAGGCGCTGATAGCTGCCATGAGATTTCACCTCGGAAATGGTTCTAACTGAGAGTTAAACGCGCTACAGAGTATAAGCACGATAGATGACCGTTGCGTATCACTGTGCAGAGCGCTTGCCGGCATTCATCCGGCATGATCGGCCCGCCTGAGCGAACTCAAAGCGGGAAAAAGGGGGCATAAGGCCCCCTCTTAACACGATGCGGCTCAACCTGCCCGCCGCACCACTGCAGCCTTACTCGGCAGCTGCGCTTGTGTCGGCGGAAGCGGCTTCTTCAGTCACTTCGACGAACTCGTCCGGACGACCTTCTTTCGCGCGGCCACACGCGTCGGCAATCGCCTTCACGTAGATCTGGATAGCGCGGATGGAGTCATCGTTACCCGGGATCACGTAATCAACGCCATCTGGGTTAGAGTTGGTATCTACCACGCCAATAACCGGGATACCCAGCTTGTTGGCTTCGTTAATCGCGATGCGCTCGTGGTCAACGTCGATCACAAACAGTGCGTCCGGCAGGCCGCCCATGTTCTTGATACCACCGATAGAACGCTCAAGCTTCTCTTGCTCACGCGTGGCCATCAAGACTTCTTTCTTGGTCAGCTTCTCGAAGGTGCCGTCTTCGCGCATCACTTCCAGATCACGCAGCCGTTTGATGGACTGACGAATGGTCTTGAAGTTGGTCAGCATGCCGCCCAACCAGCGATGGTTGACGAACGGCTGGCCAACGCGATTCGCTTCTTCTTTGATGATCTTGCTAGCGCTGCGCTTGGTGCCAACAAACAGAATTTTGTTGTTGGATGCCGCCATCTTCTCGACCACGTCGATCGCTTCGTTCAGCGCCGGCAGGGTGTGCTCGAGGTTGATGATGTGAATCTTGTTGCGCGCGCCGAAGATGTATTTGCCCATCTTCGGATTCCAGTACTTGGTTTGGTGACCGAAGTGAGCACCTGCTTTCAGCAGGTCACGCATATTAACGTGAGACATGGTAAAACTCCTGAAACTCGGGTTAGGCCTCCACGCACCCCATGGATCCGACCAGTAGCGTCGTTAAACGTCGCTAAAGGCACCCGGGACCATGTGCCGGTGCATGTGTGTTTTCAAGGCTTGCTGTTGTGCAACCCAGCGGTGCTGCGTTGCGATCTCGTTGCCCTTTCGCGTAGCGCCAGCCAGTATAGAAGCATTGGATGGCGATTGCAGGAAAGCGCGCGGCTTTATACCATAGATCATTGCCAAGATGAAGTCGCAGCCGCGTTTCGGCATTTTCATTTGCGACCCATCACTTACCCAGAAGCCACATCGAGAATTCATGAACGTTCCTATTAAGACGCCTTCTGAAATCGAGAAAATGCGCGAAGCCGGTCGCCAGGCGGCCAGCGTTATCGAAATGATCACTCCCCACGTTAAAGCGGGCATTAGCACTGGCGAGATCGACCGTCTGTGCCACGAGTACATTGTTAACGAGCTGGGCTCGACACCGGCACCGCTGAACTACCACGGCTTTCCCAAAGCAACCTGTACCTCCATCAACCACGTGGTGTGCCACGGCATCCCCGATGACGCCAAAAAGCTCAAAAACGGCGACATCATGAACCTGGATATCACCGTGCGCACACCGGATGGCTACCACGGCGACTCCAGCGTGATGTTCGTGGTGGGCAACACCATTCAGGGCGAACGGCTGTGCCGCATCACCCAAGAGTGCCTGTATAAAAGCATTGCGCTGGTGAAACCCGGCGTGCGTCTTTCTGAGCTTGCCCGTGTGATTCAGCAGCACGCCGAAGCCCATGGTTACTCGGTGGTACGTGATTTCTGCGGCCACGGCATTGGCGCGGACTTCCACGAAGACCCGCAGTTCCTGCACTACGACGGCTATGCACCGGATGCCGACATCCGCCTAGAAGCGGGCATGTGCTTCACCATCGAGCCGATGATTAACGTGGGCGGCTACAAAACCAAAGTGCTGCGCGACGGCTGGACCGCCGTCACCAAAGACCGCAGTCTTTCGGCCCAGTGGGAACACACCCTGCTAGTGACCGACACCGGCGTTGACGTGCTCACTGCGCGCAGCGACGAAGACTTTAGCTTTCTGAACGCCTGATGCTTCTTCACCACTACCGGTTCGAGCCGGACACGTCGCTTTTCGATCTCGACCTGTTTCGCACCGAGCTTGCCGGGTCGCGCTCTCCTATCGCCCCGTTTAAAGCCGCGCTGCGGGAAATCCAAGCACGCCTGGATGAACGCTTTCGCGCCGGTAGCGATATTCGCGACTTGGTACGCGGCAGGGCTTGGTATCTTGACCAGCTCCTCGCCATTGCCTGGGCGCAGCATGCTTGGCCCGACGACGGCGTTGCACTGGTGGCCGTGGGCGGCTACGGGCGTGGTGAACTGCATCCCCATTCGGATATTGATCTGCTCTTGCTGCTTGAGCACGACGACGATACCCCCTACCGGGAGCCGCTGAGCGCTTTTATCACCTTCCTCTGGGATATCGGCCTGGAGATTGGCCACAGCGTTCGCTCGCTCAACGACTGCGAGCGGGAAGCCGAAGCAGACGTCACAGTGATTACCAACCTGCTGGAGTCGCGCCTCATTGCCGGGCCGGACAGTCTGCGTGAGAAGATGCGCGAGCGCCTGAGCACCCCGAACCTGTGGCCCGCCGACCGCTTTTTTGAAGCCAAGTGGCAAGAGCAAATTGCTCGCCACTACCGCTACAACAACTCCGAGTACCACCTGGAGCCCAACCTCAAAAGCTCCCCCGGTGGCCTGCGGGATATCCAGATGATTGGCTGGGTGGCTAAGCGTCACTTCGGCACCGAGCAGTACACCGATATTGTCGCCAACGGCTTTATGAATGACGCGGAGCTGCGCATTCTCAGCCAGGGCCAGGCGTTTCTTTGGCAGGTGCGCTACGCCCTGCATATGCTCACAGGCCGTGCCGAAGACCGCCTGCTGTTTGATCACCAGCGCACCATTGCCGAGATGTTTGGCTTTAGGGATACCCCCGAGCGGCTCGCGGTCGAGCAGTTCATGAAACGCTACTACCGCCACGTGACGGCCCTCGCCGGGCTCAACGATATGTTGCTACAGCACTTCGACGAAGTGATTTTGCGCGGCAAGGAGTCGTTGGAAACCGTTAAGCTGAACGAACGCTTTGAAACCAAGGGCGGCTACATCCAGGCGCGCTCCCGCAACCTGTTCCGCGAGCGCCCGGCGGCCATGCTAGAGCTCTTCCTGCTGATGGCCAAGCATCCGGAAATCGAAGGGGTACGCGCCGATACTATTCGGCTGATTCGTGACCACCGCCACCAAATTGACGACCACTACCGGGAAGACCCACGCCACCAGCGGCTGTTTATGGCCATTATGCGCGCGCCGGGTAACGTCCCTCGCCAGCTGCGGCGTATGAACCGCTACGGCATTCTCGGCAAGTACCTGCCGGAGTTCGGCCGCGCGGTGGGGCTGATGCAGCACGATCTGTTCCATATCTATACGGTGGACGCCCACACCCTGCGCCTGCTGAAATTTCTGCACGGCTTCCGCAAGCCCGAGGCAAAGGACGACTTCCCGGTGGCCGCCAACCTGATCCATCAGCTGCCTAAGCTGGACCTGCTGTGGATTGCCGGCCTGTTCCACGATATCGGCAAAGGGCGTGGTGGCGACCACTCAGAAATCGGCGCGCGGGACGTCGAACAGTTCTGCCATCGCCACCATATTTCCCAGCACGACACCAACCTGGTGAGTTGGCTGGTGGAGCATCACCTGCTGATGTCGATGACCGCCCAAAAGCGAGATATCAGCGACCCGGATGTGATCCGCGATTTCGCCCTCATCGTGCGCGACGAGACCCGCCTGGACTACCTTTACGTGCTCACCGTTGCCGATATCAACGCCACCAACCCCACGCTGTGGAACGGCTGGCGGGCATCGCTTTTGCGCCAGCTCCACGCGGAAACCAAACGTGCTCTGCGCCGTGGGCTGAAAAATCCACCGGATCGAGACGACTGGGTGCGCGAAACCCGTACTGAGGCGCGCTCGCTGCTGCAAACAGTCGGCGTCGATAGTGGCCAAATAGACCAGCTCTGGGAGTCGCTGGGGGAAGACTACTTCCTGCAGTACGCCCCCAGCGAGATCGTTTGGCAGACCCAGGGCATTCTGGCCCATCAGCCCTCCCCCCTGCCGCTGGTGCTGATCAGTGCCCCCACCGCCGACATGGCCGAAGGCGGCACCAAAGTGTTCATCCACACCCGCTCGGTGGATGACCTGTTCGCCGCCACTGCTGCCGCCATGGAGCAGCTCGGACTCTCGATCCACGATGCCCGCATTGCTACTTCCCACAACGACTGGACGCTCAACACCTTTATCGTGCTGGATAGCCACGGCCAGCCGATTCGCGACGCAGAACGCATTGAAGAGATGCGCCAGCACTTGGTAGAAGAGCTGGATGACCCGGATGACTATCCAGAAATCGTCACTCGACACACGCCGCGCCAGCTCAAGCACTTCAAAGTGCCTACCGAAGTGGTGATCGAGCAGGATCCGGCCAATGAACGCACCCTACTGGAACTGACCGCCCCCGACCGCCCCGGTCTGCTGGCTCGGGTAGGGCGCATTTTCATGGAGCAAGATATCTCGCTCTCAGCCGCTAAAATTGCCACGCTAGGCGAACGGGTTGAAGACGTTTTCTTCATCACCACCAAAGCAGGCGAGCCGCTCACCGACCCCGAACGCCAGCAGCAGCTCCGCGAACGACTGATTGAGGTATTGGGGGTTTAACCTAGAAAGGAGGCACACCCTGGTGGTTAGGTTTGAGCCTGCACCAGGGCTTGCCTATAATCGGCGGTTCGATAAATGGTTTTGCCCACAGTTCCCGCCCTTACGCTCTCAACGGACGCGCCATGAACCCTGATCTCAACCCCCTACACCCCTATCCGTTTGAAAAGCTGGCCGCCCTCAAAGCGAGCCTAACGCCCCCGGCGGGACTGGCGCATATTCCGCTGACGATTGGCGAACCCCAGCACGCCCCCTACCAAGGCGCGCTGGAGGCACTCATCGCCCACCAGTTAGAGATGGCCCGCTACCCGGCCACCAACGGCCTTCCCGCCCTACGCGACGCGATTGCGACCTGGGCCACCCAGCGCTTCCAGCTGGCGGGGTTGGATGCCGAGCGCCAAGTACTGCCGGTGAACGGCACTCGCGAAGCCATCTTCGCCTTCGTGCAGGCGGCGCTGGACCGCACCCGCCCCGCAAAAGTGGCCGTACCCAACCCCTTCTACCAGATTTACGAAGGCGCCACGCTGCTGGCAGGCGGCGAGCCGCTCTACCTGGACTGCACCGCCGAGAACGGCTTCCGCCCCGATTTTTCAGCGGTCAGCGCCGACACCTGGCGCGATGTGCAGATCGTGTTTATCTGCTCGCCGGGCAACCCGACCGGCGCCGTCACGCCACTGGCCGAGTTCAAACAGCTGATTGCCCTGGCCGACGAGCACGACTTTATCATCGCCTCTGATGAGTGCTACTCCGAGCTTTACCTAGACGAGAACACGCCACCGCCAGGGCTTTTGCAGGCCTGCGCCGAGCTTGGCCGCGATGACTACCGCCGCTGCGTGGTCTTCCACTCGCTCTCCAAGCGCTCCAACCTACCAGGGCTGCGCTCGGGTTTCGTGGCAGGTGATGCCGACCTACTCGCCCCGTTCAAGCGCTACCGCACCTATCACGGCTGCGCCATGTCGCAGCCACTACAGCACGCCTCCATTGCCGCTTGGCAAGACGAAGCCCACGTGCGCGCCAACCGAGACGCCTACCGGGAAAAGTTCAGCGCGGTGACGGATGTGCTTGCCCCGGTGATGGATTTTCCCACTCCGGAAGCGAGCTTCTACCTCTGGCCTGCGGTGCCGGGTGGCGACGATATCGCCTTTACCCAGCGGCTATTCAGCGAACAGCACGTGAGCGTACTGCCCGGCAGCTTGATGGGTCGCCCAGGGCAAAACGGCCTTAACCCCGGCGCGGGTCGGCTACGCTTAGCGTTAGTGGCGGAGCTTGAGCCGACCTTAGAAGCGGCCAAGCGCCTTCGCCAACTAATCGAGCGCGACTAACGCGCCGCGCCGCTTAAGACGACGAAAGGAGGCTCTATGCTAACGCTCTACATGATTCATAACTGCGACACCTGCCGTAAAGCGCGTAAAGCGCTGGACGACAAAGCGCTGATGTATAAAACCCACGACCTGCGTAAAGATGGCCTTTCTGCGGCGCTGCTTGAGCACATCTTGAATCGCGTACCGTTGGTTGAGGTGATCAACAAACGCAGCAAAACCTGGCGCGATCTTTCTGACGAAGAGAAAGATTACGATGCCAACTCGGCGCGCCAGCTGCTGCTCCAGCACCCCACGCTGCTCAAGCGGCCGCTGCTGGAACTCGACGACGGCACCATCATGATCGGCTACCGTGACGGCGACTATGACACGCTAAGCGGCTAACCCTGACTCGACTTCTCTCACTCATTTTCTCTCACTAACCTCTAAGGAATACGCGTTATGCTGAGCTTCGCGCTTGGAATCGGCACCCAAAACACCCAGGGCGACTGGCTGGAAATCTACTACCCGGCCCCGCTGCTTAACCCGGACGCGAGCCTGGTCGCCGCTGCCAAAGAGGCCCTGGATGCACCGGCGGGCAATGCCCCGGTGAGCTTCTTACCGGAAGACTGCACCCGCTTGGCCAAGGCGCTGGAAGCGGCAGGCCACTCCGAGCAGGCCGCTCTGGCCGAGTCGCTGGCCACTAGCCAGCGCCCGCTGGTGGCGATGTTCCTGGAGAGCGACCAGCCGCCGCAAACCGCCCCTGAGGTGTACCTGAAGCTGCACCTGCTGTCGCATCGCTTAGTGAAGCCTCACGGCCTGGACCTGACCGGCATGTTCGGCCTGCTGCGTAACATCGCCTGGACCAACGAAGGCGCAATCGATATCGAAGAGCTGCCCACGCGCCGCCTGAAGGCGCGCCTCGCTGGCCGTACGCTGTCCGTCGACTGCGTGGACAAATTCCCCAAAATGACCGATTACGTGGTGCCCACCGGCATCCGCATCGGCGACACCGCTCGTGTGCGCTTGGGCGCTTACCTGGGTGAAGGCACCACGGTCATGCATGAAGGGTTTGTTAACTTCAACGCAGGCACCGAAGGCCCCGGCATGATCGAAGGGCGCATTTCCGCAGGCGTTATGGTCGGCAAAGGCTCTGATCTGGGCGGCGGCTGCTCCACCATGGGCACCCTCTCCGGTGGTGGCAACATCATCATCAAGGTGGGTGAAGGCTGCCTGATCGGCGCCAACGCCGGTATCGGCATTCCGCTGGGCGACCGCTGCACCGTGGAAGCCGGCCTCTACATCACCGCTGGCTCCAAGGTGACGCTGCTGGATGACCAGGGCCAGGAAGTGAACACCGTGGCTGCCCGTGAGCTGGCAGGCCAAGACGACCTGCTGCTGCGCCGCAACTCACAAAATGGCCGCATCGAGTGCCTGACCAATAAAAGCGCCATTGCGCTGAACGAGGCGCTGCATGCCCATAACTGAGCCTGCCTCACTGTCGCCTACGCTGAAGCTGGCCTTTGAGCTGCTTCGCCGGGCGTCGGTGACCCCCGACGATGAAGGCTGCCAGGACCTGATGATCGAGCGCTTAACGGCGCTCGGTTTCCATATCGAGCAGCTACCGTTTGGCGATGTGAAGAATTTCTGGGCGGTTCGTGGTCACCACGGCCCGGTGCTGGCGTTTGCGGGGCACACCGACGTGGTGCCCAGCGGGCCACACACTAACTGGGAATTTCCGCCTTTCGAGCCCTGCATCGACGACCAAGGCATGCTCTGCGGGCGCGGCGCGGCTGATATGAAGGGCAGCCT
>Ga0066376_10004273_pt1 | contig 12461 bp, 15 predicted proteins | sample Knorr_S15_td_Bot_FD_77009 | JGI IMG/M metagenome (GOLD analysis project Ga0066376, IMG submission 77009) | Marine microbial communities from Southern Atlantic Ocean transect - Knorr_S15_td_Bottom_ad_5009_LV_A | ecosystem: Environmental > Aquatic > Marine > Oceanic | place: Southern Atlantic... | reverse complement strand
TGTGCTCGTTGATGTTGACGACCTGCTGCGGACCCCCCTGGCTGAACTGACCCATGCTGATTTGCAGCATGTAGTCCAGTCCCACGACATAGAACCACCCGAACAGGAGCGCAAAGAATCCGAAGAGCGCATAGGCCATGGGGGAGACGAAGTATGCCCGCAGCTCTTTCTGAGCGAGGGCCAGGATGTTACTCATCGACTCCGTCCTCCTCGCCGGCGTTGGCCTCGGGCTCCGGCGTGAGGGTGACCGGGTGGGCCTCATCCGCTGCTGTTTCATCGGTAGTGAGTTGCAGAAAGATGTCTTCAAGACTCATCTGCCGCGGCCGGAGTTCCAGCAGTCCCCATCCGTTCGTGACGACGGCGCGCGACAGTTCGCGTCGCACGTCGTCTCCTTGGTTGCTTTCGATGGCGTATCCACTGACGTCGCCTTGCGTGTCCGCGCGGGTGACGCCGGCGACGCCGTCTACCCCTTCGAGCGTCGCGAGGGCGTCGGCGCCCTGCGTGTCGATCTGCAGGTACAGAGTCTGCGAGCCTTGCAGCCTCGCGGTCAGATTGTCCGGTGTATCGACCGCGACCACCCGGCCCCGATTGATGATGACCACGCGTTGGCAGGTCTGCGAGACTTCCGGCAGGATGTGAGTGCTGAGGATGACCGTGTGGTCACCGGCCAGCTCCGTAATCAATCGGCGCGTTTCGATGATCTGGCGTGGGTCCAGTCCGGCGGTGGGTTCGTCGAGAATCAAGACGTCGGGATTGTGCAAGATCGCCTGGGCGAGCCCGACCCGTTGGCGATACCCCTTCGACAGTTTCCCGCAATAACGGTCGGCCATGTCGCTGATGTTCGTGCGTTCCATCGCGAGCCCGACCTGCGTCCGCCGATCGCCCGACGGCATGCCATTGATCCGTGCGACGAAGCGCAGATACTCGACGACGGTCATCTCCGGATAGAGCGGTGGCGTCTCGGGAAGGTATCCGGTTCGGCGTTTGGCCTCCATGGGCCGCTCGAACACGTCGAAGCCGGCGACCCGCGCCCGACCCTCCGTGGCCGGCAGAAAACCGGTCAGAATTCGCATGGTCGTCGTCTTGCCCGCACCGTTTGGACCAAGGAATCCGAGGATCTCTCCTCGCTCGACGCTGAAGCTGATGTCATCGACCGCCGTCAGTGACCCATACCGTTTGGTCACATGCTGCACTTCGACCACGATGTTCCTCCCGGGACCCACGCGCGGGCTTCAGGCCCGTCCGTGGCCATTCTGGCCATCCAGCGTCCCACCTAGTTGTTTGATTGTATTAGACGCCGGGCCAGAGGGAAAAGACGTCCGCCGACATCACGCGCGTTCAGACCAGCGCCGACGACCTCTTCTGCTCCCTCGTCACGCCTTGTCCGCCGGGCGCCGCGCGGCGGGATCCGCTTCACATTTCACCCGGACGGGCCACTAGTCTTCAAACTCGCGCTCTGGTTCAGGGGGCGCTGGACCAGGGCGGTGTCGTTGGTCGACATACTCATCAATGGCCGTTTGGTCGCGTGCGTCCATCTGCTCGAATTGCAGGCCCATGCCGACCCGCCGATCACGCCAGACGACGCGCGACTTTGCCTCGATCTCGCTGGTCGATCCCGGCAGCCGGAACCGGGCGCGAACCGTCGTCGACACATCGAGCGGGTTCATTGTTCTGACCGCCAGGCCACCTTCACCGAGATTCAGCGTCAGCGCGGCCGCGACGACATCGTCGACGCGATAGGACACCGGAACCGCCAGGTCGATCCGCGGGCTCCCGCGGCGGTTGAAGTTGTCCGGGAAGAGGTGCGGTGCGAGCGCCGGAAGGATGTGGTCCGTGTCGCAATGCTCGTTGACATACCCGGTCACGCCAAGCGCAGCCAGCGCGCGGACGTCAGCGGCGCCGCGGACGGATCCGCTGAATACGAGGATAGGGAGCCCCTGCGCCTGCTCGTGGACCCGTTTGATCACCGCCAGGCCGTCTCCCAAGGACAGATCGAGGAGTACCAGATCCACGGCGGGCGATTCGCGCGCCAGTGCGCCGTGCAAGGTGGTCGAGTCTCCGGCGCCCACCGCGCGGTGTCCGGCCTGTCGCAACGCGTCGGCAAACCGCTCACGTACCCCGACGTTGGCCGTCGCGATGAGTAGGGTTCGGGCCACGGCCGCGCTCATCGCGCGGCCTCCGTCGGGTACGGAAGTGAGGAGGTCATCAGCGGACTGCCCTTGTTATCGGCGGTCTCGGCCCGGCGGGTTAGGCCCGCTGACCGTTGCGGTTTCTGGATGGTTCTCGCTATAATCGCGCCCCTCGCAGCCTTGGTGGCTTCTGTCGTCGTCGCGGTCAGGCGTCACGGGTCAGGACGGTCACGTACCGAAGGACGTCAGCCGTGTGCCGCGTTCGGAACGTACCACCATCCCAGGCCCTGTTGGAGGGTGAACAGCGTGGCGGCATGTACACAGTGCGCGGCGGACATCGAACTCGACGAATTCGACGTTGACCGGGATGACCTGCTGAGCTGTCCAGATTGTGGCGCGAATCTTCGAGTGGCAGTAATCGCTCCCGTGGTTCTGGCTCCGGCCGACGAGACAGAGCCGCTCGAGGAGGCGGGAGACGACGACGGTGGCGACGACGACTGGGACTGAGACACTCGACGAGGTTGGCTGGTGGCAAAAGGCTGGAATACTGTGAATTGACAGATTTCGCCGTTACTTTGTAAGCTTTGCTTTGTAAGCTTTGCACTTCTGGTCCATCGAGCGCTCAGTACCGGGAGGTGTTGGACGTTTGGAAACCGGTCTGGAGTGCTGACACAGGAGACGCCGCATCATGAAGTCCCGATACCGCTATTTTCTCGCCGTTTGCCTGAGTCTGATGCTCGGTTTCGGCGCTGCCGCCTGCGCGGATAATCCACCGCCAGAGCCACCGCCGCCGGCGCCGTTGAGCGAAGAAGAACTCTTCGCCCGTATGTCCTTGGAGGAGTTGAACAGTACGTCTCCGCTTGATTCCGTCTTCTTCGAACTGGACCAATCCGAGTTGCTACCGGCCGGACAGGCCGCCTTGGGACGGAATGTCGAGTGGATGCGGAGGTGGACTGACACGCGCGTCACTGTGCAGGGCCACTGCGACGACCGCGGCACCAACGAGTACAACCTTGCACTGGGTGAGCGGCGAGCCGCTTCCGTCAAGGAATACATGGTCAGCCTCGGTATCGCCGACAATCGGGTCGCCACCGTGAGCCGCGGCGAAGAGTCACCGGTTTGCACCGATCAGCACGAGGGGTGCTGGTCACGAAATCGCCGAGGGGCTTTCGCCGTAACGGCGAAGTAGTCGCCGGCGCTCCGTGATCGGATCCACACATTGGACCCGGTCAATGGAAAATCGGAACAACATCGAGAGCGCGTGCGCGTCGGGGTGCCTCCGGCGCGCACGCGCGTTGTCGTGTACGAGGATCAGCTCGGCCAGGAACCAATGGTCACCGTTCGGTCGTATGCGCGCCGTCGTGACACTGCCCACGCCGACCGGTGGGACGTAGCGGCCCGGCATGAGCAACCTATTCCTGCGCCGGTCCCTACAGGGCACTTTTGCCACGGGGGGCTAGCATCAGCCGCAGATCGTGCTCTCCGATCCGGTGTCTGGCCACCTCGGTCCCATCGATCAGCAGCACCGGAATGTCCTGCCCGTAGCGCCGCTCGAGGGCGATATCGGTCGAGATGTCGATCTCGATGAGCGCGACCGGTCTCCGTTGGCGAAGCCGGTTGATGACCGCCTTCATGTCGTCACAGAGATGGCAGCCGTGACGGGTGTACAGCGTGAGTTCCATACCGGTGTGTGGTCGGCCTCGGCGTGACGGCTTACGCTTGGGAGGACGCCTGGGCCATCTGCCGGCCAATTGCTCTGGCCGCCTCGAGAGGGTCCGGCGACGCGATGATTGGGCGTCCCACGACGAGGTAGCTCGATCCCGCTGACAAAGCCTCGGCGGCGCTCAGCGTGCGGACCTGGTCGTCTCGGCTGGTTGCGTTGTCATCCGCCCCGCCGCGAATGCCTGGGGTGACGATGGTGGGGGCCGGGCCCAGACGTGCTCGCAGACGTGACACCTCGAGCGGGGAGGCGACGATCCCATCGAGGCCGCAGGTCGTGGCCAGCGCGCCCAGCGCCTCGACCTGTTCGGGGAGTCCGCGGCTCACCCCGATGCGAGCCAGTTCGTCCGGATCAAAACTCGTCAACACCGTCACCGCGACTACGATCGGCGCCCGTTCCGACTGCCGGGCCGCCTCGGCGGCGGCCTCGAGCATCGCTCGTCCGCCGGCTCCATGTACCGTGACCATCCATGCTCCCAATCGCGCCGCGGCCCGCACGGCGTCGCCGACGACGGTTGGGATATCGTGGAATTTGAGGTCCAGGAACACACGGTCGCCACGGGAAGCGAGGGCGGTGACCAGAGGTGGTCCTTCGCTGGTGAACAGGCGGCTTCCGATCTTGAAACCGCCCACCGTGCCGCGCAGCTGGTCCGCCAGTTCGAGCGCACGTTGCCGGGTGTCGACATCCAGGGCGACGAGGAGCTGGTTCACGCGGTGTGTCCTCTCGTTGTATCAAGGGTGCCTACGAGGGCTGAGACGCTTGGCACGTCGTGACGACGCAAGTAGTCAGTGAGACCCTCACGGAGCTTGTTCCAGACGAATGGGTCCACGAAGTTTGCGGTGCCGATCTGAACGGCCGCGGCGCCAGCGATGATGAACTCGAGCGCGTCCTCGCTCGTCATGATGCCACCCATCCCGATGATTGGCAGGTCGGCCGCGGCCTGCCGGCACTCGTGCACCATCCTTACCGCGATTGGCCTGATGGCCGGTCCGCTCAGACCGCCCACGACGTTCGAGAGCTTTGGTCGTCGCGTTTCGACGTCGATCGCCATGGCCAGAAAGGTGTTCACCAGTGACACCGCATCGGCGCCAGCGTCGCGGGCGGCGACGGCGAACGACGCGACGTTAGTGACGTTGGGGGTGAGCTTCGGGATGAGCGGTAGCGTCGTGACCCGGCGTACCGCCGACACCACATCATGCGTGCCCCGCAGGGACGAGCCGAACATCATGCCGCCCTTCGAGATGTTCGGGCACGAAATGTTCAATTCGATCGCGGCGACACCGTCGGCATCGGCGAGTATGCGTGCAATTTCTGCATACTCCTCGGTCGTCGAACCGCAGATGTTGACGAGCACCACCGCGCCGCAGTCCCGCAGCCCCGGGAGTTTGTCGGCGACAAATCGCCGCACGCCGATCCCCTGCAGGCCAATGGCATTCAGCATGCCGCTCGGTGTTTCCACAATGCGCGTCGGGGGGTGTCCCTCGCGTTCCTCGAGGAACAGTCCCTTGACCGCCACCGCACCCAGAGTCGAGAGGTCGACGATCTCGCCGTACTCCAGGCCGTAGCCGAAGCACCCACTCGCGGCGATGAACGGGGTGGCAAGCCGAAGGCCACCAACGTCGACTGAGAGATCCACGCTCATTCGCCCAGTTGCTCCCACACCACGGAGCCGCCGTCGAAGATCGGTCCGTCGAGGCACGACCGGACGAAATGGGTTCCGTCGGGTCCACGCACCGGTACGACGCAGCTGTAGCAGCCGCCGAGGCCGCATCCCATGACCTGTTCGAGTGAGACCGCGGTGGCGCGTCCCTCCGACGCCGCCAGCTTGGTGACCGCCCACATCATCGGTGTCGGTCCGCACGCGTAGAGTCGCACCGGTGTCGTCCGGTCGGTCGACGCGAAGGCCCGTCGTAGCGGGACCGTGACGTTGCCGTGATCGCCGCGACTGCCGTCGTCGGTCGCGAGTCGCAGATGGACGCCGAGCGACTCGAAGGTGTCCAGATGGAACAGGTCGTCGGCGCGTCGGCCGCCGTAGAACAGGGTCGTGTCGACGCGACGGGTCCGTAGGGCGGCGGCAAGCGTGGCGAACGCCGCCAGGCCAACGCCGCCCGCGACCATCCAGGCCTGTTCCGGTGGTGCGGCGACTGAAAACGGCCGTCCGAGTGGACCGAGGCAGCGGACGTGGTCACCGGCCCGGAGTGCGTACAGGGCCCGTGTCGTTACCCCGATCCGCTTGTTCAAGAGCGACACACCCGTACTGCGGCCGTCATCGTCCCGGAGGATCTCGAATACGGAGAAGGGTCGGCGCAGCAGTGGGTCGTCGCCACAGGTGGCCTTGACCATGACGAATTGGCCGGGCAGGGCCTGGTCGCCGAGCCGGGGGGCGGCCAGGATCACGGTGTTGTAGTCGTGCGAGAGTTGGGTGTTGGACAGGACGACCGCGTCCACGTCGACCGGCATACGCGGCCGAGTATACCCGAAGGATTCATGGGGCCACCGTGTTGGCGGCGCGGGTCCGGAATACCGCCTTGGCAACCACCTCATCCATACGCTAGAATCGGCGCGTCTCTTTAATGCCGGTCCTGAGAGGTCGCAAAGAGGTCTAACCGTGTCCCTGCCTCCAGCTGAGTCCTCCGTTTCATCAACGTACGCGCTGCTTCGCGGCGATGTGTGTGCCGTACGCCACGGGGTCCGGCGACCTGTGCTCTGGGAGGACTTGTGCCTGTCGTAATGGCGGCCGATCAGGTCGCGCGCAGCATCACCCGGATCGCCCACGAAGTGGTCGAGCGTCACCGGACGCTCGACAATCTGGCGTTGATCGGTATTCGTACCCGCGGGGTGCCGATTGCGCGTCGGCTGGCGGCCGGGTTGCATGACATCGTGGGCACCACCGTGCCGACCGGCGTCCTCGACATCACGCTGTATCGCGACGATTTGATGCGTCACGCCGTCGGTCCGCAGCCGGTGCTGCGCAAGACCGATATCGATTTCTCGATCGATGACCGCCGGATCCTGCTGGTCGACGACGTGTTGTACACCGGGCGGACGATCCGTGCCGCGCTCGACGCGCTGATTGACTTCGGCCGTCCCGGTGCGATTGAACTCGCCGTGCTCGTAGACCGTGGCCACCGCGAGTTGCCCATCAAGGCCGACTACGTCGGCAAGAACGTGCCCACCTCGCTCTCTGAGAGCGTCCAGGTTCGGCTGGCTGAGGTCGACGGACTGGATGAGGTCGTGATCCAAGATGCCTCCGACAGCTGACGTGCCTACTCCCGACGGGCTCGGGGCCCCGGTCGGGCTGCGCACGAAGGATCTATTGAGCATCGGCGACCTGTCCCCGGAGGAGATCTATCTGATTCTCGATACCGCCGAGGCGATGAAGGAAGTCGGCACCCGGTCCATCAAGAAGGTACCTGCCCTCCGTGGCCGGACCGTGGTGAATCTGTTCTTCGAGGCGAGTACTCGCACCCGTACATCTTTCGAGGTAGCCCAGAAGCGACTGAGCGCCGACACGATCAACATCGCCGCCAGCGGCTCGAGTGTGGTCAAGGGCGAAACCCTGGCTGACACCGTGCGTAATCTCGAAGCCATGGCGCCGGATGTCATCGTGGTCCGTCACCAGTCGGCCGGCGCTGGCCATCTCGTGGCCCGTCTGTGCCGGGCCCGCGTGATCAATGCCGGCGACGGGATGCACGAGCATCCAACCCAAGCGCTGCTCGACGCGCTGACGATTCGCGAGCGCAAGGGAACAATCAAAGGCCTCAAGGTCTCCATCATCGGCGACCTGCTCCACAGCCGTGTGCTCAGATCGAATGTGCTGCTCCTGCGGGCGCTTGGCGCCGACGTCAGCGTATGCGGGCCGGCCACGATGATGTTGCCGGACATGGCCCGGCTCGGCGTGCGGGCCACGACGTCAATCGACGAGGCGGTCGAAGGCGCCGACGTGGTGATGTTGCTGCGGATCCAGCTGGAGCGGATGCGTGGCTACTTCTTCCCGTCGCTGCGCGAATACTTTCAGTTGTTCGGCATGACGGCGGAGCGGTTGAAGCGCGCGAAACCGGACGCCATCATCATGCACCCCGGTCCGATGAATCGAGGGGTTGAGATCGCGTCCGATGTCGCCGACGGACCGTGCTCGGTGATTCTCGAACAGGTCGCCAACGGTGTGGCCGTGCGGATGGCCGTGCTCTACCTATTGGCGGACGAACCCCAGGGGTGACCGGCAGTACTAAGTAACTAGGAGACCAAGAACACGTGGTCGACGATACCCGGATCATGCTCACAGGCGGCCACGTCGTTGACCCTGTCAACGATGTGAATGGTCCGGCCGACGTCTTGATCGCCGGGGGGCGAGTCGCCGCGGTCGGCCGTGACCTGCCGATCGAGCCTGGTACGACCGTCATTGAGGTGCCGCGACATGGCGTCGTGTGTCCCGGGTTCATTGATATGCACGTGCACCTGCGGGAGCCCGGAGACGAGCACAAGGAGACGGTGGCGACCGGAGTGGCGGCCGCCGTCGCTGGTGGCTTCACCGCCGTGGCCTGCATGCCGAACACCACTCCTGTCAACGACCACGCCGGCGTGACTCGGTTGATTCAAGAGAAGGCCGCTGAGGCCGGACTCGCCCGGGTGTACCCGGTGGGCGCGGCAACGAAGGGTCGAGATGGCGCGCAGTTGGCCGAGATCGGGGAGTTGCACGCCGCCGGATGTGTGGCGATCTCCGATGATGGTCGACCGATCGCCAACGCGCTGCTGATGCGGCGAGCGCTCGAGTACGCCTCGATGTTCGACATGCCGGTGATCGACCATTGCGAGGACCGATCGTTGGCCGGAGAGGGTGTTGCCCACGAGGGGTATCACGCGGCCACGCTCGGCCTGCGCGGACTACCGGCGGCGGCCGAGGAGATCATCGTCGAACGCGATGTGGCTTTGAGCGGCCTCACCGGGTCGCCGGTGCACCTCGCGCATTTGAGTTCGCGGGGCGCCATCCGCGCGGTGCGTGACGGGAAGGCTCGCGGCGTGAGGGTGAGCTGCGAGGTGACGCCGCATCACCTGATCCTGACCGACGATCGGCTCGCCGGCTACGACACCAACTACAAGATGAACCCGCCCCTGCGCGAAGCGGCGGATCTGGACACCCTGCTCGACGGGGTGCGCGACGGTACCATCGATTGCATTGCGACCGACCACGCGCCACACCACTACGACGAAAAGCATGCCGAGTTCGACCGCGCGCCTTTCGGCGTCATCGGTCTGGAGACGGCCGTCTCCGTGTGTCTCGACCGGCTCGTGCACCCGGGCCACGTCACGCTCGTCCGGCTGGTCGAGTTGATGTCGACGAACCCTGCCAGCATCCTGAGCGTGCCCGGTGGCACGCTCGGGGTCGGCGTCCCCGCTGACATCACCGTGCTTGCCCCGGAACTGGCCGTCACGGTGGACTCGTCCGCGTTCAAGTCGCTGGCTCGCAATACACCGTTCGACGGCTGGGGGTTCCGCGGCGGGGTGACCGCGACCATCGTCGGCGGGCGGGTGGTCTATACCAATGCGGCGGCAGAGGGTGCCGAGGCATTCACGAACGCGATGTGAAGACTCGACCACCGCTGTCGGCGGCGAACGTCCGACGGCTGAAAGCGCCGCTCGATCGACTCTACGACACCTTCAATCACGCCGAATCAGCGGTCGACCCGGTCCACGTCGTTCGGCGCTACGCCGCGCCCGAGGACCAGGAAGTCGTCGCGTTCTGCGCCGCCGCGCTGGCGTTCGGTCGTGTCGCCAGCGTGCTCGGTTCGATCGAGTCGTTGTTGTCCGTGCTTGGACCCCACCCTGCGGCGTTCATCCGCGAATTCGACCCGGCGACAGACGCCGAGCGGCTGCGGCCGCTGGTCCATCGATGGATCCGTGGCGTCGATCTGATTGCCTTGCTGTGGATCCTCAGGCAGATGCTGACGGACGCCGGTTCCATCGAGGGATACTTCCTCACGGGCAACGATGCCACCCACGCCGACACCGACGTCGGGCCCGGGTTGGACGATTTCTCCCGACGCGCCCGGACCATCGACCTGCGTGACATCTATGGCCCACAGGCCGGACGACGTGGAGTGGACTACTTCTTCCCTCGCCCAGACGCGGGGAGCGCCTGCAAACGTCTCAACCTGTTTCTCCGGTGGATGGTACGTCGGGACGCGGTGGACCTCGGACTGTGGTCGCGGGTGTCGCCCTCGACCCTGGTGATTCCGCTCGACACGCACGTGATCCGGATTGGTCAGTGCCTGGGGTTGACGCGCTACCGGAGCCCCGGCTGGCGGATGGCCAGGGAGATCACGGAGTCGCTCCGGCGTTTAGATCCCGGAGACCCCGTCCGGTACGATTTCTCGTTGTGTCACCTCGGCATGATGGACGCCTGCGGGTTCAGTCGGCCCCAGCGTGATCTTCAGTGCCCGCTGCGGGGCGTGTGCCGGCCAACCGGGCGTAGGAGTCGAGGATCCGCTGGACCATTCGTTCGACGCTGAAGCTCTCGTGGACCCGATCGCGTGCGGCCGCCCCGAGACGGGCCCGACGATCCGGATCGCCAAGCAAGCTCACAATGGCGGAGGCCAGCGCCGGGGCATCGCGTACCGGCACCAACACTCCGGTGCGGCCGTCGACGACCACTTCGGGAATCCCGCCGGCTCGGGTCGCAACGGTCGCCTGGCCCATCGCCATCGCGTCGAGCAGGACCGAGCCCATGCCCTCGGTCACCGAGCTCAACGCAAAGAGGTCGAATCCTTTCTGCAGCGACAGCGCGTCCGGTCGAAAACCGGCGAGGAGCACGTGCCGCTCAAGATGGAGATCTCGGATCTGCTTGCGGAGCTTGGATTCCAGCTCGCCTTCACCCACGATGACAAACCGCGCGTCCGGCACGGACCGGATGACCGTGGCCGCGGCCGTGATCAAATACCGGTGACCTTTGTGCGGGACCAACGCGGCGACGTTGCCGACGAGCGGCGCGCCCGAGGGGAGCCACAGCTCCGCGTGGGCGTCGAGTCGGGGTGTCGCCGCGACGTGGTCCAGGTCGACCCCGTCATGCACCGTCGTGGTCCGCTCCGCCGCGATTCCGTCGCCGACGAGCATGGCGCGGATGGCGTCCGACGCGCACAGGAATCGGTCGACCTGCCCGTATTTCCAGCGCGAGAAGGCGTTGCGCCGGATATGGAAGTCGACGCGTCGTGACATCAGGATGGGGGGCGGCGGTTCGAGTCGTCCCAGCGACCGAGCCAGCGCGACCATCGTGACGGCGTGCGCGTCATGCGCGTGCACCACCGTCGGGCGCATCATTCGCAGCACACGAGACAGTTTCCAGGCGGCACGGAGATCCATGTCGCCAGACGAGGCGATGGGAATGAGGTCTGGGCCTTCGCTGGCGCGCCGACGGAGTTCGCCGTCCGGATGTGCCACGAGCGCGGTGCGGTGGCCCCGCGCCCGGAGGCCGAGAACGGTCAGGAGTACCTGATTCTGGCCGCCGCGCCAGGTTCTTGCCGTGTCCACATGCAGGGAGAACATCGTACGGAGACCCGCTAGCGGTCTCCACGTGACGCAGACCGCTCGACCATCACTCGCTCTCGCAGCTTTGCGTACTTCAGGAACACGTAGTAGCTGTTCATTACCGAGACAAGGAAGCCGGCGCTGCCCTCCAGACACCCGCGATGCAGCAGGTAGTTTCGAAGGAACGCCGCGGGCGGATGTACCAGGACATCGACCAGCCCGGCCGTTCGCCCGTCCCGAGTCAGCTGGTCCGCGGCCAATGTGGTGTAGCGGTTGATCGTCGCCACGTGGCTCGACAGATCCGGGTAGGCGTAATGCTGGATGTCACGCGCGAGCGTCCCAACCGGGCCGTCCACACGTACCGACTCGTGCACGAGGTCGGTGCTCCAGGAGGCGACCCGCCGGTCGTACAGCCGTAGCTGGTAGTCGGGATACCAATCGGTCGTTCGCATCCACCGACCGGCATAGCGTGTCGTGCGTGGGATGCGGTAGCCGCGGTGCGGCGGGTCCTCGTCCACGTCCAGCCGCGCCGTGATCTCGGCCGCAAGCTCTGGCGTGACGCGTTCGTCCGCGTCAAGCGAGAGTACCCAGTCGTGCGAGGCAAGACTAGTGGCGTGGTCCTTCTGGGCCCCGTAGCCCGGCCACGCGTGAGACATGACGCGGTCCGTATGCCGTTCGGCCAATTGAACCGTGTTGTCGGTGCTGCCTGAATCGACGACCACGATCTCGTCGGCCCAAGCGACCGACGCGAGGGCGTCATCGATGTGCGATGCCTCGTTCAGCGTAATGACGACGACCGACACCTTCGGCACGGCCGCGAGTGTACCACCCGGTTTCCTGGCCAGGCGTCCGCCTGGCGGCATTGCTTCGTCGGTCACATGCCGCCTGCATGCTCCCTCCTTGCGCCTTGCCAGCCCAACACACGCGGGGCGTGAAGCCTCGGGCAGGAAACGCCGACTCCGCCAGGCAAGCCCCCTGTCTGCTAGCTAAGGCCATGCATCACAACAAGATCCACGGCATTACTCAACTTTGTGGATTCGATGTTTCTCAGGAGACGAACACCTCGCCGGAAACCGCATGCGCGAGGGAGC
>Ga0066376_10004272_pt1 | contig 12473 bp, 12 predicted proteins | sample Knorr_S15_td_Bot_FD_77009 | JGI IMG/M metagenome (GOLD analysis project Ga0066376, IMG submission 77009) | Marine microbial communities from Southern Atlantic Ocean transect - Knorr_S15_td_Bottom_ad_5009_LV_A | ecosystem: Environmental > Aquatic > Marine > Oceanic | place: Southern Atlantic... | reverse complement strand
CTTTTTTATACTGTTCCCACGTTCCTTTAACCGCCTGAGAATACCCAAAAGAACTTGAAGGTCTTTTAAATGGAATAACTTTAAATATTTTTTGTCTATTAGGTTTTGCCAACCAATCAAAATCTGATTCTATTTTAATTATAGCTAATTGAATATAAATAGGAGTTCCCCATTTTTGTTCAACTTTTTTTACATGCTTATACCATAAATATCTTTCATTAAATATTGAACAACTATTAGAAGTATTTTTTGGTATAGAAGAGCAAGCAGAAATAAATAATAAAATAATAAAAAAATTAAGAAAAATCTTTTTTTGCACGTTCCATTAATTCTTTCATTTTATTTCTAATTTCATCATCAATATTTTCAATACCTGCCTTTGCTAGATCAGATTTAACTTTTATAAAAACATCTTCATCTCCTGGTTTTGAAAGGTCAGATAAAATTACTTCTTGAATATATTTTTCTTTATCTTCAGGTTTTTTTTTTAATTTTTCAGCAGCCCACTCTCCAAGATATTTATTTCGTTTAGCATTTATCTTGAAAAAATTTTCTTCATCATGTGCAAATTTTTTTTCAAAGCTTGTTTTTCTATCATCAAATGAACTCATACTTTTTTCCAAATTTTGTATATAATAATAACTACCATAACACCTAAAATATTTCCAAACAAATCAGCTAATTCAAAGCTTCTTTGTGGTATTAACAAATGAGATAACTCAAGTATTGCAGAGAGCAATAATAAGTATTTAATTAATAAATTAAGCTTTTTATGTTTTAAATATGATAAAATTCCCATAATGGATAAAACAAAAAAAGTATAAAAATGATTTGATGAAATGTTAATAAAATCATCTGTAAGTTGCAGTTGTCTGCTTAAATTTTTATAAAAAAGCCAGCCCAGGATACTTCCTGGAAATAAATATAAAAAAATTACTATAATATTAGAAATATGAAAAATAACTTTAAAAATATTAGAAAGTTTTTTCATATTTATTATTTGATATATTTATTGTACTTTATCAATTGTAAATTTTTGTTAAATGATTAATTTAATTTTAGTTAGACATGGGCAAAGTGAATGGAATTTAGAAAATAGATTCACGGGTTGGGTTGACGTAGATCTTTCCCCAAAAGGTAAGCTCGAAGCTTGCAAAGCTGGCGAACTTTTAAAAGAAAAAAATCTTAAAATTGATTATTTTTTTACATCTTATCAAAAAAGAGCAGTAAACACCCTTAAACTAATACTCAATACATTGAGGATTAAAGATGTTCAAATAACTAGGGCTTGGCAATTAAATGAACGACATTATGGAGCATTAACAGGATTAAACAAAGATGAGATGAAAAAAATTTATGGAGAAAAAAAAATTCATGAATTTAGAAGATCGTGGGATACATCTCCTGATCCTTTGAGTAAAAATAATCCCAACCATCCAATTAATATTGATGTTTACAAAGATATACCGTTAGAAAATATACCTGATACAGAATCTCTTAAAGATACATATGATAGAGTACTGCCTCACTTTAAAAAAGAAATTCAGAATAAATTAGATAATAAGAAAAATATACTTATTGCTGCACATGGAAATTCTATAAGAGCAATATGCAAATATTTATTTCCACTAGATGATAAAAAAATAACTAAATTAGAAATTCCAACAGGAAATCCATTATTAATTAATTTTAATGAAAAAAATAAAATTATTAAATGTTTTTATTTAGATAAAGAAAGAACAAAAGACCTAATAGTTTTTTAATAATTTGTTATATATTTCTAAATTAGTAACATGAAAAAATTTATTTTTGCTTTCAAAACCAAATAAAATATTTTTATCAATTAATTCATTCCATATTTCAATAACTGAAAAAATTTTGTTATTAATAGAGTTTAGTAAGTTCCTATTAAATATCTGACAACCTGTATAAATATATTCATTATAAGCATTTCTATTTAGTCGATTTTTATATAATTTAAAATCTCCCTTTAATGTTTGATCAAAACTTAGTTTTTTATTTACTACCAATAGAATATTTTTAATTTTATTGTGTTGGTAAAAATCTTCCATTTTTTCAATACAATCTAGATAATTAAAATTCCACACAGTGTCTGGATTAAAAATTAAGAAATTTTCTTCCGTTGAACTATTAATCATATTCATAATACCACCACCTGTATCAAGAATTTGCTCTCCCTCTTCAATTACATCAATTGAAATATCAAACTTATTTTCATTTAAATAAGTCTTAATTTGATGTTTTAAATAGAAAGTATTCAGCATAATTTTTTCTATACCTAATTCTTTAATTAAATTAATTGTATTTTCTAAAAGGGTTACATTATTTAATTTTAGCAATGCTTTTGGTTGATCGAGAGTTATTGGATTAAGTCTTTTTCCAAAACCAGCGCATAATATTAATGCAGTATTGATTTTCATTTCTTTATCCTAATTTTTTTTGAAAAATTAATATCTAAAAAATTTTTTAAATCATTAAAAATAAAATTGTTCTTTAATCTAAATTCAATTAAGTTCCAAGCATAAGGAATAAGTTTTAGATACTTTCTTTTTTTATCTCTGATAGCTAATCTTGTAAAAATTCCTATTATCTTTAAATTTCTTAAAACGGACAATATTTCAAAATCATTCTTAAAAAAATTTTTGTTGAGCTTATTTTTATTTAAACTAAAATAATATTTGTAAACCAAATTTTTCAACTCATTAGAAGTCTTAAGCCTAACATCATCAATTAATGATGCTAAATCATAAGCTTTATTTCCAAATAAAGCGTCTTGGCTGTCTATTACCCCAAAATTATTTCTATTAATTATTAAATTAGAAACGTGAAAATCTCTATGAACAAATGTATTGTTGGGTAATTTAATTTTTGACAATAATAAATTAACTTCCTTTTTTAATTTTCTATTTATATAAGAAACTTTTTTTTTATTAATTACTTTTGGAACATACCAATCAAAAAAAAAGCTTGTTTCTTTAAACAACAATCTTTTATTGTAAATTGGTATTTTATAATATTTTTTTTTGAAGTTTTTAATTTTTTTTTGTTTTATTTTTTGAACCTTGATTAAAATTTTTATTATTTTTTTAAAATATTTTAATTTATTAGTTTCTTTCCTTTTTAAAATATCAAATAATGTCTTTTTACCTAAATCTTGAATTTCAATATAATTATTTTTATAATTTTGATTATAAAGTTTAGGTGCTAAAATTTTATTTTTCAATAATAATTTATTGATCGGATCATAATTTAATAAATTTTTTTCTTTCTCCTTATTAGCATAAGCTATAATTGATGTTTTATGTTTATTTTTTCTTCTATAGAATTTTCTAAATGAAGCATCACCTCTAATTGGTATTGTTTTGTTATAATTTAAATTCATAACTTTTTAATCTTCCTGAAGTCTTAATATTCAAAGATCTTTGATTCATATCTTCGGTATATTCAAAAAATAAATCAATTCTATTTAATGGTTTTTTCTTTATTAATTCCGGCCATTCAATTAGAATAATACTTCGATCAGAATTTTCAAATAATCCTATGTTTTTAATATCAGCTTCATTCTTTAAACGATAAAGATCATAATGTTTAACAGTAAAATCTTTAATTTTATATTCAAAAACAATATTAAAAGTAGGACTTAAAACTTCGCTTTTTTTTAAGTTATTCTCAGTTTCACATTGATTTATCAGCAGCCTTGCAAAAGTTGTTTTTCCAACACCAATTTCTCCATACAAAAAAATGTGGTCGCCTGGTAATATTTTTTTTTTGATATCGTTGGCTATATTTTCTAAATCATTAATAGATGAAATTTTCATCTTAATGCCAGTTTAATAACGATAAGTGTCTGGTTTATAAGGTCCTTTTTGAGCTACGCTAATATAATCTGCTTGATCTTTTGATAATTTTGTTAATTTTACACCAACTTTATCTAAATGTAGTCTTGCTACTTTTTCATCAAGATGTTTTGGTAAAACATATACTTTCTTTTCATACTTATGAGAATTATTCCATAGCTCTATTTGAGCAATAACTTGATTTGTAAATGAAGCACTCATCACAAAACTTGGATGACCAGTAGCGCAACCTAAATTTACTAATCTTCCTTCTGCTAGTAGAATAATTCTTTTTTTGTCTGGAAACTCTATCTCATGCACCTGAGGTTTTACTTCAGACCACTTGTAATTTTTTAATGCATTTACCTGAATTTCATTGTCAAAATGACCAATATTGCAAATTATTGCTCTATCTTTCATTTTTCTCATATGATCAGCTGTAACAATATCTTTATTGCCAGTCGCTGTAACAACTATGTCGGCCTTTCCAATCATTTCATCCATTAAGACAACTTCATATCCCTCCATAGCTGCTTGAAGTGCACATATTGGATCTATCTCTGTAACCATTACTCTTGCGCCGCTTTGTCTTAAAGATGCTGCACTTCCTTTACCAACATCACCAAATCCTGCTACAATTGCAACTTTTCCTGACATCATAACATCTGTTGCTCTTTTAATTCCATCAACCAAGCTTTCTCTACATCCATACAAATTATCAAATTTAGATTTTGTAACTGAATCGTTAACATTGATAGCAGGAATTAATAATGTTTTTTGTAATTCCATTTTTTTTAATGCTTTAATTCCGGTTGTTGTTTCTTCCGATACTCCTACAATCGTTTTTAACATGCCTTTGTATTCTTTGTGCATTAAGGCTGTTAAATCTCCACCATCATCAAGAAGCATATTTGCTTTCCAGTTTTTTTTTCCTTCAATAGTTTGTTTTATACACCACCAATATTCTTCTTCTGTCTCACTTTTCCATGCAAATACTGGGATTCCAGCTTTAGCAATTGCTGCAGCTGCATGATCTTGAGTAGAAAAAATATTACATGACGACCATCTAACTTCCGCTCCTAATTCAACAAGTGTTTCTATTAACACAGCAGTTTGAATTGTCATATGAAGACATCCAAGTATCTTTGCTCCTTTAAGTGGAAACTTACCTTTATATTCTTTTCTTAATGCCATTAAGCCTGGCATTTCAGTTTCAGCTAAAGAAATTTCTTTTCTACCAAACTCTGCTTGATTAATGTCTTTTACTTTATAATCATTCATGAAAAGCGTTTTTAGCAACTTTATAAAATATAATCAACTTAAGTTTATAGATGGAAAAGTAATTTCTATTTTTGCACCCTTAGCATCTTTATTATTTGATGCAGTGATTACACCATTATGTAGTTCAACAAGATTTTTTACTATATTCAAGCCCAAACCAGAATGTTCACCAAACTTTCCGGGTCTATTGCTGTAGAATCTTTTAAAAATCTTTTTAGTATCTTTTTCTTTAAAGCCCACACCTTCATCAATCACTTTTAAAATAATACTATCATCTTGATTTTTATTAAGGTCTACATAAATTTTTTGATTATCTTTACTGAAGGATATTGAATTATCTAACAAATTTGCAATTATTTGTTCAATTCTATTTTCAATACCTGAAACAAAATAACCTTTTGATCCATTTGTTTTTAGTTGAATATTGATTCCTCTTTTTGAATTATAAACATTATTAAAATCATCTACGACAGAGCTGGTAATTTCTTCTAAGTCAAGTTTTTTCATCTTTTCTGTTGTAATTGCAGCTTCATCTTTTAGCATTTGTGAGTAATCCGTTATCAATCTTTCTATTCTTTCCACGTCATGTGACATAATTTTTATCAACTCATTTCTTTGTTCTTGATTATCAGTTTCAGAAATAATTTCTGAAGCACTCTTCAAAGATGCTAAAGGATTTCTAATTTCATGAACTAAATCTATTGAATAGTTTTTTGCAGTATTAATTCTTTTATGAAGTTCGTTTGTCATTTCATCTAAAGAATTAGATAAAATACCCAATTCATCATTTCTGCTCTTTATTGTTTCAATATTTGTCTTTTGTTCGCTTTTTTCTTTAATTAACTTTGTATAATTCACAAGATTCTTAATTGGCTTTATAAAGTATCTATTTAATACAAAAGAAAAAATTAAAATAACTACCGCAGCAACTAGTGCAGTTCTAATGATAAAAATTTTCCTTTCATTTATAGCTGCCCTAATATCATTTGCATTTTCAGTGATCACCAAATAACCAATATTATTTTTTCCATCATTTACATTTTTAATTGTGGTTAATAAAAATTGTTCATAACTTTCTTGTATAAAAGTATATGGTTTCCCAAATTTTGGGGAATCAGCATAATTAACTAAAATGTCACTTAACGAAGCTTGTTTGTCTTTTTTTAAAATTTCTTTTTTTTTATATTCTTTTTTTAAATTATTGCTTACAATATCCATTTCAATTATATCTAATCTTTGTGAAAAAGATCTAGGATCAAGATCTAATGTGTCAGTATCACCTATCAGGTTAAATTCGCTGTTAAAAATAATTACTCTATCTAAATTTTGAAAAAGAAATCTCGTTGAAAATAAAAACTTTCTAATATTATCTTCATTAAATTTAATTTTTAATCTATTTATATGATTGATTGTATTATCAATAATTTGTATATGATTAGCTGTTTTATCTTTAATTAGACTTGGCTGAATACTTTTTAAATAAACAATAGTGAAACTTCCAATAAAGATAAATATTATTAAGTTAATAAATAAAAATTTTTTGAGAATAGATAAACTTTTAAGAAAACTATTGAACATTAACTAACGTTCCAACGGTAACCACTTCCATACCTTGTTTCAATTGCAGAAAAATTGTTATCAACTTTTTTAAATTTTTTTCGAATTCTTTTAACATGACTATCTATAGTTCTATCTTCAATGTCGGTATCTTCTCTGTAGGCTATATCCATTAATTGTGATCTTTCTTTAATAATTCCAGGTCTTTTTGCAAGTTCTTTTACAATCAAAAATTCTGTAGTTGTAAGCTTATCGGGCAACTGTTTTCCATCCCATTCACACTCTAGTTGCGATGGATCTAATTTTAATTTTCCGTGTGCTATAATATTTCTTGCATCTTCAATATTATTACCCGCATCTTTTTTTCTTAGTTGTACTCTAATTCTTTCAATTAATACTTTTATCGAAAAACCTCCTGATTTTTTTACAAAATCATCTGCCCCTAGTTTCAGACCGAGTAATTCATCGATTTCGTCATCTTTAGAAGTTAAAAAAATTACAGGTAATGATGTTTTTTTTCTTAATTTTTTTAGAAGTTCTTCCCCATCCATTTTTGGCATTTTAATATCAACAACTGCTAAATCTGGTGGTGTTCTACTGAGACCTATTAATGCACTTTCTCCATCTAGATATGTTTGAACATTAAAGCCTTCTTTTTCCAAAGCTATGCTTATACTTGTAAGAATATTTCTATCATCATCTATTAAAGCAATTGTTTGTTTATGCATAATATACTTTAAAAATACTAAATTGTTCTTATTTGGGCAATACCCGTTAGTTAGTGAAGTATTCCCCAATTATCACCAATATTTATGTCCATTGTCAATGGTGTTGAAAATAAATGTAGATCGCTCTTTGTAACGCTCGACATTTCATCTTTAATTATTTTAGTCATAGCTTTTACTTCACTATCTAGTACTTCAAAAATTAATTCATCATGAATTTGTAATAAAATTTTTGATTTTGTATCCTTTAGACTTTTAAATTTCTTATCCAATCTAATCATTGCCAATCTCATAATTTCAGAAGCAGATCCTTGAATTGGAGCATTTATAGCTGCCCTCTCTTGAAAATTTCTAATATTATAGTTTTTATCATTTATACCATTAATATGTGTTCGTCTTCCAAAAATATTATTTACATATCCGGTTTTTCTACAAAATTTAATAGTAGCATCCATATAGTGTTTAATTTCAGGAAATTTTAAAAAGTAAGAATTTAAAAATTCTTCAGCTTCACTATTTGAAACCATAATTTGTTTAGCTAAACCATACTGTGATATTCCATAAATTATTCCAAAATTTATAGCTTTGGCTTTTCTTCTATAATCTTGATCAACTTTTTTTATGTCAATGTTAAATACTTGGCTAGCAGTTAAAGAATGTATATCTTCATTATTTTTAAAAGCTTTGTTTAATTCTTTTACATCGGCCAGGTCAGCTAATATTCTCATTTCAATTTGGTTATAATCTGCAGAAATTAACGTAAATCCTTTTTCTGCAATAAATGCTTTTCTTATGTCTTTACCATCTTCTGACTTAATTGGAATATTTTGCAAATTTGGATTACTAGAAGCTAGCCTTCCCGTGGTAGTTGCTGCTAATAAAAAAGAAGTATGTACTCTTTTTGTGCTAGGATTAATGTGTCCAGGTAAAGAATCTGAATAGGTATTCTTAAGTTTTGAAACTTGACGCCATTCTAAAATTAATTGAGGAAACTTATGTCCTTTAAAAGCTAAATCCTCGAGAACGCTTGCGCTTGTAGCAAAACCTCCTTTTCTAGTTTTTTTTAAAACAGCAATCTTCAATTCATTATAAATTATTTCTCCAAGTTGCTTAGGAGAGCCAATGTTAAATTCTTTTTTTGAAATTGTAAAAATTTCTTTTTCTAAACTTTTTATTTTTTTTTCAAATTTTTCAGATAAATTTTTTAAAAATTTACTATCAATTTGAATTCCATTAATCTCCATAAAAGCTAATATTTCAATTAAAGGTTTTTCGAAAATTTCATAAATATTTGTTAATTTTTCTAGCTTGAGGTTTTTATAAAATATTTTATAAAGTCTATATGTGATATCAGCATCTTCTGCCGCATATTTCATAGCTTTATCTAACTCAACATCACGAAAATTTATCTCTTTTTTTCCAGTACCTACTAATTCTTTAAAAGTTATAGTTTTATGATTTAAATGAATTTTAGACAAGGTATCCATATTGTGTCGATTTTTTCCTGCATCAAGAACATAAGACATTAACATGGTATCTTCCATTGAATTCATTTTCACTCCATGTTTATATAAAACTATAAAATCAAACTTAATATTTTGACCTATTTTTTTAACACTACTATCTTCGAGCAGAGGTTTTAATTTTTTTATAACTGCCTCTTTTTTAAGGCAATCGTCAGATTTATGACCAATAGGAATATAACAAGCCTTTCCAATTTTAGTACTTAATGAAATACCAATTAAATCTGCCTGATGCGCATCTAAAGAATTAGTTTCAGTATCTATCGCAAGTTCTCCTGATTCTTCTGCCTCTTGGATATATTTATCAATTTCTTTTTCATTTTTAATTAAATAATAATTTTTTTTACTAATACTTTTTTGTTCTTCTTTTGGATAAGAATCAATATTTTTTACTGATAGCTCTGGTTCTCCATATGTTGAAATAACAGAGCTTAGTAAACGGTTGAATTCCATCTCTCTTAAATATTTATAAAGTTTATCTTTATCTATTTCTTTAAATCTGAATTCTTCAATTTTTTCCTTTATGGGAACATCTTTCTTTAAAGTAACTAATTTTTTGCTTATGATTGCTTTCTCTTTATTTTCAATAATATTTTCACGTCTTTTGTTTTGTTTGATTTCATGTGCCTTATCTAATAATTTTTCTAATGTATCATATTTATTTATCAACTCAGCCGCAATTTTGATTCCAATTCCTGGAACTCCCGGAACATTATCACTACTATCTCCAGCTAGTGATTGTACATCAATTACTTTTTTTGGATCTACACCAAATTTATCAATTACGTCTTTTGAAGTAATAAATTTGTTTTTCATTGGATCATAAAGACGAACATCTTTTTTATAAAGTTGCATTAAATCTTTGTCAGAAGAAACAATTGTTACTTTTGCACCTTTTTCTAAAATTTGTTCTGTATACGTTGCAATTAAATCATCAGCTTCATAATTGATTAATTCAACTGAGGGTAAGTTAAATGCTGTTACAGATTTTCTTATATATTCAAATTGAGGAACAAGATCATCAGGAGTTTCGGATCTGTTACCTTTATAATCAGAATAAATTTCATTTCTAAAATTTTTTCTTGCAGAGTCAAAAATGACGGCAAAATGAGTTGGCTTTTGTAAATTATCATCTGACTTTGAATCTTCCAATAATTTAAAAAGCATATTGCAAAATCCGCTTACAGCCCCTACTGGCAAGCCATCGCTCTTTCTTGTTAAAGGAGGCAATGCATAATAAGCTCTAAAAATATAACCAGATCCATCAATTAAATAAAAATGGTCTGTTTTTTTTATTTTATCCATCTAAAATAATATTATCTTAATTCTAATGAATGTTATAAATGTATAACTTCTCATGAACAAAAAAAATGTACTTTCTGTTAAAAATTTAAATAAAATTTATAACAGTAGCAATTCTAATTCTATAAATGCACTCAATAATTTAAACTTAGACGTGAAAGAAGGAGAAATTTTTGGATTACTTGGTCCAAATGGTGCTGGAAAAACCACATTCATAAATATTCTAGCAGGTACAGTGATTAAAACGTCTGGTGAAGTAATCGTGTGGGGCTTTGACCTGGATAAAAATCCTCGCCAAGTTCGAGCATCAATTGGAATAGTTCCACAAGAAGTTAACCTTGATCCTTTTTTTAGCCCAAAAAAAATACTTGAATTACAAGCTGGGTTGTATGGCGTAAAAAAAGAAGATCGAATAACAGATACAATTTTAAAGCTAGTATCTTTAGAAAAACAAGCAAACAGCTATGCACGAAGTTTATCAGGTGGTATGAAAAGACGACTATTAATGGCAAAAGCATTAGTACATCAACCACCAATAATTTTTTTAGATGAACCAACAGCTGGTGTTGATGTTGAGTTGAGAAGAGATCTTTGGAAAAATGTAAAATCACTTAATAGTCGAGGAGTAACGATTATTTTAACAACTCACTATCTAGAAGAAGCTGAAGAAATGTGTGGCCGAATAGGAATTTTAAATAAAGGTAATTTAGTTGCTTTAGATAGCACAAAAAATCTTTTAAATAAAATCCAGACAAAAAAAGTAACTTTAAAAATAGATAAAAAAATTGAAATTAAAGATAATACTTTGGAGTCTTTAAAAATTATATCAAATGAAGAAAATGAAATCTGTATGTCTTATGAGAAAAGTAAAATTAATATAGAACAAATAATGAATTTATTTAAAAAGGATAATATTAAAATAAATGATATTTCCACAGACGATGGTGATTTAGAAGATGTGTTTCTTCGTTTAACAGAAAACTAAATTTTTAAACTAAATAACAAAACAAAATTTAAAAATGTTAAAATTTTAGTTTTAGAAAATTTATCTAGGTGATCTTTTATACAATATTCTTTGTAAAGTTCTTCTATGCATTTTAAGACGTCTAGCTGTTTCAGAAACATTTCTATTACATAATTCAAATACTCTGTGAATATGTTCCCACTTAACTCTATCCGCAGACATTGGATTGTCAGGTGGCTGTGGTTTTGTATTTGAGTCAGCTAAAAGTGCTTTTTCTATATCGTCAGCATCTGCTGGTTTTGATAAATAATCAATTGCACCCTCTTTTATGGCAGCTACAGCTGTTGGAATATTTCCATAACCTGTAAGCATGATGATTCTACTGTTTATATTTGAGCTTTGAATTATTTTAACAACTTCAAGTCCATTACCATCACCTAATCTCAGGTCAACAACTGCAAATGCGGGTTTACTCAATTTGACAGTGTTTATGCCTTTTTTTACACTCTCTGCTTGAGTCACTGCAAAGCCTTTCTTTTCCATTGCCCTAGCGAGTCTCTCTCTAAAAGGATTGTCATCATCAACTATTAACAAAGATTTATCCTTAAAATCACTTATTTTCTTTAACGTATTTGCTTCTGTCATAATTTTAATATGGTAGCATTTTTTTTAAATACAACATTTATTATTTTCTTTACATTAATTAATGAATAGCGTAATTGCTCAAAAATATAAAGTTTTTGGATTAATTATCAAAAACTTTTTTTATTAAATTTTTTTGGGGGCATATGCAATGCAAAAATTTAAAACAGTTGATGAAATTGTAAGTCAACTAAAACCGGAAAGACCAATTTATTGTATCAGAAAAAAATCGATACAAGTAGCGTCAAGAACTTTTCAAAATAAATTTCCTGGAACAATTTTATATGCTGTAAAAACAAATCCACATCCAGAAGTATTAAAAACAATTATACAAAGTGGAATTAATAATTTTGACGTAGCATCAATTAAAGAAATTGGAGGTATAAGAAAAATGAGTCCTAAAGCAAAATGCTCTTTTATGCATACAGTAAAAAGCCGTGAGAGCATAAAAGAGGCCTACTTTAAATTTGGAGTTAAAACATTTTCATTAGATACAAAAGATGAACTAATAAAAATCATTGAGACAACAGATCAAGCCAAAGATTTAGAACTATTTGTAAGAGTTTCAGTTTCAAATGAACATGCTGAAATAGATTTATCAAAAAAATTTGGAGCAATAAGT
>Ga0066376_10004271_pt1 | contig 12473 bp, 14 predicted proteins | sample Knorr_S15_td_Bot_FD_77009 | JGI IMG/M metagenome (GOLD analysis project Ga0066376, IMG submission 77009) | Marine microbial communities from Southern Atlantic Ocean transect - Knorr_S15_td_Bottom_ad_5009_LV_A | ecosystem: Environmental > Aquatic > Marine > Oceanic | place: Southern Atlantic... | reverse complement strand
TGCATTCCATCACCAGAGTCTCCAGCAAACCTAATAGTTACTGAAGGTAATTTTTCTGTAGTTTTATTTACTTTTTTAATTTCTGAATCAATAGCCATATATAAATTTTACCCCATTTAGGATTGTTTTAATTTAATTTTTTCAGATTTGGCCTATCCTATCAAATGGCCAATATCGGTATATCACTTCATAACATTCATCCCAGTCTATGCTTCCGAGAATTCTAGAGTCACTTGTTGAAACACTTCTATTATCTCCCAGAACAAAAACTTGATTAGGTCCAACGGTTATTTCTGAAAAATCACTAGTTAGATCTTGAGCCCATGTATCATCAATAACCTGTCCATTTACATAAAGGGCACCATCTTTTGCAGAAACTTTTTCGTTTGGAAGCCCTAAAACTCTTTTTACTACTTCAAACTTTTTTTCTATATTTTTAAAGATAACAACATCCCCTCTTTGGGGATTATTTTTTGCTAATTTAGCAAAGATATATTCACCTGGGTAAAGAAAGGGAGACATGCTCTCTTCTTTTATCTCGTATGCCCTATATTTTGCAGACTTTTTTCTTCCTATTAAGTAAGTAGTTAATAGGATTATATTTCTAAAGCTTAAAACCTTCATGTTCCTTATAAACCTTTAATTATTATCTAATCTAATATTACCTTAGAGTAGATTAAGGAGAAAAATGAATTTATTAAAACCAAGAAGAATTGCTTACGCTCACTGTGACCTTCCATGTGGTGTTTACGATCCAGCACAAGCTCGGATAGAAGCTGAGTCGGTGTTGAATGCTGCTAAGAAATATCAAGATTCAGATGATGCAAGCTTCAGGCAGCGATGCATAACAATCAAAGAAGAGAGAGCAGAGGAAGTAAAGCATCACTTATGGGTTTTGTGGACCGATTATTTTAAACCAGAGCATTTAGAGAAATTTCCCAATATCCATGATCTTTTTTGGTCAGCAACCAAGAAAGCTGGAGAAGCAAAAAAGAGTGAAGATCCGACTATCGGAGAAGAGCTAATTAAATTAATTGATCAAATAGAAGAAGTTTTTAAAGCTACTAAGACTGATTAATCGAATTTCCTAAAGAGGTGTTCTAGTTTTTTCAGTTTCTTCCCAGTGTCAATATAATTGTAACTCCAAAGATTATTGCTTGTAGTTGGTATTGCATCAAGAACTTGCTTGGAAGTGCTCGGCATGTAGGGGGTTAATAAAGTTGCTGACGTACTTATCGCAGACAGTGCAACACTTAGAACTGTACCGGATCGTTCTTTGTCATTTTTTAAGATTTTCCACGGTTCATTCTCATTAAGATATACATTTATACTTGAGATAAAACTCATAGAAGATTGAAGAGCACTTTTTAATTCAACATTTTCAATTAACGAACCAATCTTTGAAAAGATTTCTTTAGAATCGTCGATAAGTCTTAGGTCATTTATATTTAATTTTTTCATCTCAGGAATAGTTTCAAAGTTAGAATCCACCAGGGAGAATACCCTGTTGACTAAGTTCCCCCAAGTTGCAACCAGTTCTTCATTGTTTGTCTTACGCAAGCTTTCTTCAGATACTTCTGTATCAGCATGCTCTGGTAGTATGGAGGCTAAGCAGTATCGTAATGCATCTGGATTCCACTCCTTTAAGTACTCATTTAGAGACTTTCCAATCCCTTTACTCGCTGAAGCCTTTTCACCTTTAATAAGGATATATTGATTTGCTGGAATATTTGTTGGAAGGTTTAAACCACCATAGCCTGCTAACATCGCAGGCCATATTACAGCATGAAAAGGCACATTATCTTTTCCAATAAAATAATAAGTTTCAGCATTTTCATTTTCCCACCACTCTCTCCAGAGCTCAGGTTCATTTCTTTTCATTGCCCATTCTTTAGATGCAGATAGGTATCCAATAACTGCCTCAAACCACACATATATCTTTTTTCCATCACCAAGTTCATCTATAGGTATATCAATTCCCCATTCAAGATCTCTTGTGATTGCTCGATCTTGAAGCCCTTCTGTCACAAAAGATTTTGACCAATTAATGACATGGGGTCTCCAATTATTTTTCCCCTCTAGCCATTGAAGAAGATCTTTTTCTAGCTCGCTTAACTTAAGAAAAAAATGCTGAGTTTCTCTAAATTCAGCAGGAGATCCAGAAATTTTGCTTACTGGATTAATCAGTTCATCTGGATCTAAAGTGGAACCACAATTATCACACTGGTCTCCACGGGCTCCCTCTGCTTTGCAGCCATCCTTAGGGCATGTTCCCTCTACGTACCTGTCAGGAAGAAAACGTTTTTCTTTTGGATCATAAGCCTGTTTGGTGGTTTTTTTATATATCAATTTTTTTTCATGAAGTTTTAAGAAGACATCATGAACAACTTCTTTGTGAGTTTCTGTCATTGTAGTTGTATAGTTATCCCAAGAAATACTTAACTTTTCCCAATAAAATAGAAATTCGTTATGGTATTTATTTACAATTTCTATAGGTTCTACTCCTTCAGCATCTGCTCTTACTGTAATAGGGGTCCCATGTGCATCACTTCCAGACACCATGAGTACTTTATTCCCAATTGCTCTGTGATATCTTGCAAATATGTCTGCAGGTAAATAGGCACCTCCTATATGTCCAAGATGTCTTGAACCACTAGCATAAGGCCAAGCCACAGATACAAGAATATTTTTCTTCATAAACAATAAGAATAGCTTGTTTTAATTATCTCTAATACAAGTTTAGATATAACATCTATAGTGATGGACGTATTCCTTTCATTTGCTGCAGGACTTATTGGAATTATTTTTTTTATAGAACTATTAACTAAGTCATTTCAAAAAAAGAATCCGAATCTTATTTTTTGGGCTATTGCCATTGGAATGTATTCCTTTGCAACTATTGCTCTTGGTTTTGGACTATATACAGGTTGGAACCAACTCAGCTTCGGAATATTTTATTTTTTTGGAGGGATAGCAAGTGTTCCTGCATTTGGTTTAGGAAGTGCTTATCTGATTTTTAAAAGAGACAGTGTTCATGTAGCTTCCGGTATATATCTACTTTTTGTTTGTAGTGCAATTTACTCAATGATGGTTGCCCCTGAAATAAATCTGGGAAATATTGAAGGAATCCCTGAAGGTAGAGAGCTTTATGAAATTTCTGGTCCAAGACTGTGGGCTATTCTCGGAAACTCTATAGGTAGTCTAGCATTAGTTGGGATAGCTATAGTTAGCGTTGTTCAATACAGGAATACTAATCAAGACTTAGTGACAACGAATGTATTGATAGTACTTGGGGCATTTGCTCCAGCTTTTTCTGGTATCCTCTTGGCGCTAGGGGACGGGACTTCAAAAGCACTTTCTTTATTGGTAGGTATATTTTTGATTTATTTGGGGTATAGAGTATCACAACGAATTGATTTTACAGAAAAAATTAATTAATAATAAAACCTATAACTAAAAGGGTGAAAATATCAATATCCTTGTTTACTTCTATTTATCTTCAACTGTAAAAATTAGTTCTATTCAAAAGAACAAAATACATCTAGCATTAAATAATATGGTTCATGACACCCAAACTTCAGAGAAGATAATGCTCAGTTGGTCTGACACAACAGAGCTTATGAATTTATCTTCAGTAGATGAAACAGGATTAAAGGAAAGAGTCGCATCTCTAGCAACTAGAAGTATAAAGAAGGATTCTAAACTCCAGGCACTAAACATGATTGTCTCAATGTGTGATTTAACAACTTTGGAAGGACAAGATACAGATGGAAAGATTGCTCAAATGGCAGCAAAAGCTATAAGCCCAGATCCTAATGATAGCAGTGTGCCATCAGTTGCTGCTGTGTGTGTCTATCCTGGATTGGTAAAAACGGCAAAAGAAGCAGTTTCGAAATCTAATGTTTTAGTTGCTTCAGTCTCGTCGTATTTTCCTAGTGGGCAAGCCCCTCTAGAATTAAAAATTCATGACACCAAGTATGCAATAAATAATGGAGCTGATGAAATAGATATTGTGATAAATCGTAAAGCATTTCTGGAAGGAGATTATAAAAAAGTCTTTGATGAGATTTATGCTATAAAGGAAGTTTGTGGAGATGTTCATCTCAAAACAATACTCGAGGTAGGAGAGCTGGGATCTTATGACAACGTAAGGAGAGCTAGTCTAATTGCAATGTCTGCTGGTTCCGATTTCATTAAAACATCTACTGGAAAAATAAGTGAAGGAGCTTCTAGAGAGGCATGTTGTGTTATGGCAAAAGCCGTTTTAGATTACAGAAAAGTAACGGGATCGATTGTAGGAATTAAGGTTGCTGGAGGCATAAGAGATGCAAAAGATGCAATAAGATATCTAGTTTTGATAAAAGAAGAGATAGGAGAGGATTGGCTAGATTTAAAGTATTTTAGATTTGGTGCTTCGAGCCTCTTAAATGATGTTTTGAGACAAATAAAAAAACTCAAGACAGGTGCCTATCAAGATAGCTACTATTTTCCAAGAGGTTAATTATGGTAGAAAAATGGTCTTACTCAGAATCAATTGAATCTTCAGAGATAGTCAATCTAGAGAAGAAGTACGGTCATTTTATTAATGGTTCTTTTGTTTCTCCAAAGAGCAAGAAATATTTTGATACAATTTCTCCTTCAACTGAAGAATTACTTTCAAAAGTATCATTTGGAGGGAAGGAAGATGTAGACAGTGCGGTTGCTTCTGCTAAAGAAGGATTTAAGACATGGACAAAAGTAAAACCTGTGGATCGTTCAAAATATTTATTTAAGATTGCTCGATTGATTCAAGAGAGGTCAAGAGAGTTTGCTGTTCTAGAATCCATGGATGGTGGAAAGCCGATTAGAGAATCTCGAGATGTAGATATACCACAAGTTTCAGCAAACTTTTTTTATTTTGCTGGTTGGGCTGATAAATTAGAGCTTTCTTGGAGCAATAGCAAATTTAAGCCCTATGGAGTTGCTGGTCAAATAATTCCATGGAATTTCCCTCTATTAATGCTTGCCTGGAAGGTTGCTCCAGCTTTAGCTACTGGGAATGTTGTTGTTTTAAAACCTGCAGAAACGACTCCTCTGACTGCATTAATGTTCGCTCAGATCTGTGCAGAAGCGGGCTTACCTGATGGGGTATTTAATTTGGTTACAGGAAACGGTGAGACAGGATCATATATTGTTAACCATAAAGATGTGGATAAGATTGCTTTTACTGGATCTACTGTTGTGGGTAAACAGATCCAAGCTTCTCTTGCAGGGACAGGAAAAGGGTTAACTTTAGAGCTTGGAGGAAAAGCAGCAAACATTGTTTATGAAGATGCTTCTATAGATCAAGCAGTTGAAGGAGTAGTTAATGGAATATTCTTCAACCAAGGACACGTTTGCTGTGCAGGGAGTAGATTACTTATTCAAGAATCAATACAGGATCAGTTTATTGAAAAGCTAGAGAGAAGAATGCAACAGCTGAGAGTCGGAAATCCTCTTGATAAGAATACCGATATAGGAGCAATTAATTCAAAACAGCAATTAGAGAAAATTACTGAACTTGTTGAGTCGGGGGTTAATGATGGAGGTTCAATTTACCAGACAGAATGTGATTTTCCAGGGAATGGTTTTTGGTTTAAACCAACTTTATTTACAAATGTGCAACCTGCATATCGTATTGCAAGAGAAGAAATTTTTGGTCCTGTCTTAACTACCATTACCTTTAGAACACCAGAAGAGGCGATTGAGATTGCTAATAATACGGAGTATGGTTTATCGGCTGGTATTTGGTCAGAAAAAGGGTCAAAAATATTATGGACAGCAGATCGTCTCGATGCTGGTGTCATTTGGTCTAATACATTTAATAAATTTGATCCTTCTTCTCCATTTGGCGGGTATAAGGAATCTGGATTTGGAAGAGAAGGAGGAAGACACGGGCTACTTTCTTACCTAAAGGAGGATAAATGAACGAAGTAAGAAAAACATATAAAATGTATGTTGGGAACTCTTTCATTCGATCAGAATCTGGTAGAACATATTCAATTGAGCTAAGTAGTGAAATCATTGAGTTACCTCAAGCTTCAAGGAAAGATGTCAGAGACGCAGTATCTCAAGCTAAGAAAGGCTACGAATCTTGGTCTTCGTTAACCCCTTACAATAGAGCTCAGATTCTTTACAGGCTTTCAGAAATGATTGAAGGAAGGAAAGCTTCTTATATAGAGCTTCTAAAAGAATCCGGTATAAAAAATAACAAAGCTAAAAAAGATATTGATGAAGCTATTGAAATATTAATTTGGTATGCGGGCATAACAGATAAATGGGAGCAATTAAGTGGAAACCTCAATCCTGTTGCAGGTTCTTATTTGAATATTTCCCATCAGGAACCTTTGGGGGTTAGCTTTATTTTTCCAAGAGACACAATTTCTCTGAAATCACTTCTATTATGTATTTTGCCCCCACTATCTGTAGGATGTTCTGTCATTTCTCTTAGTAAGAATGCCGGTGTTTTAGCGATAATGCTCGCAGAAGACTTAAACAACTCAGATTTACCTGCAGGAACATGGAACATACTTACAGGAAGTTATTCAAATATAATTGAGGACATTAGTAAACATGTAGAAATTAAAGGGATAGGAGTTAATATGGATTTTGATAATAAAGACTATACAATTATTCAATCCAATGCCTCAGAATCAGTTAAGAGAACATTCTCAATGAATGAGACATTAAATCTATTATCATTAAATCCCTTTTTACAGACTAAGACAGTTTGGCATCCTAAGGGAAAATAAATTTGTCGCATCTCTTAATTAGAATCATTCAACAATTGAATAAATATCCTGTAAAAACAGCCTACAAAGAATGGAGGCTGTTTCAATGAAGTACGAAGAAGTTTTTTCTAAAGTACCAATTAGAGATCTGCATGGCGAGCCAAACATTTGGAAAGAATTTAGAGGAGAGATAACTTCTTTTAACGAAAAAAAACAAGAACTTTCTGCTAGGTTCCCTGTTAATAGTTGCTACTTTAACCCATTAAACATACTTTTAGGAGGGATTATAGATTCTTATATGGACGTAACGATGGGCCCGTTAACTGTTCTTCTTGGTAGGAGAGAAGTTACTAAAAGTTTTAGTGCAAAATATCTACGATCCATTGATTCATCGGATAAGTATGTAACAGTAGTTGCTTGGAGTGAATCTAGCACCGCAGACAAATCTATTTACAAGGCAGAGCTTTTTAATAATAAAAAAGAACTTGCAGCTTTGTCGGAAGCTACTTTTGTTCCATTAAAAAAAATTAAGTAGACACTTTAATTCTAGTAAAGAAGATAGCGGAAATTACAATTATACTTACTCCTATTAGTTGAGTAACTGATGTCATCTCTTGAAGGAAAAAATATCCAAAAAGAATAGAGAATATAGGGATAATATTAACTGTGACAGAACTAGGAACAGCTCCAACATCATCTATTAGTTTATAAAAAGTTAAAAAAGCAAGCCCACTACTTCCTATTCCTAGAAGAAGGAGAGGAAAGAGAGATACTGAAAAAGAAGGGATAGTCCATGTCGAAAAAGGCCCAAGTAGTAAAATTGAAAATAAACTGGCTGACCTTAATAATATTTTTAAAGTTCCAATAGGAGTGTACTTTTTAAGGAGGGGTTGGATCATATTAATTGAAATTCCATAACATATAGAAGCTACAAGAGCATAGAGTATTCCTTTTGACGAACCATATATGATACCCTGACTACCCGTACTCAGAACAACAACACCTACAAAACCAGTAGCAATTAGAATTTTTTGCAAAACTGTGACTTTTTCTTTATAAAAAAAGATGGCAATTAATGCAACAAAAATTGGTGTTGACCCATTAATTAATCCAGCCAAAGCAGAAGTAATAGTTTTCTCAGCTAAGGCAAAGAGATAGAAAGGGACTGTCATATAGGTTATACCTAATATCAAAAAATACTTGTAATCTTCCTTTAAGATATGTACTTTGTCTCTGTTAAGTATGTTCAACATGATTGCAGGAAGAAGGATCCTGTACAGAGCAATATCAAACTCGGAAAGTTCTTGCAGGGAATACTTAATCATCAAGAAAGATGAGCCCCAAAGTCCTGCTGTAAAAAACAGATAAAAGTAATTTATTAATTTCATTAATTAATATGTTATCTGGTTAACTTTTGACTGAGACCAGAAGTTCCTTGAAGCCTCTTATCCCAAATGCTCCAGTTCTCTCAGGGGGTGTATTAAGAGTAAAATTTTTGTTTAGGATATGGTCAAAAGATACTTCAAGTTCCAATCTTGCCAAATGGGCACCAATACAGAAGTGGACACCTCCTCCCCAGCTACTATGATCTTTGTCTTCTCGATTAAAATTGAGTTCTGTCGGTTTATCAAATTGATCTTCATCGTGATTTGCGGAACCTAGGAGGATAGCGACTTTAGATTTTTTTGGAAGATGGTATTCTCCTATTTCAGTATCTTCCAGAACGTACCTTTGGAAAAATTGTAAAGGACTATCCATTCTAATTAACTCTTCAACAACGTCCTTTGTCGGTGTATTTTTTGACCTTATCTCATCAAAATCGATATTTGTTGAGAGTAATGCATTTAATCCATTACCGAGAGTATTAACAGTTGCTTCATGACCAGCATTTAAGAGAAGGATTATAGTACAAATTATTTGCTGGTCTGTTAAGTAAACATTATCTTCAGAGACCTGAGAAAGTCTAGTTATCATATCATCCTTAGGGTTTTCTCTTCTTTTTTTAAGTAAATCAAGAGAGTATTGATAAAAATCTTTTGCCGCCCCTTCTGCCCCTTCCGCATCTTCCTTACTAACTTCAAAGTCGTACATTTTTACTATTCTATGAGACCAGTCAAGAAATAAATCATGGTCTTCTTCTGGAACACCAAGCAATTCACCAATAATACTTATTGAGTATGGTTGAGCATAGTCTCTCAATAAGTCAAAAGAGCTTTCATCTACCTTTTCAAATAGTTCATTAGATTTTTTCTCCATAAAAGGGACGAGTTGTTGAACAGATCTTGGTAAAAAAGCTTTAGCAACCAAACCTCTAAGCTCACTATGAAGCTCGCCTTCTAAATTAAGTAAAGAAAATTTTTCTGATTTCCAGAATTCATCATAAGTAGCGTACTGATCAGCTCTTTTATAGCCTACATAAGTTAAAGGTTTAGTATTCTCAGCAGAATCTTCAAAGCCTTCTATATGACTAAATGTTGTCCCAAAAATTTTACTTGACTGCACTTTTCTCACATCTGCATATCTAGTGATAAAAAGAAGACTATTAATTTCATCCCAAAATATAGGTGTTTTTTCTCTGAATTCTTTTAGTAAAGGGTAGGGGTTCTTAATAAAATCAGAATCAGTTGTCGGTAAGTGAAGTTCTGGTATGTCCATAATTTAATGATAACTTAAATATTAAATATTCGCATACGTAATTTGGAAGTTGGATTAAATTTGATATTATCAATAGATAGTCAATGTTCAAAGGGAACCATTGATAAAAAACCTATAAGGAAAATAATAGTATGGAGGAAAATGTCTGAAATTGTAATCGACATAAAAAATCTAAAAGTTCAGTACCCAGACACAGATGTTCCTGCTCTAAACGGAATCAATCTTTCTGTTGAAAAAGGGGAATTTATTGGAATACTTGGAGCCCATGGAGCAGGGAAGACTACATTATGTTTATCAATCAATGGTATTGTTCCAAATATGATAAGTGCAGATATGTATGGAAGTATTGTAGTAGCAGGAGAAGTTCCTCCAAATATACCGGTTAGAGAACTAGCAACAAAAGTTGGAAGTGTATTTGATAATCCTGAGTTTCAAATGAGTCAGTTAACAGTTTTCGAAGAAGTTGCTCTTGGGTTACAAAATCTTGGAGTTGATAAAGAGATTATCTTGTCAAATATTGCTAGAGCATTGGAGATGGTTGGGCTAAAAGGTTTCGAGGAGAGGTCTCCCTTCGAAATATCTGGGGGGCAGCAGCAGAGGCTAGCTATGGCGTCTGCATTATCTATGAAGCCAGAGATATTAGTCTTAGATGAACCAACTTCCAATCTGGATCCAATAGGAAAGGAAGAGGTTTTTACTGTTACAAGAAAAATCAATCAGGAAGAAGGACTAACAGTTATAATCGCAGAACACGAGGTAGAGGTTATAGCCGAGTTTGCTGATAAAGTAGTGTTACTTGAACAAGGAAAAATTACAAAAATTGGAACTCCTCAGGAAGTTTTTCCAGAATTAGTAAATAAACAGAGAGATATTGGCGTAAGAATCCCACAAGTTACTGAATTTGCAGATTTGGCTCCGAATAAATTTCAAGGGACTTATCCTGTGACCTTGGCCCAAGCAAAAGAAAGATATATAAAATGAGTGAAACTAAAATTAAAATGAGTGAAACTAAAATTCAATGTAGCGATTTAGCATACACATATCCTAATGGGGTTGAAGCAGTTAAAGGTGTAAATGTTTCAATCTCTCAAGGTGAGGTTCTCTCAGTTGTGGGACAGAATGGATCAGGGAAGACAACCCTCGTCAAACATTTTAATGGGTTGTTGAAACCAACAGAGGGCAAAGTTATGGTTGGAGATCTTGATTCATCAGAAAACCCGGTAGGACTTTTAGCACGGCAGGTAGGGTATGTTTTTCAAAACCCTAACCATCAGATGTTTGCTAATTCTGTCAGGGAGGAACTTTCTTTTGGGCTGAAAAATCTTGGAGTAGATTCAGAAACAATTGAAGTTAAAGTAAATAATATTGCAGATGAATTTAACCTGACAGAGTATCTTGAACTAAACCCCTACAGACTTGGATTCTCTCTTAGGAAAACAGTTGGAATGGCTTCAATAATTGCTATGGAGCCAAACGTATTAATCTTGGATGAACCTACTACGGGTCAAGACTTTCTTGGAGTTGAAACAATCAGGGCCAACATTAACAAACTAAAAAGTGAAAGAAAAACAGTTATTGTAGTTTCTCATGATATGCCATTAGTTGCTGAAGAAACAGATAGAGTTCTTGTCATGTGTGATACTGAATTAATCTTTGATGGTAGCCCTTCAAAATTATTTTCAAATAATGATCTCTTAAATAAAACAAATTTAAAACCACCACAGATTTCTTCATTTGCAACATCTGTTGGAATAGCAAAAGCAAATGAGGCTATCTTGTCTGTTGAAGATGCTCTAAAAGCTATAAAATAGAATAAAAGTTAATAATATATAGTTCATATTCAATAAAAAGGTTACATAAATAGCATAAAATTATTTAAATAGACGGCAATTGCGATTGATTTCATATAGGATAGCACTAATATAAATATCTTTCATTGGGTGGAGGATAATTATTAATTAAACAATGTTAATTAGGTAACCATTGATAAAAAACCTATAAGAAAAATAAAGGAGGGCTTGTGAACGAAACTGATTCACAAAAACTTAGTAGTGCTACAGGTGGAGGTGTACCTTTAACTTATGTCATTGCATTAGTACCAGTTGCTTCTGTTTTGAATGTTATTGGTGGCACAGTCGCCCATGCACTTAAACTCCCTATATTCTTGGATATGATCGGGACAGCTGTCGTTGCTATGACAATTGGACCGTGGTGGGGTGCATTAGTAGGTGTTATAACTAACCTAACAATGGGCTTTGTATCAGGTCCTGTATCAATTCCATTCGCAGCTTGCAATGTTGTTGGTGCTTTAATATGGGGATACGGAACAAAATGGGGTTGGGCAAATGATAAGATTAAATTCTTTGGTCTTTCACTTGCATCTGCCATTGGTGTTTCTTTAATGGCCGCACCGATCGTAATATTTGTATTCGGTGGTGCAACAGGTCATGCATCAGATGTCTTGACTGCAGGTTTACTTGCAGCAGGCAATGATATGTGGACTGCTGTATTTTCAAGTAACATAATTGTATCTGCAGCTGATAAAATTCTAGCGTCATTCTTGGCGTTAGCGATTATTGGCGCTTTACCTACAAATTTGCAGGTAACGGGTCCTATTATGAAAGCTGAAAGTATGGGCAAAGCTGTATTGATAACTGCAGGTACTGTTGTGGGAGTAATCCTAACAGTGGTATCTATGAATTTGTAAGGAAGGGAATAATATGAGTAAAGAAGTAACATCTAAAGATGGTCTTGGCGCTGGTATTGTTGCCCTTGGTGCATTGTATATGGCATATCCATATGCATCATCAGAAATTGCAGGAGACGCTGCATTTGGCATGCTTTCGGGCTTATGCTTAATTGCTGGTCTCTTGACAGTTTTCTGTGGAATAGCAGTTCTCAAGTTTAAAGATTAAAAAATACAGGTAAATGATTAGTGTTCAATAAACTTGAACAAGTAAATCATATGCCTATAGGATTTGGTGAAATCGCTCGGTATGTAATAGTACCGGGCGATCCAAATCGTATTCCACTCATATCAGAAAGTCTTGAAGATGTTGAATTTCAAGG
>Ga0066376_10004270_pt1 | contig 12474 bp, 8 predicted proteins | sample Knorr_S15_td_Bot_FD_77009 | JGI IMG/M metagenome (GOLD analysis project Ga0066376, IMG submission 77009) | Marine microbial communities from Southern Atlantic Ocean transect - Knorr_S15_td_Bottom_ad_5009_LV_A | ecosystem: Environmental > Aquatic > Marine > Oceanic | place: Southern Atlantic... | reverse complement strand
GGGTCCAGTCCGGCCATGGCCTGAAGGATTATCCCGGCGTCGGCGGCGCTACGGGTCATGGGGCCGATGTGGTCCAAGGACTCGGCCAATGCCAGCACACCGTAGCGGCTGACCCTACCCCAAGTGGGTTTGAGTCCCACGATTCCGCAAGCAGCGGAAGGGAATCTGATGGACCCGCCGGTGTCGCTGCCCAACGACCCGTAGCACAAACCCGCTGCTGTGGCCACGCCGGATCCGCTGGATGAAGCCCCGCTCCACAGATTTGAGCCCCAGGGATTTACCGGCACTTGAAATTCTGGGTTGTAGCCAGCCATAGCGCCTTCGGTGAGGTTGAGCTTGCCCAAGATTATTGCGCCTGCAGCGTTCAACCGCTCTACGACGGTGCAGTCAAAATCCGGGATATGGTTGATCAATGCCTTGGTGCCGCCCATGGTCGCGACCCCTTTAGTGAAGCAGAGGTCTTTAACGGCGATAGGCACACCGTGGAGAGGTCCTTGGTAGTTCCCGGCGGCGATTGCCCGCTCGGCAGACTGGGCGGATGTCCTAGCCTGTGCGGCCATAACCGTGATATAGCTCTTAAATTTGGAGTCCTGTGCCTGGATGCGGTTCAGCATCGCCTCCGTTAATTCCACGGGGGACAGCGCTTTCGACTTGATTAGGTCTGCTACTTCGGTGATTGTCTTAAAGTGCAGAGGGGTCTCATTCATGGATGTCTCCTCTAGGGCATGTTTAAGTTGGCATGGGGTTGGCTCGCAGGAAAGTTTTGCAAGCGGGTAAGTTACGCAAAATGGAATTTTGCAATACCCATTCCCAAGACTGGGTAATTATAGCGTGCTGGCACGAAAAATTGACGCTAGGCCTAGATTGAGGAGGCAGTGCCTTGAGGTGCTCAGTCGCTTAGGTGCCGCAGGAAGTGGCTAGGCCAGCGAATATCTTGAGATCATCCATCGCGAAGCGGCCATCCAGCGCCGAGAAACTGATGTAATTGTCCCCTGCGGAGTCCCAACTCGAGTTGAACGTACTTCCGATTTGGGCATCGTCGATGAATAAATCGGCTGCGAAGCCCGTTCCAGACGCAAAGTTGTCGGTGGTCACGGTCATAAGCAACTGGTAAAAGTCTCCAGGTTGCGGGTTACTGTCGTATACACCAACGAAATCGGTATTCGAGTCATCGTTAGGAGCTGCTCCCAAGTTTGCGGTAAGCCTGAGCCCGATGTCTGTCCCAGGGTGAGTGGTTGGGAATGATGCTCCTGCATCGCTTGAAGTTTGACCCAAGGCCAAGGCAAACCTGGCAGTTTCGGTCAGCGGGGTCACGGTCATGCACATGGAGAACCCGCCATTTTGGGTAAGCTGACTATCAATAAAGTTGTGGTCCAAGATTGCTGATCGGGCGCCACCGCTGCCTAACAAGTCGAGGCGGTTCCCCAATATCTGCGCTGTGCCACCGCCGTTTGATGATTTCGTTATGTAGGATATTGGAGTGACCACTGAGCCAGTCTGGCGAGCGCTGAGATCGGCGGTCAAAGACGTGTTGGTAGTGTTGAAGTTGTCTTGGAAAAAGACAGTGGGTCAGGGCGGCGCAATTGTAACTCGGACGTTGTCTAACGCCGGGCCTGAGGCGCCGAGAGTAGTGCTTTTGAAAGTTAGCGTAGTGGTAATGTCGGAGGCCGTGAATTCGAAGGATTCCTCGACCCATGTAAGTATAGGCAAGGTCTCACCTGTGACATCGAAACTGTACGGAATTGGAGTTCCTCCGGTCACGGACACTTCCATTGTCACTTTATTATCCACACTGGTGAAAGCGGTGTTCCCTGCCATGCGAAATTGCACTAGGTATCGGGTTCCAGCCACGGTGTCAAAAGTCTGGCTGATAGTACCTGGGGTAAACCCGTTCAAATCTATGCTTTGGCTGCCTTCGAAAGCGGTCCAGAGGCTGGGGATGACGTCGATGTCGCCGTCGTTGATTGTCCAGGAGTTGAGACCATCCTCGAAACCCCCGTTGCTGAATGGGCCGGCGACGGTGATTTTCAAGAATCTAGGAGCACCGGTGTCGTTATCACCAAAGTTCACTGTTCCACCATCGTCTCGGGCATTTAGCGTGATGACAGCGATACCAGTGATACCCGGTTTAGGAGTGTAAGTCAGAGTTCCGCTAGTGGACACTGCTGGCTGAGTCTCGAACAGACCTAGGTTATCGTTGTCGGGCACGTCAATGGTGACAACCTGCCCGGACTCGTTTAGTGCACCGGGGTCGAAGTTGATGACCCAACCAGTGACCGACTGAGGTCCGGAGCCTTCATTGATATTCTGGTCCGGCCCCAGGGTGAAGTCCGGTTGGTCGTTGATCGCAGTAATGTCGATGGATATGGTAGCTGGACTGCTGGTGGCGAAGCCGTCGCTTACGGTGAACTTGAAGCTGTCAGAACCGTTGTAGTCAGCGTCTGGGATGTAGGTCAAATTCGGTGCTGTGCCGCTCAGGTCGCCGTGAATGGGCTGGAGGGTCACGGCGAAGATAGTAAGAGTAGTTCCATCAGTGTCGGTCCCAGACAGTGTGATTCCCAAGCTCGTGTCCTCGTCCGTGCCCAAGTTCTGACCGGTGGCCACCGGTGGATCGTTTACCGCAGTAATAGTGATAGTGAACGGCTGCGAGGCGCTAGTGTTCGAGCCCCCACCGTTGTCTTCCAAATCTATCGTAAGATTCGCGACACCGTTAGCATCGGGAACCGGGGTATAGGTGAGAGTGCCATTGGAGTCCACCGCTGGCTGGACGCTAAATAATGCATTGTTACTGACGTTGAAGGTCAATATCTGACCGGTTTCATTATCTGCGCCGGGGCTAATGTCGACAGCCCAATTAGTGACTGTCTGAGCTCCTGAGTCTTCAAGCGCCTCTTGATCATCTCCTACCGTGAAGCTGGGCGTGTCATTACTGAGTTGACCGTGATTTCGAATGTTTTGGCGACGCTCGTATCGACCCCACCGAACGCAGTTCCTCCACCGTCGTTCAGGACTAATGTGATAGTAGCATCACCGTGGGCGTCGGGAGCTGGGGTGTAAGTCAGATTACCGTCGGAATCCACTGCTGGCAATGTAGAGAACAAGCTAGGATTAGTGTTATCAGTCACGTTAAATGCCATTGTTAAGAGTTGGCCCGACTCATTAGCGGGACCAACTTCAATCCCCGTTGCCCAGTTGGCTACAGTCTTGGTGCCCCCATCTTCGGGTCCTCCCTGGTCCGCGCCCTTGACGAAGTCGGGGGCGTCATTTACCGATCTGATGGTGATATTGAATGTCACGGGTGCACTGGTATCCACTCCGCCCCGGGCTGTTCCACCGTCGTCGTGCAATTCCACGGTCACGGCTGCCACGCCGTGGGCATCGGCAACCGGCGTGAAGGTCAGCGTGCCGTCCGGCAGCACGGCTGGCTGGCTGGAGAACAATAGTGGGTTGTCGTTGTCTACGATGAAGTTTAAGACCTGGGCTGATTCATTCAGCGGGCCGGATTTAATGCCCGTTGCCCATCCAGAGATAGAACTCGCTCCGACATCCTCGGATACAGCAATGTGCGGGCCCACAATGAAACTTGGGGCGTCGTTCACAGAGTTAACCACGACAGTGAATGTGTCCTCAGCAAAATCAAGGGAAGTATCGGTTGCCCGCACTGTGATCTGAGCGGTGCCATGCTGGTCTGGCAGGTACTGCAAGTTCAATATGCTGCCCAGTGCCGTGGGTCCTACGTTAGTCGAAACCACCGATGGATTGGTATTAAAGCTGGCAGTATAGGTGAGGTTATCAGCGTTGGTGACGATGTCCACGTCCGCGAACACCCCGGCCACATCAATGGACACGCCAAGCGCGTCTTCATCAACTTCTATGTCGTCGAGGGTAGATAGCGTGACGACGGGGGCGTCATTTACCACGTTGATAGTTACCGTGACGGTGCCGATGTCATCGCCGTTGCCGTCCATCACGCTATAAGTGAAACTATCTTCCCCGTTGAAATTCAAGTCCGGGACGTAGGTGATGCTGGCGCTGTCGCTGTTAGGTTCACCCAGCACGCAGTCGTTATTCGTCAGGGGTGACAGAAGCCCGTTGGTTGTGCCTTCTTCTATGGTGAAGGTCAAGTCGCAGGTATCAAAGTCGGTCCCGACCAAGGTGATAGTCGTCGGGGTATCCTCATCGGTGACCACTGTGAATGACGATGCCACGGGTATTGCGTCAGCGAATAAACCGCCAAACAATCGGCGGTAAGTAAGATCCACAATCTCCGAGCCCACAGTGGAATTAACCGATTGCAACTTGAAAACGGCTACTACCCGGGAGGATATATCCTTATTGCTGCTGGAGGTAATCGATTTCTCCAGCAACCACAGATAGCTGTTAAATCCTCTGCTGGTCTCATCAGCGTTCTTGGGGAAAGTGGTTAAGAATCCGCCATCTGAAAGAATGTCAAAATCGACGGCGTTGAAACGCTGCAATAACCCTCGTACTCGAAGGTCGGAGATTTCGCCGTCTTTGTCTTCAAAGAAAATACTTCCTATTTCGGAATAGACGCCCTGGGGAAACACCAGAGGGTAGACTTCCGTGATGTATTTTTCAGGCCACTTGTTGCTGATTACTTCTTCAATATTTCTTTGTCCCAGAACCTCTACCACTAGGGGTTGGCGGGTTTCGGTTCCTTGCTGATTGCCGAAATAATTAGCCACGGCGGTCTCTACCGTAGTTCCGTCTTGTTTGGTCTGAGTATCACGACTGGTCTGACCCGAGCCAGCCACAGCAACAGAAATAATCCCGGCTAGAACGGCAACGATTGCCATAACGGCCAGGAGTTCTATCAGGGTGAACCCTTTCTGGTTTCTGAGAGTGAGTTTCCTCATGGCTCCTGAATAACAGGTTAATTTGCCACACTTCCTCACCTAATAAGGTACTTTTCCTAGGCAATTAACCAAATATAGGTAGCACGCATGTCGCAGGGTGAAATCACGCAGTTTAATTGAGGGAATTCCCTCAGCCTGGCGCCAAATCTTGGGATTGGTTACACTGCCAGGGTTTCTTGTTGTGCCGTGGGCAAAATGGGCAAGTGTAGAGAAACCCCTGCTTTGCCAGATAGAGTATTGGAGAAGGAAAAATGTACGACCTGAGCAACAAAGTAGCACTGGTAACCGGGGCTGGAGGCCGCCATGGCATTGGCCGGGCCATCGCTCTGCGGTTGGCCACCGAGGGCGCCGATGTGGTAGTTACCGACATTGTGCAAAGCGAGGAAGCGATTCGACCCGAGGACCGCCAAGCAGGTTGGCGAGGATTACCCAGCGTGGTTGAAGAGATAGAGGAGTTGGGCCGCCAATCATTGGGCTTGTTTTCCGACGTTTCCGATTCGGCCCAGGTAGCCGACATGATGGACCGGACACTGGAAAGGTTCGGCAAAATCGACATTCTTGTGAACAATGCCGGTTCCAGGCCCGGCAAGGACCGGGTGCTGGTGGTAGATTTGGAAGAAGAAGCCCTAGACGAGGTGTTGCGGGTCAACGTTCGGGGCACATTCCTGTGCTCTCAAGCCGTTGCTCGTCACATGATTGCTCGGGGAGGCGGTGGCAAGATAATCGTCATCTCCTCCGGAGCGGGAAAGAAGGGAATAGCCAAGTATGCCGCCTACTGCGCCTCCAAGTTCGCATTAATCGGGTTCACTCAGGCACTGGCTCAGGAGATGGGCGTCCACAGGGTAAACGTCAATGCCATCTGCCCGGGACTGGTGGATACCGAACGGGTGGATTTCATCGCCTCAGCCTTGGCCCCGGAAGGGGAATCGGGGGCTGAACACCGGGCAATGATGGTCCGCCACCGGGAGAGCATCATACCCTTGGGCCGTATTGCTCAGGGCGACGACATCGCCAGATTGGCTGCCTTCCTGTGCTCAGCCGAGTCGGACTACATGACCGGCTTGTCCATCAGCGTTTCCGGCGGCACGGAGATGAACTAGTGCGGGTTAGCCCTAATCCGGTTGGACGACGGCAGGCAATTCAACGCCACAGCAACTCATTTGGGCGAAGTCGGTCTTTGCCTGGCAGGCAACCGGGGAGGAGTGGCTAGGAATACAAAGGTGGCCGCCAGGAAATATAGACCCGCGAGAGCAAAGTAGAGCGTGTTGTAAGGTCCCACCCATTCCCGGAACAGTGCGCCAAGGGCCGGACCCAATCCCAGCATGGCGGTTTGAAACGGGGCAAAGGCGCCAAGAATAGCGCCGTAGGAATTCCTGCCGTAATACTGGGCCAGCATCATGCTCTCCAGAGACCCGGCCGGCCCGGATGCGACGCCAAAAACCAGAGCGAATACCAGGGCCATTGTGAGTGAATCAACCGTGGTCAGAAAAAATGTCATCGCGCCTGCCGCAATCATTGCGATGGCTAGGCACTTTCGCGGCGTGATTAGGTCGGCCAGATAGCCCCATCCCAGGTTGCCGATGGCTAGGAATGTGCCCAAGCTCAACACGCCCGCAGATTGCACTTTGGTCAAGCCCACATCATCGGCCAGATAGGGAACAAGACTAAAGCCAATGGTGCTGGATGCCAGCGTCGCCGCCGAAGCCGTTGCTACCACCAGCCAGAAGCTCTTGGTGCGCAATGCCTGTCCTGCGGTCCAGCTAAGCTCGTCCTGTCCAGTTCGAACCCTGTGGCTGGAGCGAGGCTGTTGCGTGGCATCACTTCCTGTTTCTTCACCGATTTCTTCATTGGCTGACTCGATGGGCTCGGCGCCATCGGGAAGCAGGCCAATGTCCTCGGGACGCCGGCGCATCAGCAGCAACATGGGCACCACCAGAATCAGGCTCAGTATCCCCATGTAGCGATAAGCCGCTCGCCAACCCCAGCGAATGGCTATCAAGGAGATAATTTGAATGTTGATTGCCCCGCTGATGGGACGGAAGGTGGAGATTAACGCCAAAGTCATATTCCGGCGACGGAAGAAGAAATTAACCGCCGCCGTCCGCGGAACCACTCCCACTAGAACGGGATTGCTCACTGCCCGGCCTAGGATGTAGGCCGCAAAGAACTGCCATATTGCTTGGGTTCCAGCGATGGAGAAGAACGCAATCGCCGCTATTATCAAGCCGATGGGCATCAGCCACCTGGGGCCGTAGCGGTCGGCTAAGCGCCCAACAAAGGGCGCCAGGAGCCCCGAGGACCAAGTGCCCGCCGTTATGGCGATGGATAGAGTGCTTTTCTTCCAACCGGTATCATCAGTGATGAAGACTTGGATGCCGCCCATTACGACCTGGGTGACTCCCGATGCGGCAAAGGCAGCCAGAAAGCTCATGGCTAGGATTACCCAACCATAATAAAAAGGGGTTCCAGGTCTCCAATTGGAGAGGGAACTCAACATCAATTTCATCCGGGAATACTTTTCATCGAATTTTTACACCCCAAACTGAGCCGGGGGAACCAATATACCTTCAGCCGCCGAAATGAGCTAGCAGACCGCCGACAGACACGGCATAATCTTTCGCGCCGAGACGGGCCCTCGTCAAGCGTGAATGCTGCAGCGCACCAGCTTTAGAATTAGGATTGCTCCAAGCGGGAAACTATCAAGGTATTAACAACCCCCAGGGTATTAACAACTCCCAGGGTGGTTTATCATTGTTAACATGAGGCTAGCAACATGGTAGACCACCAGCACTCTGGTGACGGAGAATCCCCGAACCGGGCCCACGGGCATGTTCATGGGGCCCTGGATAGGGCTGTATTAAGTAGCGAACGTGGGATTTGGGCCACCAAGGTGTCTTTAGCCGTGCTAGTGGCTACCGCAGCGATGCAAGTGGCGTTGGTTGTGGTTACCGGGAGCGTGGCGCTACTAGCAGACACCATCCACAACTTTAGCGACGCAGCCACGGCCCTGCCTCTGTAGGCCGCTTTTACCTTGAGCAGGCGTCAACCTAGCTCCAGGTTCACCTACGGCTTGGGCCGAGTGGAAGACCTGGCTGGCCTAATTATCGTGGTTGCCATTCTGGGGACCGGTATCGCCGCCGCCTACGTATCCATCGGACGGCTATTCGACCCCCCGGAAGTTAATTTCATCTGGGCGGTGGTACTGGCCTCCATCGTGGGGTTCATTGGGAATGAAGCGGTGGCCCTGTTCAGAATCAAGATAGGTAAAGAGATCGGCAGCGCAGCCTTGGTGGCTGACGGCTATCATGCCAGAGTTGATGGGCTAACCAGCCTGGCAGTGCTGGCAGGGGCCGTGGGAGTCTGGCTAGGCGCGCCATTGGCCGACCCCATAGCTGGAGTGCTGATAAGTGTGGCCATCTTCAAGATCGTTGTCGAATCGGGCAAGTCCGTGATTTCCCGGTTGTTGGACGGGGTAGAACCTGAGTTCATCGACGAAGTTCGAGCGGTCGCAGTTGCCACCGGCGGCGTGGAGGAGGTAACCGAGATTCGGGTTAGGTGGTTGGGCCACACCCTCTTGGCCGAAGTGAACATTTCCGTCAATCCCGACCTGTCCGTGGAGCAGGGACATGGTATCGCTCAAGAAACCCATCAGCGGCTCTTGGACAATCTGCAATATTTGGCCAATGCCACCATCCACGTGGACCCGGTGGGTTCCTCGGGTGAGGAGCATCACCTATTGAATCAAAGCGAACACCTCGACTCGGACCAAGACGACAGCCACGACCACCATGACCAAAATGAAGAAGACGGGCAGCGCCCCCACAGCCATTGAACTTTACAAAGCCAATTGCAATTGGCTTTGCCCATCATGTGCCGCTATACTGGCAAACGACCTCGCCGCGCCTCATTAGTAGACCACGAAAAGTAGATCACAAAGAGAATTTCTGGATTCTCACCGCCATATTTAGGGTGGGCGTTCATACGATACCGGAGGATAAACCATGGCCCTCGACCGTGCCGACGTTGAGCATATTGCTATCCTAGCGCGCATAGGAATCACTAAAGAGGAAGTGGAGACGTTTCGAGAGCAGCTTTCCGACATCCTGGAACAGTTTGAAACCCTCAAAGACGTTGACACCACGGGCGTCGCCGCCACCGGTCATGCGGGCCAACTCGAGACCGTTCTGCGAGAGGACGTTGCCTCGGATTCTTTGGAGCAGGAACAGGTTCTCAGTAACGCTCCGCGGCGAGAAGGGCCGCTTTTCCGTGTCAAAGCGGTTTTGGAGGAATAGAGCATTTGGCCGGATTTGAATATCTAACCCTTGTTCAGGCCCGTGATCGGCTGGACCGGCGGGACGTAAGCTCCGTGGAACTGACCCAGGCTTGTTTGGACCGCATCAATCAGGTGGAAGACCGCATAAAGTCTTTCGTCACGCTGACACCGGATTTAGCGCTAAAGCGAGCCCAAGAAGCGGACCGCCTCATCGCCAGCGGCGCAGCCGGGCCGTTGACTGGAATCCCGGTACAAATCAAAGACGTCATGTGCACCGAAGGCATACGAACGACCTGCTCCTCCCGCATGCTGGAAACCTTTGTCCCCGTTTACACCGCTACCGCCGTGGAGAAACTGTTTGAGCAAGGCGTAGTGCTGTTGGGCAAAGGGAATATGGACGAGTTTGCCATGGGCTCATCCACGGAAAACTCGGCATTCTTCCCAACCCACAACCCTTGGAACGTGGACCGTGTTCCTGGAGGGTCGAGCGGTGGAGCAGCGGCTTCCGTGGCTGCCGGGGAGGCTCTGTTCGCCCTAGGTTCCGACACCGGAGGGAGCATCCGCCAGCCAGCTTCTTTCTGTGGTGTGGTGGGTCTTAAACCCACTTACGGCTTGGTCAGCAGATTCGGATTGGTGGCCTTCGCCTCTTCCTTAGACCAGATTGGCCCTGTAACCAGAGACGTCGCCGACTGCGCTTTGGTATTGAATGCCATCGTCGGTCACGATCCCAGGGATGCCACGTCTCTGCCCTTGACCAAGAAAGACTATACCCAGGCGCTTGGGTCTGGCGTAGAAGGACTTAATTTGGGAGTGCCCGAAGAGTACTTTGTGGAGGGCATGGAAGAAGGGACTCGACGGGCGGTGGAAGCAGCCATCAAGGCTCTGGAGCGCATGGGCGCCACAATCAAGCAGGTATCGTTGCCCACGACTAAGTATGCCCTGGCCTGTTACTACATAATCGCGCCTTCGGAGTGTTCGGCCAACTTGGCCCGGTACGACGGGGTCAAATACGGCTATTCTCACCAGGACGCCAACAACATGTGGGACGGCATGGAGAAGACGCGCCAACACGGGTTTGGGCCGGAGGTGAGGCGGCGCATAATGCTGGGCGCATACGCCTTGTCGAGTGGATATTACGACGCTTATTACTTGAAGGCGCAGCAAGTGCGCACGTTGATTCGGGAGGATTTTGCCCGGGTATTTGAGCAGGTGGACGTGTTGGTGGCTCCCGTGGCCCCCACAGTGGCCTTCCCTCTGGGCGAGAAAACCGATGACCCGGTGCAGATGTATCTCAGCGACGTTTGCACCCTGCCGCCAAACATAGCCGGTTTGCCCGCTATGTCTGTGCCCTGCGGATTTGATCAAGGACTGCCGGTGGGTTTGCAACTGATTGGACCACATTTGTCCGAGGAAACCCTACTTAGGGTAGCCCATGCTTACCAGCAAGAAACCGATTGGCACCTGGCTACCCCGGAGTTGTAAGTGAAACAGGCGGCACAATGTGGTGGATTATTCCGGACGGTCCCTAAACCTCTTTCTGAGCGAGTAGGGACCGCCCTTGGGACGGCTGATAACTGCTACCGAGCTACCAACCGCCATCTCTAGCCACCGTTAAGCGAGGGTTTATATCCTAAACTGGATCCAATACCCGGTGGTGAGCTTGAACTCGCCGTACTTCTGGGCCCACCTAGCCATCCGGTTCCCGGGTTTGGGGGAAACCTTTGGAGCGTCAAAAAAGCTGTCGGGTAGTTCCCGATGAACCGAGCCCGCTCTGACTCTGGGCGCTGTGGTGGTCGCCGGATTGGAACTGATTTTCTCGATTGTTGCTGGGGTTGCCATGATTCACGTATCCTAAGTTCGATTTGCCCCTCTCAGAGCTGCTAGTGACTATTCGCAGTTATCAAAAACACATAATTAGTATATGAAATTTGTTTGGTAACTTGCTTATCTCTAGTCACTAATAATAGTATAGTGACATCGCTAAATGTTGTCAAGCGCCTAATTTTTAGTTAGACTGTAGCATCGTCAACCAGATTTGAATTTTCCGGCGGCAAGATTCCAGCGGCGAAATCTGCCAGTCAAGAGGTAGTATGGACTGCGAACAACCTTGTCCTCGTTACGAACGAGCCATGAGCATCCTTGGAAAGAAATGGACCTGCATAATGTTGCGGTGTTTGATGGAAGCGCCACGCCGGTTCTCTGACATCTCAACTTATGTTTCCGGGCTCAGCGACCGCTTGCTTTCCCAACGGCTTCAGGAATTGGAAGAAGCGGGGATTGTGGAGCGCCAAGTCTTTGCTCAGCGCCCAGTTACTGTGGAGTACTCCCTGACCGAGAAAGGCCAGGCTCTACGCCAGGTGGTGAGTGCGATTCAAGACTGGGCCGATGATTGGTCCCACAAAGAAGTCTTGCCGGCGGCTTCCCCTGAAGCATCACCCTAAAGCTTTTGCGCGTAGGTGGTATCCTAGGAAGCTGTTTCACTAGTAGACGCCTGCGTGCGGTTCCAATTCCTGCGTCCCCAGCGAACTGATACAGTCCAACTTTGGGCTACGTGTTGACTAACTGACCGTTGAGTTTTAAAGAATATTTTGTGGGGCAGTGCTATGCGGCGCAGCAAGATTAGCGAGATTCTTGGCCGTCAGCAGGCTGGTGACGAGGTACTGGTCCAGGGGTGGGTTAAAACCAAGCGGTCATCCAAGTCTGTTTCGTTCATCCACGTCAATGACGGCTCCACGTTGCTGGACCTCCAAATTGTCGCCGACCAGTCCTTGCCCTCCTTCCAGGTGGCCGATTCTCTCAGCACCGGTTGCAGCGTCAGTGTGACGGGGACGGTGGTGGACTCCCCCGGTAAAGGCCAGAAGTACGAGATTCATGCCACAGACATCGTGCTCGTCGGCGGTTCCGACCCCGAGACTTACCCCCTTCAAAAGAAGCGCCATACCCCGGAGTTCCTGAGGGATATAGCCCATCTAAGGCCCCGGACCAATACATTTGGCGCAATGGCTAGGGTTAGGAATGCCGTGGCTTTCTCGATTCACAGCTTCTTTCAAGAACGCGGCTTCAACTACATTCAGACTCCCATCATCACCACCAGTGACGCTGAAGGAGCTGGCTCCATGTTCCGTGTCACCACTCTGGACCTGAACAAGCTTCCCAAAATCGGCGATGCCATCGACTATGAAGAGGATTTCTTTGGCAAGCCCACATTCTTGACGGTCAGCGGCCAGCTGGAAGCCGAAATTTTCTCCCAGGCCTTGAGCGACGTTTATACCTTTGGTCCCACGTTTAGGGCTGAGAACTCCAACACTTCCCGCCATCTGGCCG
>Ga0066376_10004269_pt1 | contig 12483 bp, 9 predicted proteins | sample Knorr_S15_td_Bot_FD_77009 | JGI IMG/M metagenome (GOLD analysis project Ga0066376, IMG submission 77009) | Marine microbial communities from Southern Atlantic Ocean transect - Knorr_S15_td_Bottom_ad_5009_LV_A | ecosystem: Environmental > Aquatic > Marine > Oceanic | place: Southern Atlantic... | reverse complement strand
CCGTAGTGTTTTGTGCAAGCGCATCAATGTTCTCCGAACCAGACGTAGAAGTTTCACTATCGCCACCTTTTGCGCGATTATTAGACATGAGGGAAATTTCAATAAAACGAGACCCATCTTCGTCTGTGCCATAATACGCAGCTACTTGTGACTCGGTGGCGCAGCGTAGGTTTGAAGTATGTATCCAAGCACTTCCAGAGTCGGGCATTTTTATGGTGTGCACAATATATGACTCTCGATGCAACGCTCCGGGATCGGTTGTTTCAGAAGAAATAATTTCTATTTTTTCTCCGGGCGCAAGCATACATATTGATCGCCATGATAGGTACAGCTCTTGTGACCCAATATTGTTTCCCAATACCTCGATGTCAGTTAACACCTCACCAGCGTTTCCGTTGACCATTATGGCCGCTGTGTTGTCTGTTGGATATTTTATGTATCCAATTGCGTCATTAAAAACCCTACCGCTGGTTTCTATTTTTAACCAATCTTGCCTTTTTCCCGTTACTACCACCATGTCGCCGGTTTTTACAACCGCAACAGGGTAGTAACTCTCATTTGCCCCGCACCGAACAGTTGCACCCTCAGAGGAGACAACACCAACCCAAGAACCTTGGTCTGGTTGCGTCTCATCGGCATGGGCAAAGGTAATTGCAACGGTTGTACAAAGGGCTACAGATAAAGAATGAACAAGAAACGTATTTTGTTTAATTTTGGGCATTTTCGGCCTCCTCGACTTCCGTGTTTCGTAGGACGTTTACTATTTATGATGAGCGTATAGGCAAGCGGCGTTTATGGCAACTCTCAGATGATGGTATTCTTACAACATGTTTAATAAATATACGAAAACAAGCATTTTTGTATTCATTTTTCTACTCCAAGCGTGTGTTTCACCACTTTCTATACAAAATGAACGAAACATAACCGTTTCGTCTATTAGCCAAACCGGAAAAAATAACACAGGCAGCAACCACCCTAAACCCAGCGAAACGATCACACTGCCAAGCACCGAGGCCTCAACGGTTCAAACATCACTGGCAAACAGAATGGAAGAACTCGAGGCCCTTTCCCCCTCGCGAGATTCAGACGACTGGGAAATTCCACTCGGCTTAAACCTACACCACAACCAGGCACATTCCGCCAAATTGTCCATGGAGAGCGCAATCATTCTTGCAATTGAAAACAACCTTGACATTCAAATTTCTTCAATACAACCACAAATAGCAGCACAATCAACAATCGCCGCCGATGCTGCGTTTGACACCGTTTTTGGCGCCAGTCTCTCAAAGAACAGAGTAAGAGTCCCCCAACAACAAATAATAAACCAGTTTGGTCAACCACTAAGTTCCTCCGAGCGGGCAACGGACATTTTTTCATCTAGTGCCTCAATTACCAAAAAACTACAAAGCGGTGGTACCTTTTTACTTTCTACAAATATAACAAAGACAGAAAGTGATTCTCAAGAATTTAACCACGAACCCGATCCCGCGTGGCAGACCATTGGTACCATTGAACTGAATCAACCCCTGTTGCGAAACTTTGGAAAAAAAGTAATCCGCTCACAATTCCAACTCTCCAAAATAGATCAAGATAAAACGGGCGAAGAATTAAGAAAAACCTTAAACGAAGTAATCACCAACACCGAACAAAGTTACCTCAATCTTTGTTTACAGTGGAGACTGTTACAAATAAACCACTGGCTCCTTGAACAAGGTGAGCATGTAGAAAAAACACTTAAAATTAGATTGTCATACGACGCAAGCGAAGCAGATTATGCCCAAGCGGTTGCAACAGTTCAACGAAGAAGGGCAGAAGTAATAAAACAACAATCTGAGGTGCAGGCTGCTTCTGACACAGTAAAAAAACTAATAAACTCAGATAAACACAGACTCGAATCAGAGCGAGTTATTCAACCAACAGAATCGGTTCAAGCAAACCCAATAGCTATTTCTCTTCGGCAAGCCCTTATGACAGCAATCGAAAACAGGCCCGACATCCGCTCGCTCGCACTTACTATTAGGTCAAGCGAAATTAACATTTATGTCGCCGAAAACGCACGCCTTCCACAACTAGACATGCAGGCTCAAATGTCTCTTTACGGTCTTGGAAACACGGCCGGTGATGGATATAACGAGGTTTTCGACACCGACTACATGAACTACTTAGCCGGACTTTCCCTCTCGGTTCCGATAGGGAACAGGGCAGCAGATGCCAACGCAAAAATAACAAGACTGCGACAGATGTCAGCAATTGCCTCCTATAAAAAGGGGATCCAACAGGCGACAATAGAAATCAAAAAAGCGCTTCGTGACATAGTGACAAGCGCCGCTCTTATAGACGCAAACAAAGATTACAGAATTGCGCAGACAGAAAACTTAAGAGCGTTGTTGGTGGAAGAAGAAACAATGGCAGGGCTCACGCCGACGTTTTTAAATTTGAAATTACAAACACAGTCTGGCCTTGCGTCAGCGAGAACTGCGGAAATAAGTTCGGTAATCAACTACAACAAAGCAATTGCTGAACTCTACAAAGCCATGGGGACCACCCTACTTAGGCACCAAATGTCTATCAATAACAGTAACGAAACAGAATAATGGGAATAGTTTCCCCCTCACAAGAGTCGTATGTACTTGCGGCAAAAGAATTACGCGACGGCAGAATGGTTTGCTTTTCAACAGAAACAGTGTATGGGGTTGGCTGTGACACCTTCAACGAGCAGGCTATTGCAAAGGTGTACAAATTAAAAAACAGACCAACAAACAACCCGATGATTGCACACATACTGGACGTGTCGTGGACGAACCAGCTTTGTTTCGGGTGGAGTGACAACTGCAATTTGCTGGCTACAAGTTTTTGGCCAGGCCCACTCACCATTGTTCTTCCAAAAACAGAATCGGTCCCCAAATCAGCGTGTGGTGGATTCGACACAATAGCAATTAGGTGTCCATCTCATCCAGTGACTCGCGCGTTACTTGCAGAGTTTGACAGCCCAATATCAGCACCATCTGCAAATAAATCTGGTCACATTTCCCCAACAACGGCGCGGCATGTCCAAGATGAGTTTGGCGACTCCCTTACAATTATTGACGGCGGGCCCTGTGAAAAAGGAATAGAGTCAACCGTAATATCCATGGTAAATCACCCAACAATATTGCGACTCGGTTCGCTTTCAGTTGAGGAAATAAGAAACACAATTGGTGCGGTTGAAATTAAAACAAACGTTGCCCAACAAAACTCTCCCGGAACGCTGATGAGGCACTACGCACCAAACACAAAAACAAACCTGCTCAGTAAAGAAGAGATGGACTTAATCAGCGACCTGGACTGTGTTGCAATCACCATCCAAGGGAATCCAGTTTTGACAAAACAGGTTTTTCAAATGCCAAGTAGTGCACAAGAATACGCCAAGGCGCTGTATTCAACGTTGCGAGAAGCGGACAAAGCTGGAGTAAGCCGGATAGTTATTGAACGACCTTGCGCCACTCCACCGTGGCTAGCTGTAATTGACCGCCTTGACAGGTGTTGTTCGGATTAATCGATTCTCTTTTCAACAATCATAAGATCACCAATAGCCGGTTCACCCGCCCACCCCTCCTCAGGTTTTTCTCGTTGAATTGATACGACCAATACTTTTGCGCTTGGCATTCTGTTTCGAAGCTCCTGAACAATTCCACCATCGTATTCAACATGAAACTGCCCAACCAACAATATAACTTTTTGTTGTATTGATGGGTTTGCATTAACGATTGATTGCGCCATTGTTGCGTCCCACGATTGCATACTTTTAAAAGTTGGAAGCACCGGGTCGTCCGGATCAATGGTTGTTACGTCAATGTCTACTTTCTCTTCCTTGTCTTCGTCGTGCGCAGCGAGTTCCCAAAACCGCTGACGATAACGCCCACTCGACAACTCTTTTGGGTAATCAATAAAGGCGCGCCGCTCTTTTGGAAGCTCATCAATCCTTTTATATCCCCCAACCCTTACGAGCCGAACGTACCGCCTAGGAGCATTTGCCGCAACAACTCTTCCTCCACGATCTTTCGCCGCATCGATAATTGGTTGATACCACGCCTCCCAACTACCACGCCCACCCCAGTTTGTTGATTGTGTGATTGAAGCAAGAGTTTTTGAATCAATAAAACCCTCCATATAATCATCAACACGAAACTGTTCATCGCGTTCTAGCATTTCAAGCGCCAAAACACTGTTGGGATACTTGTCCATAACATCTTCAACGACGGCCAACTGAACAGCGTGCCCAATAACATGATCGTGTTGTTCGCCAAGCAAGACAATGTCTACCCCATCAACTCGCGCCATGAAATCAGACCAACCAAGGCGCTTGCCTGTTGCTGGGTCGAGTATCTCAATATCTGAGCGGGCGTTTATTCCAACATCAGAAACATGGGTTGGCCCCCTTGGAACAGCGGAACACCCTGCGCCAACAATGGCTAAAAACACCAAAACCGTCGTTTTAATCATCTTGGCAGCATCCCATCTTATTCAATTGTTGTCAATATCCAAATTTACAAGAATCCCCTAGCCATACCCACACGAATAAGCATAATGGAGATCACCATGCTATTTATTCAAACAATTATTGTCACCACGGCTGTTTTTTTAAGCCCAAACATTTATGACGGCATTTCTATCGTGAACGTTCAAATTGAAGACCCCGCACAACTACTACTACTTAGAGAAGGCGGGGCGAGAACTCTCACATGTTTTGATCACGCGGGAGAAACACCGATGTTGCTCGATGAAGCGTCAATTAAACAGATCAAAAAACTTGGAATCAAATTTAAGATTATTGAAACAAACATTGAAGAACGAATAAGGCGCTTCGATCAATTACGAAAAGAAGCAAGAAACAGAGGGCTTGGTGGTTGGTATAGCGATTACAAAACATGGGGCGAAGTGAATACAAAACTACAAACACTCGCAGATGGTGCGCCAGACATAGCAACAACATTTATTGTTGGGCAAACTCACGAGGGACGAGACATGTATGGTATTCGTATTTCGGCGCCAGGTAACACCGAAGGAAGAAAACAAGTACTGTTCAATGGTTGCCAACACGCGCGCGAGTGGATTGCGGTTATGGTTCCCACTTACGCAGCGGAACACCTTGTAGAAGGTTGGTCGAACGACCCCGAAGTTCAGGCATATTTAGAAACAACCGAAGTAATTATCGTTCCGATTGTAAACCCAGACGGATATGAATTTACATACGCAGTCGGTGGCGATCGGTACTGGAGAAAAAACAGACGCAACAACAGTGGGTCATGCGAGGGTGTTGATTTAAACAGAAACTGGGACTACGATTGGAACGGTGGAGACAGCACAAGCACAAGCACCTGTAGCGATATCTATGTTGGGCCAAGTGTGTTTTCGGAACCCGAAACCCAAGCAATGCGCGATCTGATTAACACGTTGCCAAATTTAGTTTCCCATATTGATTTTCATAATTATTCGCAGTTAATTTTAGAACCGTGGGCAAGTTCAAACAACGCTCCACCAAGAGTAAACATTGTAAAGGCGCTCTCTAGTTCAATGAGCGAAGCAATAGCAGAGGTTCACGGCGAGACGTATGTTGCTGGCACTGGCGGCGACTTACTTTATTTAGCAGACGGTGTTTTCCCCGACTGGACAACCAGCGGTGGATCGCTTTCCTACACCATAGAATTACGACCAACGGGCTCACCTGGTTTTGAGTTGCCACCAGGCGAAATACTTCCAACATGTGAAGAAAGTTATGCTGCGGTTAAGGCGATGTTGCAATTTGTAAATCAACCACTCACCTTTTCGTTTCCCAACGGTATCCCCCAGTTTGCAGACCAAGGATCCATTGTTGAATTTCCAATGCACATAGAATCAATATTCGACGAACCGATCGACACAAACACAACAACCCTTCACGTGCGATTTGGAAATAGTGGGACGTTTGCTACTCGGCACATTTCACAAAACCTTGACGACAGTTTTACGGTTGAGTTGCCAACATCTTTTTGTGATTTAGAAGGAGAATACTGGTTTAGCGTTGCAACACAAGATGGCCTTACCGTTAGATATCCAGAAGGCGAAGAGGTGTTGCGTGTAAGTATTGCAACTACAGCGCGCGAGTGGAACATGGACCAAAATCCAAACTGGACCATGCAAGGGCAGTGGGGCTGGGGAACGCCAACTGGCGGAGGTGGTTCGTATGGAAATCCAGATCCAATCAGTGGTGCAACAGGAAACAACGTGCTTGGGTATAACCTAAACGGCGATTACCCAAACAACCTTTCAGAAACATATCTCACAACAGAAACAATAGATCTTTCTGATCGAACCAACACCCAGCTGCAATTCAAACGATACTTAAATGTCGAGCAACCTGCGTACGACCACGCTTCCGTTAGTGTTCGCGCTGGCAATGGCTCTTGGGCAACGGTTTGGTCAAATCAATCCACAATTGAGGACGACCAATGGCAAACGGTAGCGTATGACATTTCTTTCGTGGCAGACGCCCAACCTGATGTGCAAATTCGGTGGACAATGGGAACAACAGATAGCGCCTGGAGATATTCTGGGTGGAATATTGATGACATAGAAATTTTGTCTTCGGGAGGCGCTGGTATTGTTGGCGATGTTAATTGTGATGGGATTATTAACGTGACGGATATTTTGTTAATCGTTGGGGATTGGGGACCTTGTAACGACCATTGCGCCGAGGATATTGTTCCAGATGGCACAATAAATGTTTTAGACCTTTTGCATGTAATAGGAAACTGGTAACCTGTCTTTTTATCCTAACGGAGAGGCACTATGTTTTTTATTACAACAGTTACATTATTAACCTGTACGCTTATGCAACAAACGCCCAAAGAGTGGCACGACAAAACCTTGCAAAAAGTTGACCGCGAGGCGATAACAGAACTATGCTCTTTCGCACCTGAACCCCTTCCAAAAAGCGCCCAGTGGATACTTCACGGTGAAACTTCGATTCCAAACTGGGAAAACTATATTGGCAAGGTGGTTGTTGTTCAGTCTTGGTCAAGTACGAGTGGGAACGGACGCATTGCAATTAAGACAGCCGTAAGGGCCGTGTCTGAATCAACAGATCCAGAAGGCGTGGTGTTGTTAACTATTCACATTCCACGTGGCAGCGACGTAGCAAAAAAATATATTTACAAAAAAAAGATTACACAGCCTGTTTTAATTGATTCAACGGGTGTTGTTTGCAACGCGCTTGGTTTTTATAAACACGCCTCAAACATTGTTATTGATAAAAATGGCGCTGTACAACACGTTGGTCTTGGTGCAAAGGGTTTGATTAGTGCGATTGATGACCTTCTTGCAAAACCATACGACCCAAACATTACAACAGAAACATTTACACCACCAAAGAGCGCAACAACGAAAACGGTGAAATTTCCTTCCCACAGTAAAAACGTTGGAAAATCAAAAAATGTTCAGGGAAAAAGAGCACCAAAATTCCATATAGGCGAATGGGTTGCAAACCAAACAGACGTTTCAGGAAAGGTTCGCGTTGTAGAGTTTTGGGCTACTTGGTGCCCGCCTTGTCGAAAAAATATACCCCACCTCAACGAATTATCAAAACATTTTGGTGACGATGTCGCCTTTGTTGGTGTGACCGCCGAAAACAAAGCAGTGGTCGAATCGTTTATGGAAAAAACACCGATGGAATATGGGGTGGCTGTGGACAAAAAGAAAAAAATGCAAACCGAAGTTCGGTGCAAAGCAATCCCACTTGCAATTGTAATAAGCTCCGACGAAGTTGTTCGGTGGCAAGGTAATCCTTTGTATTTGACCAAAGAAATTATTCAACAAGTTCTTAGTGCAGATCGCGGCGAGAGCGAGCCAACTAAGCGCGGGCGCTGGGACACTTCAGCGAATCATGGCTGATCCCACACAGTCTTCAGAGACCGAACCAAACACCTCTTCCATACGCTTTGCCGTGATAGAGGTATGGACACTTGCGTGGCCAACAATCCTCACGATGACAAGTTTCACCGTGATGCAATTTACCGACCGCTTAATGGTTGGACAAATTGGCAAGGTTGAAATTGCAGCACAAGGAAACGCTGGCACGTGGGCGTTTGCGGCAATCGCAACAGTGATGGGAATTGTCACGGTTGTTAACACCTTTGTAAGTCAACACCTTGGAGCAGAAGAACCACAAAAAGGGTCCAAATACCCATGGAACGCTGGCTGGATGGCTCTTACGTGCTGGATAACAATAATTGTTCCGTGCATTTTTATTGTTCCATACATTTTTCAACTGATTAATCCAGAAGATGCGGACGAAAAACTCGTGTCACTGGAATCAATGTATGCAATATATATGTTGGTGGGCAGTCTATTTTTATTAGTTGGCCGCGGGTTTACACAATATTTCTTAGGTATGCACATGCCAAAGGTGATAACCGTTTCGACAATTGTTGCAAACGTTGTAAATGTTGTTGCGAATTACATTTTAATTTTTGGCGAGGGTGGCATTGATGGGTTGATTCCAGGAATACCCGGAACGCCAGCTCTTGGGTTAAAGGGCGCAGCGATTGCAACGGTGATTGGAATGTTTATGGAAACAATCATTCCATTCGCCATTTTTATTGGTCCAAAGTTTAATACAAAATACGCAACCAGAGCTGGTTGGAAGCCATGTTTTAAAACCATAAAAACAATCTTTAAACTTGGTTGGCCCGGTTCGGTGCAATGGGGAAATGAAATTGTTTGTTGGGCTTTATTTATGACGGTGTTTGTTGGGCACTATGGAACCAACGATATGGCAGCAGGGTGGATTGCGTTGGCATTTTTACAACTCAGCTTTATGCCAGCTGTAGGAATAAACGTTGCAATAAACTCTATTGTTGGAAAATATATTGGCGCAAAAAAACCAGACATCGCCGTTTCAAGAGCAAGAATTGGAGTTGCGATTGCAACGGTATATATGACAACCTGTGCCGTAATATTTGTATTGTTTAGGTATGAGTTTATGGAAATGTTTATTAACAGCGATCAATACACACCAGAGGACAGGGCGGAAATTATTCAGCTTGGGGCAAACATGCTCATTATTATTGCTATTTTTCAAACCGTTGACGCGCTGGGAATTGTATATAACGGCGCACTGAGGGGTGCCGGCGACACCGTTTTTCCCGGCATTGCAACTGCAATTTACAGTTGGGTGTTTATTGTTGGAGGGGGGTGGATTGCTGTTGAATTTTTCCCACAACTCGGGTCAATTGGACCATGGATAGCCGCATCTGTCTACATAATATTAATAGGAATAACAATGGCGGTGCGGTTTGAACGCGGTGGATGGCGGTCAATTGACCTTTTGGGTCGAGGAATCAAAGAAGAGGTGGGTCGCGCGGCACCACTGACAATCGGTCCACCCTCGCTAGAAGCGGATGCCGCCTATAGTGACCTAGTGGATCCACCAGAGCCAAATTGAAGTATGTTTTGCAATTTAGTGAAAGGTTTAGTACAATTTCCAATCACGAAAAAGTTAACCGAGACGGAGTAGAACAAAGTGGAACAACAAAACGGATTAGAAACAGTAATAGGTGGCGGAAACCCAGAGCAAGCAGATGCACATTTCAATGCAGCTGTTGAGTTTGAAAAAAACGGTAGGCGCTACGAAGCGGTCGAAGAACTTCGACAAGCAACGTCATGTGGTTCAAACCCAGAGCACATGTTTCGACTTGCGTATTTGTTAGATATTGTTGGTGAAGAACAAGAAGCAATCAACATTATGAAGACCTAACAACAAGAGACCAGCCACACATTAATGCACTGTTAAACTTGTCTGTGACTAATGAGGACAGGGGAAAACTAAATGCAGCAGAAAAATGCCTACGACAAATTCTAGATACAGAACCAACTCATAAACGGGCGCGTCTTTACATTGTTGATGTTCAATCATCAACAGACATGTATTACGACGAAGAAATTGCTCGCGATGCAGCCAAAACCGCCGCGATGATGAACACGCCAGTTACCGATTTTGAACTATCAGTTCGTGCAAGAAACTGTCTCAAGAAAATGGAAATTCGCACGCTTGGTGATTTGTTAAAAGTTTCAGAAAACGAACTTTTAAGTTACAAAAACTTTGGCGAAACCTCACTTGTAGAAATCAAACACATGCTAACAGCACGTGGTTTGCGCCTTGGACAAGGTGCTGAAAACTCACAAGTTAGCCAAGTTCACCAAGATCGCTACGACGAACTATTAAACCACGCACCAGAACAAGTGTTAAAGCAACCAGTTTCTTCACTTAACCTTTCTGTTCGAGCACGAAAAGCGTTACAGATGCTAAACATTCAAACCCTTGGCGATCTTGCTATTCGCACAGAGGCCGAAATGATGGGCATTAAGAACTTTGGATCAACAAGCCTTATTGAAATCAACGAAGGTCTTCAGGCGTTTGGTTTAGAGCTCCGGAATCTTGACGATTAATACATTGGAATAGGGCAATCAAGCAAATCTCCAATGGCGCGGATAGTTTCCGCTTCATTGGTTGTTATTTTTCCATCATGCGTGACGCACGTTACACATGCTTTGAGTAACTTTTCTTTTTCAGTAAACTTTAAAAGAGACAACTCTTGAAGGGCTCTTTCTATTAAACCAACGGAACAATCTGTTTTAATAGGCATCTCAATCTGGGCAAACCCAAGCTCAGCTACCGATGTATCAAACGCTTGCAACGCCTCGTCCTGTGAGTCCGCACCACAATATGCAAGCGCACCCACCACAATGCCTATGCTTGGCAACTTGGTGCGCAACACACCGTTTTGTTTATGCCTCTTTGTGCCAAAGAGATGATTTTGAAGCACAACTACAAACACCCACTCAAACATATCCACAACTCCATCGCTTTTTACAAGCGCAAATACAATGTCTGCAAAGGCCTGTTTTTGCGAATCGCTTAGCTGCTTTAATGCGGGCGCAGCAAGGTCAAGCAGGGGCAAGCGAACCCGATTGTTTGATTTAGAAATCAATGGTGTTATTTTATTAAGTTCAGCGAGCTCCTCAATAGAAAGGTTTTGTGCAAGAATCTTTTGTTGGTCTTTGTCGTTTGCATCAATAAGAAGTGAGTACATCACAATCCGAGACGACCAGGGGTCGCGTACAGAAGACAAAATCGTTGCGTGAATTTCATCAATCGCAGACCTCGCCTTGACTTGATAATCATCCTGAACCTCACCCGCGGCATCGATGGAGTCGATTACGGTTGACGAAGAAAAACCAGAAACCAAACCGACTCTTGCTTCGGTCGTATCGATTTGTGGAAGCGAAGAAATATCTATACCTTCAATTCTTGCTATTCGCTGGGTAACCGGTGGGTGGCTCGCGAACATAGCCTTCATTGCTTGTGAAAAAAACATGTGGTTACATTGGCTTGCGTCTGCTGGTGTTTTTGAGAGCGGTGTTATACCTCCAATTTTACGGAGCGCACCACCGATCCCCGCAGGGTTTCTTGTGTATTGCACCGCAGAGGCGTCCGCTAAAAATTCACGTTGCCTTGAAACTCCAGCCTGTATTAACCGACCAAAAAAAGTACCGACGCACCCACAGAGCGCTAAAAAAAGTCCAAGCACAATAATTGCCAAGCCAATTCCAGCTCCACCAGCGCCCTCCTTCGACCGCGAACGAGATGACGAGTGCAACACCATTGGACCTATGTACCGAACCATTACCCAACCAGTGATTCCCAGTGCCATGATTCCAAAAATAACACCGATAAGACGAATGTTCATACGCATGTCGCCGTGTGAGATATGGCTATATTCATGTGCAATGACGCCCTGAAGTTCATCTCGGCTTAATTGTTCTATACAACCACGGGTTACACCTATAACAGCGTTGCTCGGAGTCCACCCAGCGGCGAACGCGTTTATGGAATCATCTTCCATAATATACACAGGAGGTACAGGCATGCCGCTTGCGATTGCCATCTCTTCAACAATGTTTTGTACACGCCGTTCAGATTGCGATAGTCCTCCTTGCTGCAACTGTGTTCCACCCATCATCTCAGCGACCACTTGTCCGCCCCCACGAAGTTGACCAAGTTTTACAAGTGTTGCAATGCCCACAATAAGCAAACACACAACGACGGTTATGATGATTGGCTCGGGTTGCCACTCGGTTGCGAAACCAACAGGAATTGCAACGATAGAAACAATACACAACACAGCAAGCACAAACAAAAACACAATAAGTTTAGTACGCCGCTCGGCACGGTCTTGATGTTCGTAAAAGTTCATTTAGTGGGCTGTGCTAAAAATTTACTTTTGGGGCGTCTCTTGCAGCCTCATCATCAAGTTCCCAACTTTGAGCAAACTTGAATCCAAACACGCCAGCAATAATATTTGAAGGAAACATCTCCCGTTTATTGTTGTATCCAAGAACAGAATCGTTGTAAGCCTGTCTTGAAAACGCAACCCGATTTTCAGTCGATGTTAATTCTTCTTGAAT
>Ga0066376_10004268_pt1 | contig 12485 bp, 11 predicted proteins | sample Knorr_S15_td_Bot_FD_77009 | JGI IMG/M metagenome (GOLD analysis project Ga0066376, IMG submission 77009) | Marine microbial communities from Southern Atlantic Ocean transect - Knorr_S15_td_Bottom_ad_5009_LV_A | ecosystem: Environmental > Aquatic > Marine > Oceanic | place: Southern Atlantic... | reverse complement strand
TCTCGGAATTGGCACCGCTCTTCGATGCCTTCGTCGAATCGAGCGTCGAGGGCGTGCGCAAGCCCGACCCCCGAATCTACGAAATCGCCTGCCAGCGTCTCGGTGTCGCCACCGCGAGGGCCAACTTTCTCGCTGCCATCGGCGGCAACCTCAAGGCCGCGCGAAAGCTGGGCATGGCGACGATCAAGGTCGTGACCCCGGAGGCCGCACTCGAAGAACTCTCGACACTGCTCGGCTTCGACGTCGCAGACTGAGCCCCGCGAATCAAAGTCCTTCGGGGCGCGTTCCGATGATCTTCGCGGCCTCGAGAGCCTGGATTTCCTCGCGGGCGTAGCCAAGTTCTTCGAGCACTTCGCGGTTGTGCTGACCGAGAGTCGGCGCCGGGCATCGCAGCCAACTCGCCACCGACGCGTAGCGGAACGGCAGCCCGGGATGCGGAATCGCCCCTGCCACCGGATGGTCGAGCACTTCGTGAAAACCCCGGGCGCAGAACTGCAGCTGCTCGCTGGAGGCGCGCGCGTCGGTGAGGTGCGCGGCGGGAACCCCGGCGCGCAGTAGCGCTTGGATCGTCTCATCGCGTTCGCGTTCGGCGAAGAAGGGCCCGAGCGCGACATCGATCCGGTCGTGGTTGGCGCGACGCCCGCCGAGCGAAGTCAGCGCCTCGTCCCGGGCCCATTCGGGGTCGCCCAAAAAGACGCGCAGCGCATCCCACTGCGCGTCGGTCGCCACCGAAAGGGCCAGCCAACGCGGGGTATCGAGCGTGTGCCCTCGGCATGGATACAGACCCTGGGGCGCCGCCTCGTAGCTGCGGTTCCCCTGGCGCTGCATGCGGTTGCCGTAGGCGGTGAATTCGACGAGCTGCTCCGCGGCCGCGTTCAGCGCCCCCTCGACCATGGCACACTCGACGAACACCCCGCGTCGCTTCACGCGACGCTCTTCGAGGGCCACGAGCAGCGCGAAGACCGCGTGCATCCCCGCCAGCGGATCGCAGGGGCCGCGCTGGATGCGCGGTTGATCGTCGCGGTGCCCGGTCAGCCAGGCGAGACCGGTCATCTGCTCCATCGTCTGGGCAAAGCCGGTGTGATCGCGCCACGGGCCGTCGAGGCCAAAGGCCGGCATGCGCACGAAGATGGCGTTGGGATTCTGGGCCTGGATTTCCTCCCAGCCGAGACCGAAACCGTCCATCACCCTCGGTGTGAAATTTTCGATCACGATGTCCGAGCGGGCGATCAACTTTTTCGCCACCTCGACCCCCTCGCTTCGCGTCAGGTCAAGGGTGATGCCGCGCTTGTTGGTGTTGGAGGCCAGGAAGAAGGCGCTCTGCTCCCACCAGCGCTCGCGATCGTAGAAGGCGCCCCCGGCCATGCGCATGCCGTCGGGACGTTGGATCGACTCGACGTGGACCACGTCGGCCCCGAGGCTCGCGAGCATGTGACTCGCCGCCGGGCCCGCCCACCAGGCGGTGGCGTCAAAGACCCGCAGGCCCGCCAGCGGAAGGGCTCGTTCGGCCTGCGGGGCGGGCGCTTCGCGCGCTTCCCAGGGACCCTGGGAAGTGTCGTGCTGAAACAGCCGCGGCGCCGCCACCGGGGGCATCGGCAACTCCCCATCGATGCGGTAAGGCGGACGCGGGCGCAGAAACGAGGCCCCGGGCTGGTCCAGGAACACGCCGCGCGCCTTCAATTGCTCGTGCTCGCGCACCCGGTCGCCGTCGTTCACGGGCGACACCGGAATCCGCAGCAGGGAGGCCTGCTCGACGATCTCGGCGGTGGTGTGAGCGCGGGTATAGGCGTGGACGATCTGTGTCCACTCCTCGAAGCGGGCCATGCGCCCGGCGGGCTGGAACAGATCCTTGTCTTCGCGCAGGTCGGGTCGCCCGATCAACAACAGGAAGTCCGAGAACTGCTGGGCGGAGTTCGTGCAGAAGCCGACGTAGCCATCGGCGGTGGGCTCCACCGAGGGGCTCTCGACACTTTGCATCGAACCCACGACCGGAGGCCTTCCGTTGAGGCTCCAGAACAGGTCCCCAAAATTGCTGGCTGCAATGTTCATCACTTCGGCCAGCGAAAAGTCGATGCGCTCGCCGCCGCCACCGCGGCGTGCGCGCAACACTGCGGCCAACGCCGCCACCGCGGCGTAGGTGCCACCGATCCACTCGGTGGTGCGCCCGCCAGCCTGGAAGGGTTCGCGCCCGGCCAGGCCGCGCACCGCAATCGCACCCGCTTCGGCCTGCACCGTGAACTCGGTGGCGGGCACCTCCGAGAGCGGCCCGCCGTGCCCGAAGGGCGTAATCGAAAGCCACACGAGGTGCGGGAAGCGGTGACAGAGGTCGAGGGCATCGGATTCGCCCACGGACTCGTCGTCCACCAACAGATCGGCTCCGGCCAGCAGCGCCTGTACCCGTGGATCGTCGAGCTTGCCGCGGATCGACTTTTTCGACGCGTTCAGAAACTGGAAGAGCGCCGAATCCGCCCCGGCGAGGTCCCCTCCCGTGGCCGACCATCGCCGCAGCGGGTCGCCGTCCCCGGCCTCGACCTTCACCACCTCGGCCCCCGCGTCCACCAACAGTTTCGTGGCATAGGGGCCTGCGATCCCACTGCTGAAGTCGACGACGCGAAGTTCGCTCAGCCCGTGCATGCGCCCGCCTCTCTCCGCCAGCCGCCTTCCGGGCCCAACCCGTGTCCCGCCTCGTCCATCGTCGCCTCCTTCAGCTCCAGACTTCGTCGACCAGGCCCCAGGCCATGGCCGTGTCGACGTCGATCCGCTCCCCCGAGAGTGCCAGCCAGGCGGTGCGCTGGCGACCGATGCGTCGCGGCAAGCTAACCGTCCCGCCGGCACCCGGAATCAAACCCATCGCCACCTCGGGCAATTCGAAGAAGGCGTCGGCCCGAGCGGACAGCCGCGCGGCAAAGGCCGGCAACTCGATACCGGCCCCCACGCAGGCCCCATGCACCCGAACCTCGATGCGCTCGGCGCAGGCGGCCATTTTGCGCGCCACGTTGCGCGTGGAACGAATCGCGTGGGCGCTGGCCGGATCGGGAAAGCTTCCAAACTCGTCGAGGTCTCCGCCGGCACAGAAGGCCGGCCCTTCGCCCCGGAGCGCGACGACCTCGATCGAGGGATCCTGGGCCACCACTTCGAGCGCCTCCGAAAGCGCGTCGCGCAGCGCTGCCGAAAAGGCGTTGCGTTTCTCGGGTCGGTCGAGCACGAGATCGAGCCGAGCGCCCGAGCGTTCGATCCGCAGCGGTGACCGGCCAGAAGCTGCGGGCGCGCTCGGCTGCGGCCGGCCTTCGCGCCACGCGCCGAATTCGGCGCCGGACTGCAGCATCGAGTAGGCCAGCGATTCTCCGATCAAGGCGGCTTCGAGGCTCTCCGCCTCGCCCCCCCGCAAGCGCTGCACCAAGGCCAGCGCGGCCTGCGGGCTGCGACGACATCCCGCCGCCGACGCCTCGAGCACTTTGACTTCCGAGTGCGCCACGTCGAAGCATGCGGCGAGCGCGCCTGGCGACGCGCCGGACCCTTGTGGAACCAACGCCAGCGTCGGGCACGCGATGGCGGCGAGGGCACGCGCGACACTCGCGAGCGTCTCTGCCGAAGGGGGAGTCGCTTCCCGCAGATCAACCCACAGGTAGGGACAGCCGGAGGCCGACGACCAGCCTTCGCGATCGATACCGGAGGCGAGCTGCCCGGCGAAATCTGCGAACGCAAGCGAGCAACTCCCGTCGGCGGCGGCCCGGGAGGGGATCACGTTGAGGGCTCCGCTAACCGATCAGTCGGACGAGGGGAGCGGCTTGGCACCCTTTACCTGCAGGGCTGCGCCGTCTACTGCGAGGGAACCTTCGCCGGGCTTCGTGCAGAGCACCTCGAGATCACCCGCCTCGCTGACGTAACGCTTGCCGATCAGGGTCCCCTCGGCGTGGCCCGCATCGATCGCGGCCCCGGAAGCGGCTTCGGAACCGATGGCCCCCATCTCGGCACCGCCACAGGTGAGTGCGACATCGCCGGACGGGGCCAGAACGACCATCACCTCAGAATTGCAGACGGCACTCTTCAGCCGGGTGCCGGGCTTGAATACGGGCATGCGAAAGCCTCTCCTCGTCGATCGGGGCGGCTAGCATACCGGCAATTCAGCCCCTGCGCGCCGCATCCGCCGCGCTTTGCAGATCGCCGCAAACCGGTCCCCCAGCGAGGGCGGTATCGTTCGAAGATGCCGCAAGCCCCCCGGCCCGTTGACCCGACGCAGGATCCCCACCCCGGTTCGGAGCGCGTCGCAGCCCACCTCCTTGCAGCCTTGCCCCCCCCGCCGCGTCGCACCGACTCGCACAGAAACGTCCCCGCCCCGTCCGAAGATCGCCTCGAGCCCGTCGACTGGGCCGCCAGCGGAGCCATGGCGCTGACCGGCCCCGCCGCGGGCCCGCCACGGCTCGCCCCGGCAGCCTTCGCCCGGGTCTGTCGCGGCGCGGCGCACGCCCTCGACACCGTCGCCTTCCGGCCGGGTCCCCTGCTGCCCGATCCGCCGGCGCTGCTCGGTGAGCGCGCCGCCTTCGCCGACCTCGAACGCGGAGGGAAACGCGCCCCGGGCGGCGCGTGTCGCATCCTGCGCGCCGCCGATGGTTGGCTCGCCCTCAACCTCGCCCGAGCGGCCGACTTCGAGTTGCTCCCCGCCTGGCTCGAGACCGGCGGGTCCGGGGATGCCTGGGGCACCGTGGCCGCGGCGCTGCCGCAGCGAGCGGTCGCCACCTGGGTCGAACGCGGCCGCCTGATCGGGCTCCCGGTGGCTCCCGTACAGCCCCCGCCCGACGCGGTTCCCGCGTGGGTCCGTGTCTCCCGCGTCGGCCCACGCCTTCTCCCGCCGACGCCGCGCGCGCCGCGGGTCGTCGATTTTTCAGGCCTCTGGGCGGGCCCTCTCGCCACCCACTTCCTCGGTGTCGCGGGTGCCGACGTCGTCAAGGTCGAGAGCCGCGTGCGACCCGACGGCGCGCGGCGCGGACCCACCGGTTTCTTCGACCTCCTGAATGCCGGAAAGCGCTGCGTCTCCATCGACCCGTTGCGGGATCAGCGGGTCCTGCTTCGCCTGCTCGACTGGGCGGACCTGGTGGTCGAGGCTTCGCGCCCGCGCGCCCTCGCGCACTGGGGGATCGACGCCGAGGCCTGGCTGCGCCAACGCCCCGGCCGCAATTGGCTGACGATCAGCGGTTATGGCCGCCGCGAACCCTTCGCCCAGTGGGTCGCGTTTGGCGACGACGCGACCGCCGCCGCGGGGCTTCCGTGGGCGATGTCACCGGACTCCCCGATCTTTTGCGGCGACGCTCTCGCCGATCCGCTCGCCGGCCTGCTCGGTGCGGTGGCCGCACTCGGCGCTCATCGCAGCGGAGGGGGGCTCCTCCTCGACCTCTCGCTCCGTGACGTGGTCGCCCACACGCTGACCGCCTACCCCGCCTCGCGGCGCGCAGCCCGAATCGAAGCCAGTGGCAAGGGCGGCTTCGAGGTGCACGCGGGGAAATTTCGCCAGGCCGTGCTTGCGCCGCGCGCTCGAACCGCCGCGCAGGCCGCCCCGGAACTCGGGGCCCACGATCGCGAGTGGCACGCCGAGCGCGGGCCCTTCTAAGCTTCCGAAACGACTTCGCGATGTTGATCCACAATGCTGAAATTGAAGCGGAATCTCGCTCCAGCCTGCGGGTTCTCGGGGGACGAATCACGGCCCGCGGGCGCCACCTCGAGGCCCACCCGGGCGAGCCTGTGATCGACGCGCAGGGGGGCGCGCTGTTGCCCGGCCTGCACGATCACCACCTGCACCTGCTGGCCCTGGCGGCCGCCCGCGTCTCGCTCGAATGCGGCCCGCCGGCGCTTTCGACGCGCCACGATTTCGAGTCGGCCTTGCAGCAGGCCGCCGCCCTGCGCGACCCCGAAACCTGGATTCGCGGGGTCGGCTATTTCGAGTCGGTGGCCGGGGATCTCGACCGCTGGCAGCTCGATCCGCACACCGGCTCGGTGCCCACGCGCATTCAACACCGCAGCGGTGCGCTCTGGATCCTGAACAGCCGCGCGGTCGAGCGGCTCGGCGTCGAGGCCACGCGCGGCGAGCCCGGCGTCGAGGTCGATCACAGCGGAGCCGTCACCGGTCGGCTCTTTGGCCGCGATCGCTGGCTGCGCGAGCGGCTGGGGGTGCCCGACGCCCCGGCCCTCCACGACGTCTCCCGCGAACTCGCCGCCTACGGCGTCACCGGCCTCACCGATGCCACTCCCCACAACGGTTCCGACGAGGCGCGTCTGTTCTCCCGGGCGCAGAGCGAGGGACAGCTCCTGCAATCGCTGCGCCTCATGGGTGGACGCGAACTGATGACCACCGCCTTCCCCGCAGTCGGGGAGCGGAAGCTGCTGCTGCGGGAAGACACGCTGCCGACATTCGAGGCGCTATGTGCCGACATCCGCTTCGCCCACGCCCATCAGCGAGGCGTCGCGATCCACTGCGTCACCCACGCCGAACTGGTCTTCGCGCTCGAGGCTTTCGCCGCAGCGGGCGTGCGTCCCGGCGACCGCGTCGAGCACGCAGCCATCGCCGCCCCAGCCGCGGTGGCGCGTCTCGCAACGCTGGGAATCTGCGTGGTGACCCAGCCGAATTTCATCGCCGAGCGGGGCGACGCCTACGCAACGGACGTGGCCTCCTGCGATCGCCCCTACCTGTACCGCGGACGCGGCTTCCTCGATGCCGGGGTCGCCCTCGGCGGGGGCACCGACGCGCCCTTCGGTCACCCGGACCCCTGGCGCGCCATGCGGGCCGCGGTCGATCGCAAGAGTGCGGGCGGCGCGGTCTTTGCCGCCGACGAAGCCCTCTCGCCCGAGCGCGCCCTACGCCTTTTTACCAGCCGCGCCGAGGCGCCCGGCGGGGCCGCGCGCGCCCTGCTCCCGGGCGCTCCCGCCGATCTCTGCCTCCTCGATCGCGACTGGCGGGCCGCCCGCGAGCGGCTCTCGAGCGACTGCGTGCGGCTCACGCTCTGCGCGGGGGTGCCCGCCTTCGGGGGAGAGGAGGCCCCTACGGACTTCGGGTGGGAGGGCGGCTCTTCGGCCTTGGGGCCGGGGGAAGCCCCCGTGGACTTCGGGCCAAACGCCGGTCAGGAGGAATGCTTCCGCGAGGCCACGACCTGGTCGTCGCGAATCAGCACCGAGTAGTAGAGCTTCCCCGTCGAGGTCCCGATGCCATCGGTTCCGCGGAACACCACCCGCGAAAACCAGCCGAAGGTCGGCTCCGTATCGAAGAGCCCCTTCGCCATGCCCGGAATCGGCGTGGACACCTCCAGCGACCGGACGTGGGCCAGATCGAAGAAGTCCCGCTCAATCCACTCGTTCACCGTCTCGCGGAAATCTGTGGGATACGGGCCGGCGGCTTTCGCTGAGCGCTGGGAGAGCGAGGGCCCGATCGTCGTGCACGCAAGCGTGCCAATGAGCCCCAGCGCGGCGAAGAACGCCGCGCCCCGCTGCGTTCGTCTTCCCTGTCGAAGTGAACCCCTCAAACTTCTCCCTCCTCTGCTGCGAGCCAATCGCGCGGCGTCAGAAATTCGGCCACCAGGCTCGCCTCGGGAGAACCCAGTTCGGGACGAAAGGCGTACTCCCAGCGGGCCAACGGTGGCATCGAGGCCAGGATCGATTCGGTGGGGGCCCCCGCCTGCAGACCGAAGCGCGTGCCGCGGTCGTAGAGTAGGTTGAATTCGACGTAGCGCCCGCGCCGAAGCAGCTGGAATTCGCGCTCGCGCTCCGCGTACGGGGTTGCCTTGCGTCTCGCAAGAATCGGCCGGTACGCCTCGAGAAAAGCGTCGCCGGCGGAGCGCAGCAGGGCGAAGGCGGCGTCGAAGCCACCCTCGTCGAAGTCGTCGAAGAAGATGCCGCCGATCCCGCGCGCCTCGTCCCGGTGCGGCAGACGGAAATAGTCGTCGCAGGCCTGCTTGAAGCGGGGGTAAAGGTGCTCGCCGTGGGGGTGAAGGGCGCGCCGCGCGGTGGCGTGCCAGTGAATGGCGTCCTCTTCGAAGCCGTAGAAGGGTGTGAGATCGAAGCCGCCGCCAAACCACCAGGCAGACGCTGCGCCGCCCTCGCCTTCCCCCGCACTGAAGAAGCGGAAGTTCGCGTGGCAGGTCGGGGCGTAGGGGTTGCGGGGGTGCACGATCAAGGAAATCGATGTGGCGCGATAATCGAGTCCGGCGAGTTCGGGTCGCCGTACCAAAGCGGACTCCGGGAGCTTCCCTCCGCGGGTATCGGAAAAGTTCACCGCCGCCTTCTCGATGGCCTCGCCGCCCGCAAGGACACGGGGTCGCGAGCGCCCCCGATCTCCTCGGTCGATGGCTTCATCCGAGAAGCGCGCACGGGTGTCTTCGGACTCGAGCCCGCTGCAGATCCGATCCTGAAGCCCCTCGATCCACTCCGCCACGGCAACGCGCTCGCCGTCCGCTACCCGATTCCCCGATCCCATGGAGGCCGCCGCTCCGCCTAGGACCCGGAATCGGGTTCCGACTCGATCACGAGGTCGCGTCCCAACCCCGCCTCCGGCGCCAGGCGCACCCACACCCCATCGGGCTCGAGCATGGGATCGCCTTCGCGCTCGACCGAGCGCAGGATCACGAGTTCGCCGCGATGGCCTGGACTCTTCACCAGCACCGTGTGATCCCGGTCGCTGCGCAGCTTCACCTCTTCGATGTCGCTTTCGAGAGGCTTCCCGTCGAGGTAGACCGCCGCGTTCGAAGGGTGCACGCGCACGGGAACCCACTGGTGAGGGACACACGCTGTGGTCGTGAGGCCCAGCAACCCCAACCCGGTGAGCGCCGCGATGGCTCGCATGGCGCGAGGGTAGCGCTTTCGCCCTCGAGGGCGTGGCCAGTCAACAGGGCGACCGATACCATGGCGCCGCCCGGCAGCTTCCTGCCGACGATGGGTCGCGCCGGTCGCCCGCCGATCCCGCCCGCCGCGTTGCCCCGGTGAGCGATCAATTCACTCCCCAAAATTCCGCGAGGCACCCGCACGTGAAGCCCAGCCTAAAACCCACGCGCCCCGAATTTTCGTCGGGGCCGTGCGTGAAACGACCCGGATGGACCCCGGACGCCCTTGCGGGTGCGCTGCTGGGACGCTCCCACCGCACCCCGGCCGCCGTAGAGCGGATCCAGGCGGTGCTCGACACCAGCCGTGAACTGCTCGGCATGCCCTCGGACTACCGCCTGGCCCTGGTGCCCGGTTCGGGCACGGGTGCCTTCGAGTGCGCGCTCTGGTCCCTGCTCGGATCGCGCGGCGTCGACGTCCTCGCCTGGGAGAGCTTTGGGCGCGGCTGGGCCACGGATGTCGAGAAACAACTCGCGATCCCCGGGACCCGGACCCTCGCGGCCGACTACGGCGAACTGCCGGACCTTGGCGCGGTCGATTTTGCGCGCGACGTGGTCTTTACCTGGAACGGCACCACCTCTGGCGTCTGCGTTCCCGACGCCGACTGGATCCCCAACGACCGCGAGGGCCTGACGCTGTGCGACGCCACCTCGGCGGTGTTCGCGATGGAACTCGATTGGTCCAAGCTCGATGTCGTGACCTGGTCCTGGCAGAAGGCGCTCGGCGGCGAAGGCGCCCACGGGATGCTGGCGCTGTCGCCCCGTGCGGTCGAACGCCTGGAGGCCGAGCCGCCGCCGCGGGGGCTCCCGAAGATCTTCCGCCTGACTTCGAAGGGTCGCCTCGCCGAGGGCCCTTTCCGCGGCCAGACGATCAACACCCCCTCGATGCTCTGCGTCGAGGATTCCCTCGACGCCTTGAACTGGGCCAAGGGTATCGGCGGCCACAGCGAACTGGTCGCACGCTCCCGGCGAAATCTGGAAGCGGTGGCCGGCTGGGTCGAAGACAGCCCCTGGGTGCGCTTCCTGGCACGCGATCCCCGCACTCGCTCGTCGACCTCGATCTGTCTCGCCTTCGAGGAAGCCGGCGAAGACGCCGCCGGCCGAGCGAAGGCGATGCCCGCACGACTCGCCGAAGAAGGCGCGGCCTACGACGTCGGCCCCTATCGCGACGCACCGCCGGGGCTGCGGATCTGGGGCGGATCGACGGTCGAAACCACGGACATCGAAGCCCTGCTCCCGTGGCTCGACTGGGCCTACGAAGAGACCGCCCCGGACTGATCACCGCGCCCGGCGGCGAACCCGACGCCGGCGGCCGCATCGCGTGCCGCCTTTTGCGCTGCCAGGGCGAATCCGTTTTACTCTTCTTGCAATCGCGGGTTGGCTGGATCCCCACCGAAACGGCGGGGCCAGCGACTGCGAGGGTGACTCCGAGCCCTGGATCGACGGGGAATCGTGACTCCGCTCTTCTGGATCTGGATCGCCCCCCTGCTTTGGGCACTCGCCCGATGCGGGCACCAACTCGCTCGCGAGGGCGAACTGCGCTTGCTCCCGGGGATCGGCCTGCTCCTCGCTCTCGGCCTGACCAGCGCTTTCTGGGCGCCCACGGGTCCCCTTGACCCGCTGCTCCTCCTGGGGACCGGGCAGTTGGAAGAAGCCTTGGCGGGGCTCGCCGCAAATAGCCTCGCCGCCGTTTCGGTGGCGGCCCATGGCCGCAGCCTGCGCGAGCGCAACCGCGCCGAACGCCGCCTCGCCCGGGACCTCGACGCCCTTCGCGACCTCGCCGAGGCCACTCTCAAGCCTGGGACCCATCTCGAACGCGACCTCGAAGGCCTGCTCCGCATCGGTTGTCGCGCCCTCGCCTGCGATGTCGGGCTGCTGGCGCGAATCGACGGAGCCCACTGGGAACTGCGCGCGGCCAGTGGAACGATCGACCTCGAGCCCGGGGATCGCCTCCCCCTCGCCGCGACCTTCTGCGCGGCGGCGCTGCGCGAACCCGGCATCGCGAGTTGGAACGCGCGGCGCCCGGCACCTCCGGGAAACGATTTCGATTTCGACCGCTGCCTGTCCCTCGCAATCCGCTCGGGAGACAAAGCCGTCGGCAGCCTCTGTTTTGGGCGCCGGGGGCGCGGGGCGGCGGCCTTCTCGGCCACGGAAATGGGCAGCCTGGGCCTCGTTGCTCAGGCCATCACCACGCGCTGGCTCGGCGACGCCGAGGGCCCGAGAGTGTCTTCGCATCCCGTCGCCTCGGAGATCCCGGTCGGAATCAGCCAGCCCGAGCCGCTCGCCCCCACCCTGATGGCCCTTGATGCCGAGGTGCGAAAACACGAGTCGACGCTGCGCGCCGAGCTTCCGAACGCATGCCACCTGAGCCTCCAACTCGATGACGAAGGCGCCATCCTGGAGATTCGCCCTGCAACCTTCGCCACCGTGCTCTTTACCATGGTGCGCCAGGCCGGCGAAAGAATGGACTGCGGGGTCCTGACGATCGAATCGTCGCAAATCGAGGCGGAGACCGAGGATGCGCCCGTCTCTCATTTCGCAACGCTCTCAGTCCACGCGCCGGCCGACGCCCCGAATGCGTTGGAACTCGAGGCGATCCTGGGTGCTCACCCCGGTCTGCACCCGGAAACTCCTTCCTTCGAAGAATTGCGCGACGCACTCAAGGCCCATGGGGGCGATCTCTCGATCCACTCCGCGAAGGGCGTCGGGGTGACCCTGACCGCCTTCTTTCCCCTGGCGCAAGACCCATTGGCAAAGCCAGACGAATCGCCGGATCGAGAGGGATGAGCCTCCGCCGGGTGCAGGCCGCCACGGCCGAGTTGCGCGATGCCGTCGACCGACTGCGCTTCGGCGCCCCCGTGAGCCACGTCTACAACCCGCTCGACTACGCGCGCCGATCGCACGCGGCCTACCTGCGCCGCTTCGCGGCCACCCCCGCCCGGGTGCTCTTCCTCGGGATGAATCCGGGGCCCTGGGGGATGGCCCAGACCGGGATCCCCTTCGGCGAGGTCGCGCTGGTACGCGATTGGATGGGAATCGAGGCGCGCGTCGACCGCCCCCAGCGCGAGCATCCCCGGCGCCCGATCGAAGGCTTCGCCTGCACCCGCAGCGAGGTCAGCGGCGCGCGACTCTGGGGGGCGATCAAGCAACAATGGAAGAGTCCCGAGGCGTTCTTCGATCGGCATTTCGTCGGAAACTATTGCCCGCTGGTCTTCATGGAAGACGGGGGTCGCAATCGCACGCCGGAGAAACTCCCGGCCTTTGAGCGAGAACCCCTCTTCGCGCACTGCGACCGCTACCTGCAGCGCCTCGTCCGCGCCCTCGAAGTCGAGTGGGTCGTCGGCATCGGGGCCTTTGCCGAGCGCCGGGCACGCGAGGCCCTTCTCGAATTCGATCTCGAGATCGGGGTCGTCCTGCACCCCAGCCCGGCCAATCCACGCGCGAATCGCGGCTGGGAGCGCGAGGCGCGCCAGCAACTCGTCGCCCTGGGCCTCTGCCGCTAGCGCCGAACCCCGAACGGAAGCAGGGACGTTGTTGCTTTGTTGTCTTTGCGCTCTGCCGGGTGGCGCTGCGGGTGCCGGGCCCGCCGCAAAGGCAACAAAGCAACAACGTCCCTGGTTCCCCCGC
>Ga0066376_10004267_pt1 | contig 12486 bp, 10 predicted proteins | sample Knorr_S15_td_Bot_FD_77009 | JGI IMG/M metagenome (GOLD analysis project Ga0066376, IMG submission 77009) | Marine microbial communities from Southern Atlantic Ocean transect - Knorr_S15_td_Bottom_ad_5009_LV_A | ecosystem: Environmental > Aquatic > Marine > Oceanic | place: Southern Atlantic... | reverse complement strand
CTATATTCTGTTCCTGAACATTTTATACAACTGAACTGATGTTGCTCCACAACCCTACCCCCTTACATCAAGTTAGGACGATTATACATGCCCTGCTTTTCTATTACGGCGGTACATACCCTGCCTGAGTCGTGCCTAGTTTTTTTCAATTATTTTTTCAAGTTCTGCCTGTATACCCATGTATAATTATGGATGCACATGGAACTGATTTGAGGCTAAAGATGGGAGTTCAGATACGATGTAATACGTTTAGAAGGCAGCCGCTCTATCCCCTGAGCTACTGGGACGTGATTTGTTGCCACAGTGGGCGGTAGTAGCCCAACGGCGACTAGTATTTGATTATACCAAACGGGCCGGGGCTTTCCCGTGCGAGAACACGGGCATATTTCCAGCGTATGCCGATTGCCCCCGTTTTTTCAGAAAGTGCGCTCAAATCCAGAAATTGTAGACCACGAATTGTAGCTCCAGCGCCATTTACACTTCTCCTATACCGTTTGCGCCCTCGTCGTTTGCTTTGAAGATTAGCCTCTGGCAAAATGGATATACACTCTATGGCAATATATTTATCGTAAATTACGCGCAGCGGGGGCATGGAATGGCCTCCGGATTGGGACGAGAAGTCGTCTCGTCAAGACCAGGGAGCGCCCAAAGATAAAAGCCCCGCAGGAGTTGGGATTGATGGCTGAAGATCTTGTGGTATTCCAGGAAAAACCCCAGGCAAAATTTCTAATCGCCGGTTGGCGTCGGCAATGGTCCGACGGGGGCGAAATCTCCAGCGGCCTACCCAAATACCTGATTGACCAGGTAAAAGCCAAACGGATCGGTGAGATGAGCCTAGAAGTCTCCAAGATGTGCTATCCGTTCCAGGTGCCGGGTACCCACGATATGTACCGTCCCACGGCGGCCTACCAGAACGGCTTGCCCTCGGGAGAACTGATTAGGGAAAACGGGTTCTATGACGCTGGCAACGGGTTGATAATCTTCATGGGCGAAGAGCCATGGTTTCGTATTGACATCTACGGGGAGGCGTTCTTCCAAGGTCTGGAGGTTTTGGGCATCGACAAAACGGTTGCGGTGGAGGGATACAACGGCGCGGCGCCCCCGGAAATGGAGCGTAGCGTTTCCTGCGTCTACAGCCACAGTCATATGAAAGAATGGCTGGAAAAATTCGGGCTCAGGTTCTCGAACTATGGCAGCCAGGGCAGAAGCGGACCGACCATTGGCATGGCCCTAGTCAGCATGGCCCACTTCCAATATCCCGATTTCGAGATGATCCGTCTGGGAGCGATGGCTCCGATGTTTCCCTTCTTGTCCGGGGCCAGCGACCCTGTGGGGATATCCAAGGATCACCGGGCCTTCTACGACATCACCCGCCGAATCAATGCGATGTTCAAGCTGGACCTCAACTTGACGGAACTCATGACGATGGGAGAAAACGGGTCACGTGAGCTACAGGAGTCATTGGACAAGATTTCCGAAGAAAATCCCAATGCCAAGGAAATGATTGACCGGGTCCGCTCGGAATACAACGTTATTCCTTATGTGGATTCCGTCGAACTGGACCCGGCTTTAGATAAAACATTGGAAGACATTCTAAGGAACCTGCCCGACGAGCCTGATTCGGAATGACGAACCTGTCTTGGCAAAGTTCGGGCAGCGACTTGCTGAAAAAGCCCTATTTAATCAGCCCTTGTTAAATTAGCCCCTGCTCTAGAGCCGCCTTTTCCAGTATTTCCCAACCATGGGAGACGCCGCGAGACATGCTGTTGCAGGCTTCGGCATCCAGGATCGACTTACCGGTGGGGTCGCTGGCGTCCACCGATTCAAAGGCCTCCTCCAACTGCCGGTACAAAGTGGGTTCCATATCGCTCTGAGCGGTGAAACAACAATGGCTGTAGCCGGGACTGGTCCAGAACACCCGTAGAGCGTCTGCGGCGACAGTGCCTTTTTCCACCATGTCAATCAGGGCCCGGCCACTGATTGCTCCTGCGTCGTACTCCCCCGATATCACCCGTTCAGCAACATCTTTTTGGTCAAAACTAGTGGATGATTGCCGCTGGTCGAAAAAGGTGCAAGCCGCTAAATCTTCTTTGGGGTTTATTCCAGACTGCTTTAGGAAGTAGTGGGCCAATAGGCCAGCTTCCACAGAGCCGCGTTTACCCAACGCGAACTTCTTGCCAATCAGGTCCTCGACAGTGAGGATGTCGGAGCCGGGCCTGGTAACAAAATGTGTGACGAAGTCGAAATCCACGTCGCGCATGGCAATCACGCGGCACTCGTCTTCCAGTTGCTGTTTTATTCTCACGTAATTCAAGGGTCCGTTCCAGGCCATGTCAATCTCACCCGCCACGAAGGCGTCCACCACTGCAATATCGTCGGAATAAAGGACCCATTCCAGGTCAATGCCCAGGCTCTTGAAGTGGGACTCTATGCCCTGAAAAGCCGTCATGTGGGAAGCTGTAGCGGTTCCGCCCAATTTGACCATATTAGTGCCCCTTCTCACCCGATTCCGTTGCGGGTCAATTATAATTGCCATCAAACTGGTGAGCAACCTTTTCCTCAATTCAGCATACCGCAACAGTCGACATGTTTATTCTTCGACGGGAAGCTCCACGTTGGCCACCCGGATTCGCAACATACCTTCCGGACATGCGGAACACCGGACATGCAAAACAATTGAAACCGCTCGGCAAATGGTTGCGACTTGATTGAGGAACGGCCGTAGGCCGGGTTGGTTGACCGCATTTTAGGCCACTGCTACGCTCGCCGTAGTCCGCATTTGCATGCTTGGTCCTTCGATTGGGACTTGCCTTGACAGAGTTTCTACCGCAACAAACCGATGCGTCCGCAGCCCGAGTTTTGGGCGGGACTTCCTTCGTTGGGCGCCACCGTGAGATGGCTGCTTTGGAGGCGGCCTTGACCGAAACTATATCCGGCCGGGGGCGAATGGTCATGCTGGCCGGGGCACCGGGCATCGGGAAAACCCGAACGGCCCAAGAGTTGGTATCCCATGCCAGCAATCTGGGCGCTCAAACATTTTGGGGCTGGTGCTACGAACAGGAAGGCTCCCCTCCTTATTGGCCTTGGGTGCAACCAATTCGTTCCTACATCCAACGGACCGATCCTAAAATATTGGGTGTTCAAATGGGTCCCGGCGCCGCCGACATCTGCGAAATCATTCCCGAACTTCTTGACCAGCTGCCGGACCTTGAACCTCCATCGTCCTTGGAGCCTGAACTGGCCCGATTCCGATTATTTGAATCGATCGCCACATTCCTGAAGAACATCGCCCAGAACCAGTCTTTGGTGTTGGTGCTCGATGACCTGCAATGGGCGGATCAACCCTCCCTTTTACTGTTGGAGTTCCTGGCCAGGCAGGTCCCCGATAGCAAGATTATGCTGGTTGGAACGTACCGTGACGTTGGAGTAAACCGGGCGCATCCCCTGTCCAATACCCTGGCCAGGTTGGCTCGCAGCGAGGCATACCACAGAGAAGAGCTTTCGGGCCTGGAAAGCGAGCATGTCGGGCGTTTGATTAAAGATGTCAGCGGAGTGGAGCCGTCCGAAGACCTGATTCGAGCCGTTTTCAGTCACACCGAAGGCAACCCATTTTTCACTGCGGAGGTCATCAGACTGCTGGCTGAGCGTTGGCAAACACCTGGTCAGTCAACGGACGGGCCGCCGGGATCGTCGCAAGATCCGCTAGAAGTAGGAAGTCTCGGCGAGATGGAGATTCCCCAGAGTGTGCTGGAAGTGATTGGTTAACGGCTAAACCGGTTGTCCCAAGAGTGCGAAAGCATCCTTACCACGGCAGCGGTTATAGGCCGTCAATTTGACTTCGGCTTGCTGGCTGCACTTAGTGAAGCCTTCGGCGAGACCCAGTTGCTGGGATTAGTAGATGAAGCACTGGATGCTTATTTGATTCAAGAGACAACCGGACAAGGTGACGTCTACCAGTTCAGTCATGCCTTGGTACAGCAAACGCTACGGGAGCGGCTTTCCACCAGCAGGAGAGTGAGGCTCCATGCCAGAATCGGGGAAACCCTGGAGGAGCAATACGGGAACCGAATAGGAAGCCACGCAGCAGAGTTGGCTCACCATTTCTCTGTGGCGGTTTCCGTGTTGGGACCGGGCAAGTTAGTGAAATACGCCACCCTTGCTGGCGAAGCAGCTTTGGCCTCTTATGCTCACGAGGAGGCGGAGCGGTTTTTCACCCTGGGGTTGGAAGCCAAGGGGTTGGAAACCAACGGTCCTGAGTCAGCTCAGGACCCGGCTCAAGACAGCGAAGCCGCAGCCCTGCTTTTCGGACTGGGCAAAGCACAATCAGCCGCGGTCCACAGAAGCCTGGCGGTGGTCAACTTGAACCGGTCTTTCGATTATTATGCCAAAGTTGGAGACACGGCCAACGCAGTGGAGGTGGCAGGCTTTCCCATGATGCCGGGCCGAGGCCGTGTGCGCGGGTGACACCCCAAATCGCCAAGGGCTTGGAATTGGCGCCACCGGGTTCTATCGCGGCCGGAAAACTGTTATCCCGTTACGGATGGGCCTTGGGGTCGGAGTTGGGTGACTACCAAAAGTCCAAAGAGGCCCTGGACCAAGCGTTAGTTATTGCCCAACACCACAATGACCAGAACCTTGAGATTACGACCCGGTCTATCGCTACAGAAGTGGACCTATTCCATCTAAGATTCCCCGAGGTGTTGGAGAACTGCGACAAAGTATTGGAGATGGCCCACAGAGTTAATCTGCCTCAAGCCGAGGTCTTGGCCCACATAAACGCTAGTATGGTGTATTGGACCATGGGCGATTACGGTCGGGCTCAGAGGCACTTGGATGCTGCGGTCCCGCTGGCGGAAAAAGTCCGCGATAACGTCCTGTCGGCCGGGGTATTGTTTATAAATGCCGCCACGGCCCACCACAATGGAGAGTGGGACCGGATTCGGCAGCTTACGGATAGAGGCCTGGCGTACGTGCCCACTCATCCGGCACTTTTGTTGGCCAGGGGATTGTCGGAGTATGATACTGGGAATCTCAGCGCAGGGGACCTTTTTGCCTCAAGGATTATTAGAGGCGTCGAATCCAGCCGCGCTGCCGATTTTGAATTTGCCTTTGCGGCCTACAGCATAGGCATATTCTCTTACATGACCGGTTCAACGGAAGGACTGGAAACAATCAAAGATGCCGCCCTGAAGGTGCTGGATAGCCCATCGGCCACTCCATTCTCCAACTACTTCGCAAGAATCGGTATGGCCTTTTGGTCGATCCTTAGCGATGATGCTTCGGAGATGGATAAGCAATACCAGGCGTTGGAGAATGCGGTGGTCCGGACATTTGCTTATGTCCCTGTGGACCGTGTCCAGGGCATACTGGCGGCCCGTTTGGGCAGACTAGATCAAGCGATAAGTCACTTCGAGACGGCCATGGAATTTCTCCTCCAGGTTAATACCAGACCTACCATTGCTTGGACTGAGTACGATTATGCCGAAGCCTTGTTGCGCCGAAATGGTCCAGGCGACCGGAGTCAATCCGAAGCTCTTATCGCTCACGCAAGTTCCATTTGCGCTGAAATGGGCATGAGCCTATTACAGGGTAGATTGGCGACCCTTCAAGAGGAAATTGAATCCCAGCCGGCACGTGCGCCCATTTACCCGGACGGCCTGACCCAAAGAGAAGTCGAGGTGCTTAGCTTGGTCGCCGCAGGGAAGACCGACAGGGAAATCGCCGAGGAACTGTTCATTGCTCTAAGGACGGTGACCACCCACGTTGGCAACATACTGAACAAGATAGGCGCTGCCAACCGGACCGAGGCCGCCAGCTACGCCACGCGTCAGGGGCTGACTTAACCGCTCTTCGCTCGACAATCTCTTTTTGAGCCCCTTCGTTCCAATAAATTAACCCCTCTATAGCTTTTCCCCCGGACATTTCACCAGTGATTTGCGAACGCATACGTATCACTACGTATGCGTTTTATTTTTGCCGTGAAAACCCCGGAAAAATAAATACGGAATTCTTACGATGTACCGTTTTTCCTTCCGCCCTACTATGACTCCAATGCAAGTTCAGCGAAGCAAGTTAGGTTAGGGAGGACAAAACGATGCGAGCACAGAACGGGAAACAGCAAGGACTCGGAGAAACTGGGAGCACCGAAAAATCAACGCAAATCAGCGAGGTAATCGAAATGACAAATCAAGAACAGAACATCCAGACCGGACTAATCAGCATGAAAATTGGCACGGAACAAAACTCGGGGATTAAATCAGAAAATGAAAGAGGTAATGAAATGTTGATGGCACAAAATCAGAATTGGTTTTCAAGGAGTCTGAGCAACGTCGTATCGTTAAAGTTGCTGGCGGGACTGGCCGTAGGGGCCATGCTTATGACCACCATAGGGCTCAACAGTGTACGGGCAGACGAACCATCTCGCCCTCTGGGCAGTGTTTACTACATGGCGCCTGACCTGTCGGTGGATCATAAACTCTCTTCCAACAACGAATTTTGGGGACACGGATTCGCTGGGGACATTCCAACAATCAGCGCCAAAGCGAAGTTCTGGGGATACGGTTTCGCCGAAGACGTGGCCGTAACAAATGCCAAAGCGAAGTTCTGGGGTTATGGATTCGCTGAGGATGTGGCTTCTACGGCAACGGTCTTGAACCACGGCACCGGAGCGATGACCGACGTACCCACCATGGCTAAGATTGACGCCCGCACCTTGGGTAACGTCTCGAACTCGACCATTACTTCCAAGTTGGACCCAGGAATATACGGCTTCGCCGAAGACATTCCGACAATCAACGCCAAAGCGAAGTTCAGTGGTTATGGATTCGCCGAGGACGTGCCTGCCACAGCCACCATCCATGTCCTACCGACCGGCGCAATGACCGACATTATCAGCTAAACCAACCAGGGCGGTGGACACTCCACACGGGTTAAACCCAGGAGTGAACCGAAATACTCCCCCTCCCAGTTGAAGAGACAAGGCCAAGCAGCTCCGAGCGCTTGGCCCTGTCTCTACGTTTTGCTATATCCCAACTTGGTTGTGCCTTACCACAGGTCCCAGGGTCTAAGAAGCGCCGGTCACTTGGCGAAATGCGTGATCGAGTATGTCGGCGGCCAAGTCCATCTGGTCTTCGGTGGTGGTAAAAGGAGGCACGAAACGGAAAACCGATCCTCTTCTACGGACGCTCATAATCAGTCCATTATCCAAGCATATGCGACCGATTTGCTCCCCGGCCTGATAGGCGGGTTCTTTGGTCACACGGTCTTCGACCAACTCGATGCCTTGTAATAACCCTCGGCCCCTGATGTCGCCGATTATGCTGTGACGCTGGGCCAATTCCTCCAAGTGTGCTCGCCAGTAGGAGCCAATCTTCTTGGCAACGTCCACTAGAACTTCTTCCAGGATTATCTCAATGCTGGCGATGGCGACATTGCTGGGAAGTGGATCGTTGGAGTGGGAGTGTCCCACAACCAGGCCAGTAGCTCCCACTTTCTCCTCAATCTCGTCGGTGGTTACTGCGGCGCTGATTGCTATGCCGCCGCCGAAGTGCTTGGAAACGGTGAAGATGTCGGGGACCACTCCTTCTTGCTCGAAGGCCCACATGGTGCCCAACTTGGCCAAGCCGGTTTGGGCTTCATCCACAATCAACAGGGCGCCTCTTTCTTCGCATTTTTTCTTTAACTCTTGTAGCCAGCCTTCGGGCAGATCGATGACGCCGCCAGCGCTGAACAAGGGTTCTGTGATGACGGCAGCCAATTGGCCAGCGGCTTGGGCGTCCAGCAACTCAAAACTGGCATTGAGGCAGCTAAAGTCGCAGCTTGGACGCTCCTTGCAGAAGTTGCAACGGTACCTGTAGGGCGCGAACATGGTGTAGTTCCCCGGTGCGTAGGGGCCATAGCCTTCGTGCCATCCAGAGAAAGTGACGGCGCGGGTGGAGTCGTTCATGCCGTGGAAGCTTACTGCAGGGCTAGCCACCTCGTACCCGCCAGTGTATCGTCGGGCGATGGCCATGGCCGCCTCATTGGAGTCACTCCCGGAAGTGAGGAACATGCTTCGATTCATACCCGGTGGGGAGATTTCGGCCATACGGCTGGCCAGGATAATCTCCCGGTCGTTAAACATGCTCATGTGACTGTGAATGAGGGTTTCGGCGCTTTCCTGGAGGGCTTGGACTATGCGAGGGTGATTGTGCCCCAACGCTGCGCACATCTGGCCCGAGTTGAAATCCAGGTACTCCTTGCCGTTGATGTCCCGCACCACGGAACCCCTTCCCCATACCATGATCGGGCCGGACACGGCGTTCCGGTCCATGCGGCTGCGGAAACTGAACTTGCGGGCCATGTCCAGAAGCTCTTCTTCAGTGTATTGGCTGGATATGTTCTGGTTGGCCATGATTTGCACCTCGCTGTTCAGGGAAAATACGCCTTAAACTAAAATCCCCCATTGGCCCACTTTGTTAAAGGGGACTAGGGGGATTTGATCCGCGTCAATAGCAGATATTTACTTCTTAAAAGCGGGCATTACCTCTTCGGAGAACCTTTCCAACTGTTCGAGTATGACCGACTCGGGTGTGCCGATTACCTGCTGGACGTTTACCGATTCCAGTCCAGGGTACCTAGCTTCGACATCCTTGAGTTTCTCGGTAACCGACTCAGCGGTACCGCAAAACCATGCGCCTGCGTCAACCGCTTGCCTCAGAGTGGGCAAACCGGCGGAGCGGGCACGTTTGGGGTCGGCCACTGCCGCAATCTGATCGTCGGTGAGACCTCGTACGAAGCCCAGAGGGGCGAACATCTTCATGTTTTCCTCAAAGTAGGGGGTGGCCTCCTCGATGGCCTTTTCCTCGGTCTCGGCGATGTGCACCGTGTAGCCGATTGCCAGGCGCTCGCCCAACTCCAATTCTATGCCTACTTTGGCGTGAGCGTCCCGCCAGCTTTCCATCACCCGGTCAGTGGCGCCACCGGCGGCTGCGCCTCCTCCGATGATTCCTTTCATGCCGTGTTTCACCATGAAGTTTATCTGGCGCTCTGAGGCGGTGACGATGGGCTGCCAGGTATCTACGGGTAGTGTGGCTGGCCGAGGCACCAGCGTTATTTCCTTCAATTGATAGCCGCGATATGGGACATCAGGGGGTATCTGGTAGTACTCGCTGTGATGGGAGAACGACCGGTTGTTGAAGGCCTTGAAGATGATTTCGCACTGGTCTTCGAACAGGTCGCGGTTGGCGGCGTCGTCGGTCATGGTACTGGGGGCGCCTAGAGACTCGGTCTCCCTGGAGTGATAGCCTCGGCCCACACCGAATATTATCCGCCCGCCGGTGAGCCGGTCAGCGGTGGCAAAGTCCTCTGCCAACCGCAGGGGGTGCCACATGGGCGCCACGTTAAACCCGCAACCAAACTTCAGCCTCTTGGTGACGTGGGCAAGGTGAACAAATAGCATCAACAGGTTTGGCAAGCACTCGTAGCCTTCCGGTTGGAACCGGTGTTCGGCGGCCCAAAATGTGTCGTAGCCGGTGCGGTCCATCAGCTTGGCGATGGCTTCTGCTTTGTCAAAAGCTGTGGCCAAGTGCTCGTCGCTTAACGAGCGTTCATTGGCGGGTGTGCCGTCGTAGCCAATGTTCTCCAAGTCCACATGGCCAGCGAATAAGCTTCCCCAACTGGTTATCATTGCATTTCTCCTTAGTTGAGCGGCGGGTAAGTTCCACGATTACCCGTCTCAAGAGTCATTTTCATGGTCTTGGTTCTAGCCTAGTACAGGCCAGGCATCATTGTAATTCAGTGAGTCGTGATGTCAACCGTAGTGGGAGCCAGATTGGCGGCTATTTACAGCTGCTCGGTACAGCGGCTCGTTACAGCTGCTTGGTATAGAGGCTGGGTTCAGCGGCTGTGCATTTGGTAACATAGCATTAGATATCTCAGACCGGGTGAGGAATACCCTGTGTCTACCAGCGGCTTAGATAAAAAACGAACAATAGTGATCGTGGACGATGAATGGGAGTCGGCCATCATCAAAGCCGTGCGCCGCAGGCTGGATGATGAGGGTTGGCGTACGGTGGTGGTGGAACCTGAAGCCGGATGGGCTCCAGGAGAAGAGTTTGAGCTTGCCGCTCTCTACACGGTGGAGGAAGAACAGCCCGACGGCGTCTTGCTGGATGTGCGGTTTGGCGACAGCGATGAAGACCGTTTCCGCGGCTTGTCCATCCTGCGAAAACTGGTGGAGCAGTTCCCCAATCTCCCAATATTGATGTACACCCAGTACGCTCAGGGTCCGGAAAGAGAGACAGCGGTGCGGGGCGCTTTGAAGTTTGAAGCCCCGGTAGACTTCATAGACAAGCTTGCCAGCCTGGAAGAAGTAGTTTTGAGGATGCGCCGTCTCATAGGGGCTGAGCCCGAGACTATCTCAATCGGAAAGAGCATTGTTCTAAATTCCAGAGCCAAGCTGCTCTACGTAAAAGACGGAGACGAACTTACCCCGGTCAACGAGATTCAGGGTATGAAGTTCGAGATTATCCGGGAGCTGGCGGGGACATGGTACCGAAGCCCCGGAGAGTTGGTGCCCTTCAATCGACTGGAGCGCTACTCCGAAGGTGAGGACCCCAGGGCTTCTTTGCGAGTCAGGATTCGGGAGATAAAAGACGCAGTGGGCAAGAGCCTGAATCGCAGGTTCGGTCCAGGGGAGCTGATAGTCAATGTCCGAGACCAAGGCTACCGGCTGATTCCTCCCCGTGAGTAAACCGAGCCCCTCGCGCCGGTAAGTGGTTAAAGGGCGCAGTGCATCACCAAACGGCGCCCAACGGGAATCCTAGTACAATTTCCAAAGGAGTCCGCGACCAATGGCGGCGTAGAGGCCCAAGTGATTCGGGCCAGCGCCGAATCACTTGGCGATATAAGCGAGCCTAATCTAGCCACCACCTCGCTAAGCCGCCGTTACGATGTGCAGAGATTCGGGTATGAACTACAAAGACATAGTGCAGACCGGAGTCAGGATTTCCGGAGGAATCGTGGTTCTTGGCGGAATCCTCCTCCTAATCCTAGCTCCGATAATCGGGGAGAATTTTTTTGACTCGTTATGGGGCCTGGAACCCCTTGCCTACATCGGCGCCATCCTGTTGGTCGTTGGATTTGCCGCCATAGCCGCCTCCTACTTTGTTCCCGAGTTCGTAAACCGTAGAGTTGGCATTTCTGCCACCGGAGACCCTGCTGCTGAATACAGTGTGGAGCAGCGATGGAGCCAGGTCACTCAGCGATATTTCGATTTATTCGACCACGACCTATCCAGGCCTCTGCGCAGGATACTTGGGAAGGAACGAGAGCTCCGGGCAGTTATCAAGGCGACAGGCATTGGGGACGAGTCGGGGGTCAAAGACCTACTGGACGAGATTGAACGGCAGGCGCCAAGTTTTCGGCTGATGATATCCAACATTAGAGTGCTGGTGGACTTGGAAGTCCGAGAAGCCCCTATCAGGCGAGAACCGGTGGAGCCCTCTCAGGTGGTTAGAAGGATTATCGACCGCTATACCCCAGTGGCGTCTGAGTCCAATAAGGAGATTAGCTGGTGGTCCGAGCCCAGCGAGTTTGGAATCGTTTATTGTGATAGCTCGGCCATAGAACATATAGTGGTCAACCTGGTGGATAACGCCGTGCGCTACGCCTCGGGCCAAGTGGAAGTAAAATTGAGCAAGAACCCCAGTCATTTCTTCATCCGCGTTTGGGACGATGGGCCCGGCATCTCCTCTACCTACCTACCCCATATTTTCGACCATGGTTGGACCCCGGAGGTAGCCCGGAGAGAGGAAAAAACCAGTTCCGGGCTTGGGCTGTTCATTTCCAGGGCGTTGGCTAAATCGTCGGGTGGTGATCTGACCGTGGTAAGTGTGCCGGAAAGTACGCCGGATCATGCGCCAGAAAGTGCGTATCTAAAGGACGATGCTCAGGGGGAGTCTCAACGAGCCCACCGTACCGAATTCTTGCTCAGCTTGCCCTTGGAATCATCCCGGTAAACCTGTCCTAAATTACAAGTAACACTGCAGTAATTTTTGCTGATATAGCATTTTGTGGCGCTTGCGGCCAATCATTGTCCCGGTCAGGAGAACCCCTGTTGAAACTAAGTCCCGCCCTGTGGTTGTCTGGAATCATCTTTCTACTTTTCTCCATTGTGGCCTGTTTTTCCCAGGTTGACCGCGAAGGCGCAACCACTCCTGATGGCACAAGCACGGCCACGGCGCCCACCATTGTCCCAACCTCCGTACTTCCAACGCCGACGGAACAGCCTACCCCGAAACCTACACTTACTCCGGAACCTACACTTACTCCGGAACCCACGCCAACTGCGGAGCCTACACCGACTCAGGAACCCACACCCCAGCCGCCCAACACGCCGCCCACTGTTGTCATCGCCAGCCCATCAACCGGCATGTCGTTCCAGACCACGGATAGAATCTCTTTCACCGGTTCGGCCACTGACCCCGAAGACGGTGACCTTACCGG
>Ga0066376_10004264_pt1 | contig 12492 bp, 15 predicted proteins | sample Knorr_S15_td_Bot_FD_77009 | JGI IMG/M metagenome (GOLD analysis project Ga0066376, IMG submission 77009) | Marine microbial communities from Southern Atlantic Ocean transect - Knorr_S15_td_Bottom_ad_5009_LV_A | ecosystem: Environmental > Aquatic > Marine > Oceanic | place: Southern Atlantic... | reverse complement strand
ACCAAAGATGATCCGGGTATGAAGGCGTGTGGCTATCGTGAGATTATCGATTATTTGCAAGAAGGATCAGATCTCGAACAGCTTAAAAACTCGATTACTGCAAAGACGCGTCAATATGCAAGAAGGCAAATGACGTGGTGGAAAGGGGATACGCGGATCCACTGGCTTTAGGCTTAAGCGTTGAGCTCTAAAGGATACTTATCCGTAAAATCTGGATCATTCTCGTTTGCGATTGTGATGTTATTTGCAAGTTTTGCTCTTTCAACACGTGTGTACAGTTTGGTAACATTAGCCTCGGCAGGGAGCATTTTTTTTAGCATATCCTGACGCGCTGCAGTTCCAGGGTCTATTCCTTTAAGTGCAATGTTCATTTCATTGAGCTTCGCACCTTCTTCTTTTGTTACTTTTTTAAGACTTAGAAAATCATCAACTTCTGGCATGGGGATTCGCGCCTCATTGCGTGCGATTTCTTGCATAGCATTGTCTGGTATCTCTGCATTTTTGGATTTACTGAAAATTCCCATAAGTATGTAGTTAGAATTTAAAGACATCGTGGTGCTTTTCTATTTGCTGCTTACTTTGCCACAACTGTTCCACCATCGTCTGTAGCTGTGGTGATTCTGCAGGAGTCTCTGCGGATTCCATGAACTGCGCGATAAGACCAAGCTGCTGTGTGACATTCATTAACATGATGTCAGTCTTTTCTTTCCAGCTTTCGTCGAGTCCGTCGTACACATCCATATTCAGTAGTGACTTAGCGTCATCGGGGTTGATCTCTCCATCGTCGAGTAATTTCTTGAGGGTCTTTAAAAAGTCCCGGTGCTCCTTTCTGATACTTCCAGAAACTGGTGTACCGGCTTTCTTCTGATCTGCGTGAGTCAGATCTTTTGCAGCTGCCACCTTCGAGTAGAAATCGGTCATATCTAAGTCTAACTATACCAAGATTTTACAAAAAAGTCCTACCGATAAAGGGAGGACTTATTGAGAAGCAGTGATTTTATACTCCAAGGTCACCACCTTCTTTAGAAGGCTCTGCAGCTTCAGCTGCTCCTGGCGCATCTGCACTTAAATCTCCGCCACAAGTACATGGGTCTGCGTTGCATTTTCCACAAGTATCCATAGGAATAGGGGGGTAAGGATTAATATGTGTTTACTGTAACGAAAAGAGGCAAATTCCGGAATTGCAGAAAAGTGTATTATATAGTATAATACTATAGTAAATATACACATGCATTCACCTATAGCAACGTTTAAGGCTTTTGCTCATCAGCATGATGATCTCCCTGCGTTTCACGCAGCCTTCTTAGTCCTTGCGTTTATCACAGCAGGGCTCTTAAACCTCGGGGCATTTGGACTACTGGTTATTGCCCATATGTCGCTTGATGTTGTGAAGTATCGCGAGCGTCATCACTATAGCTGGAAGCAGACAGCCGAAGGTGTTATTCGCGAAAGTCTCGTTGATGTCACACTACTTATGGTGGGTCTTGTCTTCTCGGTGTATTTGCATCACGGTGTAGGAGTGGCCAGTGTCGCAGGTCTTATGCGTGCAGAAGTGAGTGTGCTGCGTATGGCTGCGATGCTTGTTCCTAAAGTCAAGATTCTCCATCACTTCTTAAAAGTAGTGTCACACCTACATCACTACCTAGAGCAGGTGCACCCACGTCACAGACAGGGGTGGTCTGGGCTCGATTACCTCTGTTTCTATTTCCTTGGGCTTTGTGCATTCCTTCTGATCTTCGCTGCTCCTCTGATGCATGTGGAGTGGACGCTTATTGGAGAGATTCTCACTGAGGAATTGATTCCGTGGAGGATGTAGTTGTAGTATCGCTCCATGTCCGAAAAAAACCTCGTTCTGTATCGAAATCTCACTCATCGAGGTGATGATAATGCTATTTCTTGGAAGGCACATCCGTCTTTTCCAGATCTCGGACAGATAGGTCAGGGAAAGTTTGATAATAATCTTTTAGCGACTATCGTTTCTGCCCACAGAGGAGGCTATGTTGTAGAGTATGCTGAACATGATGCAGCACAAGGTATTGTTGAAGTTAGTCGCTATGTTCGTAGTACTATTGAAGCTGCATTAGCAGCCTCTTGAGAGTCTACGTAGGGAACAGCTCTTGTTCAATTGCCTTCGCTTCTGCAAACCAGATCTCGCCTTCTTTGGTTTTTTCACCGCTTGTGTATCTGGCACGGAAATCCGCAAACCGTTCTTCGAGTGTTACGACTTCATCTAATTTTACGCGTTTATCTGTATAGAACAGCAGTTTTTGCTCGATAGTTGATCTGTCTGGAGAGGGGAGTTGCAACCCATGAACTTTTACAATCGCTGCGAGTTCTGGGTACCCGTGATTACAGAGAAAATCTGCACAGGATGGTTCATGGCGTTGGCCTTTATACTTGGTTTTCCACTCTTGCCACTCGGCAGGTTCTACAGGGTCGTCAGCTCCATGGCCTGCTCCCGGGACAAAATCGACAAACCGTAAAAGGTCATGAGCAAGGGCTGCTGCTTTCAATGTCTTCAGCCGAATGATCACTCCACGATCTAGTAGCGTATTTCCTAACTCCTGTGAGAAGTTTGCGACTGCATCACAATGTCTGCAGATGCGTTCGGGGAGTGCCACTTCTTTGCGCCAGGCAAGGATCTCAGACTCCTGCGGTAGAGGTATGTCATCAAAATCTACCGTAAGCATCCGCCCTGTATCTTTCTCTTCGAGCAAAATCAAGATATCAGGCTTTACGGTGGATCGTTCAATCCACTCGATACAGCGAATACCCTCGTGGTCATCGGACCCATGAAGAAACGCATCTGATTTTCCCTCGTCGAGTCGATACAGATCGATATGTAACACTTCTCCGTGGGTACTGTGGTACCGCTGCTCCAGGGCATATGTTGGACTCGTCACCATATCCTTAACACCAAGCCCCTCAAAAAACCCCTGCAAGAACGTTGTCTTGCCGCTGCCGAGCTCTCCGGTGAATCCTATCGTTATATCAGTGCGGTAGAGCGTCGAGGCCAGCGAGATCCCTGCCAAATGGGTGAATTTCGCATCAGGAAGCCATATAGAGCATGTATCAGGCATTGTCAAAAGTGGCAAAAAGTGTTAAAATATATATGTATACAAATACGTATGAAAGGGCTTAATACTAACAAAAAAGTGGGATTCAGGCATAACTCCTTGCACACCAAAAAGGAGCCTCATCCGCTGTTTTACTTGAAACAGAGAGCATCGTTTTGGGTAGCGTCTCTGTCGCTCTTTACGTTTCTGGTGGGGAATATGATGGGGCAGCATGGGTGGTATGGGTTCTGGGCGTCGGTACTGGGTCAGGAAGATTTTAGCGCCATTGCGTATGTAGGAACAGTCTCTCCGCTAGAGACTGTGGTGAATTATGGTTGTTGGTCGAGCTTTGGTGGAAACTATAAAGTCCACACGTTCCGCCAGTCACCAGCAAAATGTCACTCAGAAATACCACAGTATACAACAAACGTACAGCGAAACAGTATCTTCTCGATGCAATACATGAGTAGCTATGCTTTAACGACCGAGGGTTCTGGCACACACTCCGGTATTGATATTCGTGTACCGACCGGAAGCCCAGTACGCGTAGTAATGAGTGGTAAGGTGTACAAGGTCGGGAACCAGCCGAAGGGATTTGGAAAGTACGTTGTGGTGGAGCACCGCGGCGGCCCTGATCCCGATGATCCGAGTGGAGGAACAGTGACGCTCTTCAGTGAGTACGCGCACTTAAGTGCACAGTATGTTGATGTCGGTGATATCGTTCATAAAGGAGACAGCATTGCACTCTCCGGAACTAGTGGCCAGAGCAGTGGTCCGCATTTGCACTTCTCTCTCACGCGAAACGGTGCGCCATTCTTCCCGTTCTACCCGGGCAACCAAAAGGAGGGGTACAGGTATTCTGTCAATCCACTACTCTATGTACAGAGCGAATTTGACCCAGTAGCAATTCCTACCACCACCGTTGCACGTAGCAAGCGTCGGTCTCTCCGCGCAGATAATCCTGGGGAAGTTGTCGCTCCACGCAGAGTGGCCAGTTCTTTGAAGGCATTGGATAGACGAGTGATTGCTGTTGCTGACCCGACTACTCCGATGGTCGTGAGCAGAAAGACTATTATTGCTAGACTCCAAAGTAGAAGAGAGAGCCGCATACGGCAACGTCTTGCGGCGCGAGAGAGTCGTCAGCTCATCGCACTGCGCACAGGTCTTACGCAGTCCGCTTCGGACCCTGTACGTGTTTCGGTACTTGCTAAGAGAAAGGTTGCTGCCGAAAGGAGCGTTGTCATCAACCGATCGGGTAAGGTGGCATCTCTTGCGATTTCGCATGATGGAAGCTTCACTGCTCGTGGATGGGAGAAGATCTATATTAGGCTGCTCGACAGTGATGGCAACACTGTAACCAGTCCAGACCTTGATAGAGACCTCGTTTTCCGTACCGAGATTGGCTCTGCAGAGTTCCGTCCAAGGACACTCTCTCCACTCGACTTCGAGCAGGGAGAAGCGACTGTACACATGCTCCCCAGAGGACGTCGTACTGTGGTGATTAAAGTGATGCCGCTTAATATTATATCAAGACCGATGAAGTTTGAGCGGTAAAAATTAGTCATTTTTTTTGTGATCTCTATAATAAGTTTGTGAAAGAGCTTTTTACAGATCAGGTAGATTCTATGAAAGAAATTGAAAGCCGCCTGCAAAGTGGTGCAATTCCTTGGACTACCCTTACAAGAAATCATGGTCACCAAAAGGTTTGGACACCGTCGTCTATAGTTGGTCATAACGATCATACAGAGATTGCTCGTGAGATGAGGTTGCTTTCTCGAGAGGTTCAAATAGTTTTGGTCGGAGATACTCTTACGGAAGAGGCTCTTCCTACGTATACAAATTTTCTTACAGCTATCCAAGGAATGCCTGATGGCTACGAAAGTAATTTACAGAAGTGGATTCGTGAGTGGTCTGCAGAAGAAGAGCGTCACGGTACTCTTTTGGATAGAATGCTCTTTATGTCAGGGGCATTTAATATGGATGCCTACGAACGCTCGAAGCATATGTTGATTGATAGCGGTATGGATATTGGTACACAAAATGATCCGTATAGAGTATTTTACTACACCTCTTTTCAAGAAATTGCTACACAGGTTTCGCACGCTAATGTTGCAAAGCGTGCTCAAGAAGCAGGGGCACCCCTGATTGCAAAGTCCTGTAAAGTTATTGCTGGGGACGAAGCAATGCATGCAAAAATGTATAGTAGTTTTGTAAAGACTGCTTTGGATATAGATCCTGATGGAATGACATCTGCTATTGTTGAAATGATGCGCCAACAGGTGCAAATGCCTGCTCACCTCATGCAAGAAGTACGTGCTGATACTAACAGTGTTCTGGAGCCTGGTCTCTTGTTCGCTGCATTCTCTGATTGTGCACAACATGCAGGAGTGTATACATCAAAGGATTATGCGCGTATTTCCGGGAAGCTTCTTTCGGAATGGGGGCTTGCTGCGCAGAATGACGATGGAAAGTGGCAAGTCTCTAAAGAGAGGCAACTTTCTGAAGCAGCACGTGAAAATGTTGCAGAGTGTGTACGAATTCAAAAAGTAATAGAACGGTTGGCGCACAGGGCTAAGACTCCGGAAATCCCCGATCATGATTTTTCATGGATCCTTTCTTGAGAGTATTTCGATAATCCTAACATAATCAGAAGTAGTATACCGGCAGCAATCATCTTTTCTCCTGTTGAGAGGAACAGTGCAGTTATGCCAAAGAGGGTCCCGAGCCCTGCCGTCAGACCGATCACTTTTCTCTCGCTCCAGCCTTTGCTCAGCAACCTGTGATGCAGATGTTCGTCTGTAGTGTTTCCCCGCATAGGGTTTGCACCTTTGGATACTCTCCGCATGATTACCAGGAAGACATCAATAAGCGGAACACCCAGTACAAGGAATGCTGTGGCGACTTTTCCTCCTGCGTAGAGTGTCAGGACTCCAAGCATCAGCCCAAAAAACATTGCGCCGGTATCTCCCATCAGCACTTTGTTCGGTGGAAAATCAAACAGAAGCCCTGCAGCGCTTATACCTGCGAGAATGAATGCAATAAGGGCGAGTTCCGGTTGTTCTACTCTGCTACTGAGTGCGAGTGCTCCAATGACTAAGAATCCAATCGTGCTGAGTGTACTTACTTGCCCCGGGATTCCATCGAACCAGTTGAGGGCATTCATACAGAGCATCAACCAAAAGATGGTGAATACTCCACTGAGCAGTGGTAGTGGTCCAAACAGACTCGACGGAATGTCGATCGTATCGAGCTTTAGTATCCCCTCAACTGCGAAAGGATTTGTTAATGTGTAGATGCGAGATCCCGTAGCAAAGATCGCAAATGCGACGAGTGCTTGGATAAGTAGTCGGAGCTTCGGGTCGATGCCTTTTCGGTCATCGATAAAGCTAATAAGCGCAAGCAATAATATGCCGCCAAAGATTCCTGCAGATTGTGCAGTCCACGGTGCAAGGTACGCAAAGATTACAAGGAAGGTAAGTACAGAGAGTATCCCTGTGGGGTAGGGGAGAGCCCTGCGTTTCATTCCGTACTTCTCGGGGTTATCCAAGAGCTTGAGTTTAACAAAATCTGTTAAAGCCACCCTGTGGAGGATGACGGAAATTGCGAAGGCAATTGCTGGGATTATCACGATATTCATCAGTAGAATGATAGCATGACAAAACCCCGAATAAATCCCGACCGGCAGCTGTTTGGCATTATTGGAACTGTCGATAATGTTTCTGAGGAGAAGCGTTGGTGGAATGCGAGATTCCGTGAGGAGGGGATCGATGCATTTATGGATAACTATCCAACGAAAGCAGACGAGCTCCCGGAGCGTCTTAGCGAGATGTTTCACTTTGATCGCCGAGGATATATTGTAGGAAAAGCGCTAAGCAAAGCCATAATTCCATTACTCGACCACCTAGATGCCTCAGCAGCAAGGGAGGGGAGAGTGGACTTTGTGGCGAATACTAGCGGAGAAATGACAGGATGCGCCGGGCAAAGTAGAGAAGAAATATGGGCCTTGTGGTTTGCAAAAGGGTAGGGGAGGGCCAGAAGTGGAAAATGGAAAATGGAAATTGAAAACAAAAGCATTAAAGTATATTTTCTGCTTTCCGTTTTGCACTATCCACTTCGGAATCCTGTAAAGGATTCTGTACTTGCATCTGAACACATAATCACCACAATAAGACCATGCAACTACCCACACTTAACCAAGCAAATCTCGAAGGCAAAAAGGTACTCCTTAGAGCAGGGTTTGACGTACCGATAGAAGATGGCAAGGTACACGACACTACCCGTATTGATGCAGTGGTACCAACGATGAAGTACATTTTAGATCATGGTGCTTCCCTTATTTTAATAGCGCATCAGGGGAGGCCAAAAGGAGAGCCCAACCCCGAGTTTTCACAGAAGCCGCTAGTCCCCGTGTTACAAACGCTTTTGGGGGTGAAAGTACAATTTGCCGACAAGTGTGATGGAGAGGATGCTATAGCAATGTCAGCTACACTCAAAGCGGGGGAGGTACTCCTTCTCGAAAACTTGCGTTTTGAAAGAGCAGAGAAGAGCGAAGATGAGTCCGAGCGAGATGCACTGGGCAAGACACTTGCATCACTTGCTGATGTCTATGTGAATGATGCCTTTACCAATTGCCATCGCGACCATGCGTCGATGACCTCCGTGCCGAAGTTTATAGGTGAAAAATATATGGGTCTGAATGTACAGCAAGAAGTCGAAGGCCTCTCAAAAATAACCAAAACTCCAGTTCAACCAGTTACCCTTATTATTTCTGGGCTGAAGATGGAGACTAAAATCCCCGTCATCCATCAGTTCCTGGATCAAGGTGACGACATTCTTGTGGGTGGAGGCGTTGCCAATACGATGCTGCTCGCATCTGGTAAAGATGTAGGCACCAGTAAGGTGGATGAAGAGTTCGTTGCGAAGGGGGAAGAGATTCTCGCAGAAAGTAGCAGTATTGAAAATGCGAAGATTCATCTTCCTGTAGATGGTGTGTGTGCTGTAGATCCATCTGGTGAAATATCCGAAGTAGACGTTGATGCTATCCCCGATGGGGTAGCGATGTTTGATATAGGGCCTCGGACCATTGCTCATTACGTACAAATCATCGCTGCTTCTAAGACTATTCTCTGGAATGGCCCGATGGGTATGTTTGAGGTAGGCAAGTTTGCTGCTGGAACGAAAGCTATTGCCGATGCCATCCGAGATGCGACGGCGAGGGGGGCAACGAGTATCATTGGAGGAGGAGATACACTCGATTTTCATGAGCGTTATGGATATTCCCTAGATGCCTATACGTTTGTCAGCACAGCGGGTGGTGCTATGTTAGACTTTATCTCCGGAAAGAAGCTTCCGGCTTTGGAGGCTTTGATGGGTTAAAGTCGTCTGTATGCATTCCTCTTCTAACATCACTGTGCTCTTTCCCGACCAAGGGGAATCCCTTGCGTCGTTTGAGCGTCGTATCACGGAAACAAAGGGGGAGATTCTGGTGGTGTTTTCGGAGTTAGAACTTCAGCTGACTAAAGAGAAAGAAGCCAGAAAGCGCATGATGAGTGTGTGTAAGAAGTTCTCTACGCGTCTGCGCATTGCTTCTAAAAATACGATTCTTGTACGCGGAGCACGGTCGAAGGGTATCCGTGTTATTGAGTCTGTGGCGGATCTAAAAAAATTCCTCCGTGATAGTGATCAGCTCGACGACGCGCTTCGAGAATTTCAGCCACATATCTGGCGGCAACAGCTGAGGTCTCGATTACAATCGATGGGACTACTCAGTCTTCCGAAGCTGCGTATATGGGCACTGATGGGCGTGAGTACATTTCTCTTCCTGTTCGTTATCTTTCGGCTGCTTCCGTCTGCAACGATTACGGTGTGGCCCCGAGAAGATACCATCTCTCAGACGGCAAACATCTTCTTGGCACAATCTGGTGCAGTGGTAGATCTGCCGAAGCGTGTACGGGTGATGGATCTTATAGAGATCACTGTACGCATCGATCGTACGATTACGTTCGACCAAATCAGTCGTGAGTTCATCGGGAAGAATGCCACTACGACAATGAATGTCATCAACCACTCCGATGAAATCTATTGGTTGAAAACGGGTACTCGAGTGCGTAACCAAGCGGGTATGACCTTTCGGCTTCGAGACTCCATCAAGATAGAACCTCTCGATGAGGTGCTTGTTATGGCAGAAGCAGAACCCGAGGACTTGTACGGAGAGATTGTCGGAGAGCGTGGGAATGTGCCTGCAGATCTTAAGTGGTACTTGCCCGGGCTTTCGTATGATGAGCAGCAACTGGTGTATGCCGTCAATACGCAGGAGGGCGAGGGAGGCCACAGTGAATATCGCACCGTACTCTCAGAAAATGATCTAACGATTGGTAAAAAGCAGATCAAAACAGAGTTACTTGCGGAGGCGAAGAGACTCGTTAATGAGCAGCGAGATATACTCAATGTAGCAAGTGATGAAATGTTTATAGAACTGCTGCACTACGAAGAGTTGACTATGGTAGAGTACGTGGACTTTGTTATGCCCACTCAATTTATGGGTTTTCCTATAAAAAGTGTGCCTATAGAAGGAAGTATCATCTACACCATGTATGCGTATGACACGCAGGGAGTCTTAAACATGCTGAGTCGTGAACTCAGGACGCATGTTGGTGATGGCAAGAGGCTTCTTGAACATACTTTGGATCTTTCGCGTCTTGTTGCTCACGTTATCGATTACGAAGATGACTTCTCATGGATCAAGCTGACGGTGGACTTGTCTGGTACCGTGCAACATATTTTAGATCCGCTGTCGCCGACGGGAGCGGTCTTTGCCAAAAAAGTTCGCGACAATGTGACGGGGCTTCATAAAGATGACGCCGAGCGCATTGTCACTAACTATCCAGAAGTCAAAAGAGCAGAAGTTTTCGTGTGGCCGTTTTGGAATCGGTATCTACCGTCTATCCCGACAAGCATCGTTATAGAACCGGTGATGAGGTAGTAGGAACACGTATTTATTCCATCAGTTCATCTACTCGATCATTTACCAGTGCTCCTACGCCACTATTTTGTGACATCAAAGAAGCAATTTCCCCAAAGGTAAACCTTTGATCAGTACCGAATGTTACCTGAACTTCGGGGCACATGAGCGAAGCAAGATACACCGCTTTCGCTGCTCCATCACCATCGAGGATGTGTTGGGGGATCTCCATACCAAAAGCATACGTGAAAATGGCTAGCCTGAAGGGGTTTTCCCCTGAAAAGTACTCAAAACGCTTAGAACGCGAATGTGTTCTAAGATGCCAAATTCTTTATCTATTAGCCGATTTGAGAGAATTGTATTATTGAGATAGAACAAAAAATGTGTTCAATCGTTCACCCATACCGGTGGGGTAGGGGGGGGGTGTAGTCACACAGCGGTACAGTGCGTAAAGCCGAGAAGTATCTCGGGTACAAGTACACGGAAGTGGTCATATTGGTAGTACGTATTTCGGGGGATAGTAAGAATACTTTGCATCAATTTTCCGAATTACCTATAAATTTGGTATTCAATCTACAAATCGCTGAACGCTTTACAATGTCAATAGGTAGTTAACATAAAATGCATTATGATAAGTAGGATAAATTGTGGATAACTCTCCCCCAACAGGTAAGCGGCAAGCTGTAGCGGAAAACGAACTGTGCACCGCAATTGATAGATACTTAGTGTTCCTTAAAGCAGAAGAAAACAAATCCCCTCTGACTATCTCTACTTATAGACAGTCCCTGAATATGTACATAGAACTCGGGGGTGTTTCCTCCCCTGCTGAGGTGTCTAAAGCGACAATGAGGATGTATAAGTCCGCATTACACAGTTACAGAACAAGAGCTGATGGAGAACTCGCTATCAGAACCAAAAATCACCACTTAACCATCGTTCGAGCGTTCCTGAAGTATCTTATTATCGAAGAAGAGATGGATGTGTACCCTCCAGACCGTATTACGCGGTTCAAAGAAGACCCTCGGAAGGTGAAAGTGCTGTTTCGTGAGGAACTTGATCGGTTACTCGATGCTCCGGACATCAGTACCAAGGTGGGTAAGCGTGATAAGGCGATCTTGGAACTGTTTTTCTCCACGGGGCTTCGACTTGCAGAGCTTCGTGGCTTAAACACTGATGACTTAAACTTTACTACCCTTGAGATCTCTGTCCGTGGTAAGCGGGGGAAGATCCGTGTCGTGTTTGTCTCTGAGAAAGCGGCTGAGTGCCTTAAGAGATATCTCGAGATCCGGTTAGACCACCTGACTCCCCTGTTTATTCGCAACTTTGAGAAAGCGAATAAAGAGTTACCACCTGGTGAAAACTTTCGTCTGTCGCGGATTTCTATCTATAACGTCGTTAAGAAGTATGCACGAGCAGCCGGGATTATGTCGAATCCTTCGCCACACACGTTAAGGCATTCATTTGCGACGGATCTTCTGCGAAATGGTGCAGATCTTCGGTCTGTTCAAGAGATGCTCGGTCATAAAGACCTTTCAACGACACAGATCTATACGCATGTGACGAATCCTCAATTGAAGGAGGTACATAAAAGGCACCACGGAAAATAGTGACAAATGCTTTTATGTGGCATAATATTGTTCTATGTCTAGAGAGTTCCTCGTACACTTTTATGTTCCCAGAAACCCGGATCAACAAACTCCTTTGGATGTTGCGAAGTTGCAGGTTGATCTTGCTCGTAAACTAACTGAAGCAATGAAATCTGCGAATATGCATGTTGTAGCACGTGGGGTCAAATCCTCCGCCGGTATCGGTGATAAAAATACGATAGTATCTGCCGTATCCTCCGATAACATGAATATTGGTAATGACGATTCCCTCATCAATATAAAACCCTGACCCTCTCCCTCCGCTTGCCGAGCGGATATGGGAAGCAAAGATGAACTTAAAAGCTAACGCATAGAAAAGTAAACCCCCTCTGTAACAGGAGGGGGTTTTGTTTAGATTGTTACTCCTTATATAGCACTGGATTTTTTTTACTTGGCAACATAAAGAGTTTTTAATGGTGTAAAGCCAAGAGTACAATTATTTTGGATGATATTATCCGCTAATTTCATTAAAGGCACTTCACTCTTCGTTCTCCTAGGGATGGCAGTCGGATTTTCTGTGGGCTTACAAGAGATGTCTGGTAGTCGAGGGAGTGTTCTTGTGGGGGGGTTAGTGACTGTTCCTATACCCGTTCCTTTCAATACTTGCTTCTCAGGCTCTGGTGAAACAGATGTCATTATCTACTCAGCTGGTCCAGCTAATAACTGTGGAAATCTCGGTGGCGTAGACAGAAATCTCCAGGAAGGAGAATGTTATAAGGACCCTTGGGAATGTATAATTTGGAGCTGTGAAGATCAAGGCGGTGACCCACCTTTTGACCAGATGACTGCCATGGATAATTTTTTGTGTGCGTATAAAGGGTGTACATGT
>Ga0066376_10004260_pt1 | contig 12494 bp, 10 predicted proteins | sample Knorr_S15_td_Bot_FD_77009 | JGI IMG/M metagenome (GOLD analysis project Ga0066376, IMG submission 77009) | Marine microbial communities from Southern Atlantic Ocean transect - Knorr_S15_td_Bottom_ad_5009_LV_A | ecosystem: Environmental > Aquatic > Marine > Oceanic | place: Southern Atlantic... | reverse complement strand
TCTGGGCATTTCTGGCTCCAACTCGTGAATGCTAGAGCTAACTTAATAAGTGTCGCTGGTTCTATTTACAGAAGTAAGGTTTTTATGAACGGCGCTTCTTTAGGCGATACCACGCCTGGATTAACCGACCACGTCCGTGGCCATGATGGCGGCGAGACGACGCTCCATCGAAAACCTCCCTACCGGGGAGCATATCGGCAATCACAGAAAGATTCTATGTGCTCTGATAGCAAGGCCGAATGTCTCTTGTTGGCTATAAGCGGACTCTTTTAGGTACGGTGATTTGCGTCTGCTTTGCCCCCGAAAACGGACAGTCTCCAGCTCGTCTCAACCCGCGCAGGACTCCCCAGATTCGCGAAACCGCCCTCCAAGGTACTCGGGCATGGGCTGGTACCGTTTTGCCTGTCTAGCGACTCTCTACGCCCTTCGCCATGGCGAATGCCATGCGCCGCAGAGCATCGCGCACCTTCGGGTCACGAATGCGGTAGTAGGCGCGCACCAGTTCCAACGTCTCGCGTTGATCCATAAGATCGGGTGCGGACGGCTCCTGGACGCCTCCACGCAAACCCGACGCGTTGGCCTCCTCGAGCGGCGGAATATCGTCGAAGAAGTATGACAAGGACACGTCGAGCACATGGCTGAGCCGGTAGAGCCGGCTCGCGCCGATGCGGTTGAACCCGTGCTCGTTCTTCTGTACCTGCTGGAACGTCACCCCGAGGGCCTTACCGAGATCCGTCTGGCTCATCCCCAGCAAGGTACGCCGCAGCCGAACGCGGCCGCCGACATGAACGTCAACTGGAAGAGGGCCGTGCTGAGCTACGATTCTGCGGGCCATGGGCGTTTTGTTCCATCCTGGGATACACTGACTATATCACATTCCCTCAGGCTTACCCGCCGCCAGCCGCTCCACCACGGTCAGCACGCGCATCGCCACGTTGGCGGCTTTCTGATCTTCCGATCGCGACAGGAGCTGGGCGCGTTCTCGCGCTACCGATAGGGCTTGCGTTCCGTAGTGGTCGACCAACTCCTCGGCGGCCCGGCGGATGTCTTCGGTCTCGATCAATCGATCTCCCCCGCGAGGTAGTGAAGGCCCGTCAGGCAAAGATGGTTCATAGCTTCGGAAGTAACTGATGTCAATCGCTCGGAACCGGCATCCTTCTCACGCCGCCCACGGAACTCGCTCAGTGGTAAACCACATGTAGAGACACCTAGAACTTCCGCTTATGGCTATTAGCGGACATTCAGGCGATGTGTGATTTACGTCCGCTTTACCCCCGAAAGCGGACATTCTGAGGGTAGTCGATAAATGTCCGCTTGTGATCCATAACGGACATCCGGCTCGTGCAGTGGCGCACGTGCGCGTTGCTGCCCTTACCACCTCGCAAGACCCATCTGGATTTAATTTTGCCCCTATGATTGTCCGTCGATGAACCCGGCAACCTCGCTCATGCAGCCGCGTATCATCGCTATTTCCCCCGTGGTGCTCGGAGATATCGGTATCCTTGAAGTCATCGCTCGTGCGCCGTTGGATTCGGCGTCTTGGTGAAACCTTCCAAAGCCAGATCAGTGTAGACCATTTCTCGCTAGCCAGCGATTTCATGCCCCGGAGCAGAACGTCGATCGGTGAGATGTCAGCGGGCTTCCCAAGTTTACCCGAGAGTGCTGTTTCGCAAATCTGGTGCTTCCTGGGCAGCCCGTCGCGTACAAGAACCCACAATGCATTACCCGTGACGTCGGCTTTCCCACCGTTTGTCGCGGTTTTGAGTGCGCACAGTCTGTTTACGGCGGCTCTCTTCAAACGACCATGATGTTCGCTTCTGGCTATTAGCGGACTCTTTCCCATCTCATGATTTACGTCCGCTTTACCCTCGAAAGCGGACATCCAAGGTTTCTCCCGAAATTTCATTTTTCGTATCTGGTACGATGTCCGCTTTTGGGGGTAAAACGGACGTAATTCACTCAGTGCTGCAATGTCCGCTAATAGCTGCCACCTCAACCGGTCGATGCAACACTTTATCTTGAACGAAGAGATGGAGTGTATGCAGATGAAACGAAGATATGGTCGCGGGTTCAGCCCGGCAGAGAAGACGGAGTTGTGGGATCGCTGGCAGCGCGGGGAGTCATTGAAGGCGATTGGCCGGTCGTTTGGTAACCGACGTGTCGGTATACTCGCAGGCTGATCTGAACAAAGTGGCGCGTCAGCTCAATGAACGGCCATGCAAAACGTTGGAGTTTGAAACGCCGGCAGAGAAATTTAACGCGTGTGTTGCATCGACCGGTTGAGGCGGCAGCCAAAAGCAGACATTCGTGATGCCGATGGAGGAAGTCGTCTGGGGCGACCTTTGTGCTATCATCGTCGGCAACCGGGGGAATCCATTTGGGAAATGCCGTATAGAGGCAAAGGGATTGGCATGACGGCATGGAATTTAGAGATTTCAAGGCTTCAATAAAAAACGACGCTCCACCCGAAGGCATCGAGCGTGCGCTGCAAGCGTTGTGGTACCAGGCAAAGGGCGATTGGCATGAAGCACACCGGCTGGCTCAGGCTCAAGATGATAAAACTGGCGCGTGGGTGCACGCCTATTTGCATCGGGTCGAGGGCGACAACGACAATGCCGGCCACTGGTACCGCCGTGCCGGTAAATCTCATTCGTCAGCGCTGCTGAACGAAGAATGGGAAGAGATCGTTTCGGCGCTTCTACGCAACCGGATGAGGGTGGAAGCTTGACGGTTGATACGCTCATAATTTTAGGCGTAATTGTCGTCATCCTGACCGCAATGGCTTTGTTGGGCCGACGGTTGCCGGGCAGTTTCGCCTCGCGGTTCCACTGTCTGGGCCCAACCGATCTTCAGGACCCATCGTCGAACTGTCCCGTAGGGGATGTTGAAACGACGCTTGGCGAACAGGTCCTCATTGTCCCAATTGCTCAGCGTGAAACGGCAATTAGAGCCAAACGGAATGCTGGATTATGAGCGGTGAAAAGCGATGACGGCGGTAGGATAAGTTATTTATAAAATTCTTTTGCTACATACTGCTGCATTCTAGTTTCTAGATTATTATATAGGTATTCACATCTTTTATGATGACGAGAAATTAATATTGAAAGGTCTTTATAGTCACTGTTTGAAGAATCAATTTGATCGTCTCTAACCAAATTTAATCTAGTTTGAAATGTCTCAGGGGAGGTGAATTCACGTGCGACTTGAAATAAATACTCATTTATTTCGGTCGCTTTTTGCGCGTCTTGAAATTTCCCGCCACGATACAACCAATCAGCAGAAATCGAATAATAAGATGCGCATTCGATCACCTCATATGCAAAATTTGAAAGCCCTCGCTCAGTTTTTTGTTGCCTGGAATCGTTTGCAGCCATGCTGCTGCCAACTACCCCTGTGATTAAAACAATTACGATTGCAAACTGTAGTAATTTTTGCGTTGCATATAACTCGGAATTCTCAGACCGCATTGATAGCTCACGACCCCAAAACAAATAGGAATTGTATGGATCTGCTCGTTCCTCCCAATCGGCATGCTCCACGGATTTAACGGTTGGATCGCGGAATGACGGCGAAGCAGCGCAATGGCTGCTCAGAGCGATGATACCACGGATTGGCTGAAAGCTTCTGCGGTGATGTTAGAGGCGGATAAAATAGCTTCTGGAACTTCCCCTTTGGGTCATATCCGGACATTCCACGACTACCCTCCGAATGTCCGCTTCGGGTGTAAAGCGGACGTAAATCACTAGGCGTCTGAAAGTCCGCTAATAGCCATAAGCGGACATTAGTGGCATTTCAAACAGCTACCACATTGCCGCACATCGCGAGGCTGGTGACGGGAGTCGTCCACCGCATCATGAACGCACTCTTTAGTGTCGCACATTAGGGGCCGAATTCGTGGTGGGGCGCCCATTGACGGAGGAATACGAGATGACTATACGACGACGGTTTACGGCAGATTTCAAGTCTCGGGTGGCGCTGGCTGCGTTACGCGGTGACAAGACGATCCAGGAGATCGCTGCCAAGCAAAAGGTTCATCCGAATCTGGTGCCATAGAGTTCAGACCCCGTAGGATATGTCACCGGAAGCGGCGATGATCGCGCCTAAGCGGACTTGCTCGATGACAGATGTGATCTCGTCCAGGAAGGGCTCCACAATGGCTCCGGAGTGAGCGTTGAGGATCATCTGGAAGCCCGGAGGATCGACAGTGACGCCGGTTTGCCAGCCATTGGCAGTCATACCCTCGCGCACTGCAAACATGTCGAGACCGTCGACGCCCCGGAAGGCTATGAGCCCGCCATGCGGCGTCCCGCACAGTTCAAGGCCATCCACTGTTGCTAGGGCGTTCACCATGGAATCCTTGGCTGCAAGGGTTGCCTCAACCAATTTGCGATAGCCGTCAAAACCGAGAAAATTCATCACAGCCCAAGCCGCCGCAATCGCGCCGGCGGGGCGCGATCCTGAAATCGTCTGGGTGTTGAAGACGCCGGTCTCCCAGGCGCTGAAGTGAAAGCCCTGGTATTGCGACCAGGCTTGATCGCGCAACAGTATCACCGAGGCGCCGCGCGGCGTGTAGCCGTATTTATGCAGGTCCGCCGACATGGAGCACACATTCGCCACGGAAAAGTCGAAGCTCGGCACCGGATGTCCGAGATCCACCGCGAAAGGCAGAAAGAAGCCACCGACACAGCTATCGACATGGAGCCACGTATTGTGTTTTTCGCACAGGCTGCCCAGCGCCGTAATATCGTCCACATGGCCGAACGGATAGGCATGCGCCGAGCCGACGATCATGATCGTATTCTCGGTGACCGCATCCGCCATAGCCTGAACGTCGGCATGGTAATTGCGGATCGGCACCCGGATATCGGTGATGCCCATCAACTCCGCTGCCTTGGTGAAGGACGCATGGGCGTTGGAAGGCAGAATAATTTCCGCCTTGCCCGGCACCGGTCGTGTCGCCCGCGCCCAGTTGAGTGCGGTGCGAACCGCAAGCAGTATGCTTTCGGTGCCGCCCGTGGTGATGGTGCCGGTCGCGCCCTCGGGCGCGTTCAGCATTTCCAGCGCCATGGCGATCACATCATCGCCGATGCTTTCAAGGCTTGGATAGAGCGTCGAACTGTAGATCAAGTTATCGCCGCTGAACATCGTGTAAGCGTCCCAGCCGATTTTGCTAACCTCGGCACCGCCGTTGTAGGAGGCCTTGAGGTTGCGCAGGCTATCCCAGGTCATGTCGCCCTGTGCCTGGCGGCGTTGCTGCAATTCTTCAGCAAGTTCAGGCCAATCGCGGCCCTGGCTCGGAAAACGGCTGTTGGATCCGATCATCTAACTGATATTCCCCAGATGGCGTTGTTTGTCAGTCTGAGACTGGCACGGGCCACTCTCTTTTCCAAGATTGATTTGGTCGGAAAGGGTCTATCAAATTAACTCTGGGGCGTGAGTGATTGGATGATCATGACCTGCTATCACTGAAATTTTGAAAACAACCTGGATGTCCGTTCTGGGTCAAAAGCAGACATTCCACGACCACCCCCAGAATGCCCGCTTTCGGGGGTAAAGCGGACATAAATTGCTCAGTGCTGCGATGTCCGCTAATAGCCAGGAACGGACATTCGTTGCTCTTCGGAAGAGAACAAACCACAGCACATTGCGATGCCGGCACAGCGCGACGAACCGGGCGCAGACCTCGCGGATCACACCGCCGTTGTCCTTGCGGAAGTCGGCGATCGTCTTGTGATCCGGCGCCAGCCGGCCGACCAGCCACATCACTTCCACGTTACGCCCGGCCTCTCGTTCGACCCGGAGCGCGTCGAATTGGCCGGGGTGGCGGCTATGCCGTGGCAGTACGCGGGCCGTAGAGCATGTCGTTGGTACGTTCCGACCCGACCCGGCCGGGCCGAGTGTCGAAGCTGAGGATGGTCTGCAAGCGACGCCGGGCGCCCTCAACCGGTGTCACTCGATGCAGGGAATAGAGGCCCTGGAAGATGACCAGCATGCCGGCCTCGAGGTCGAGGGTCCGGACCAGGCTGCGGTCGCCGTCCAGGACTCGCTGCACGGCGTCGTAGTTCTCGTCGTCGTCTGAACGCAACATGGGGACGTATTCGTAGACCCCGCCCCGCTCCGGCGACTGTAAGAGCAGACTGACGACGAAGTCGCTCGAATCGAAATGCCATTGCTGGCGCCCGCCCTCGTCCATAATCGAGATGTTGAGGGCCTGGTAGGGATCGGCGAAGCGGTAGAGCTGCTCGACGCCGAGCACGGCGGCAAAGAATGGCAACAGGGCATCCCATTCATAGACCCGGCGGATGCCGGCATCCTCGCGGATCTGATCATAGGCGACCTGGCTGAGCACCCGGGTCGCGCACCGTCGGCGCGGGTGGTCGTCGGGCAGGTCATCGCCGAGCTTTTCGTCGCGCTTGGCATAATATGGCGAGGCCTCGGTCGGGCCGCGAATAGCCAGCGGCGCCAAGGCCTCTGCGGCCAGCGCGGTCACCGCGGCGGCTCGAAGGAAGCACGGCAGCCGGCAGGTGCCGTCTTTGGCAAGCTGTCCGCGCAACCCCGCCACCATGGCCTGGCCTGCCTCGCAATCGAGGTCAGTCAGGGGGTAGCGGTCGAGGTTGATCAGAGCAGTCAGCTCCGCAGTATAGAGGTCGAAAGCATCACCACTCATGGCCCCGGAGTATAGCACGAGGCTAACCTTATCGACACCATGGGAAATCTTGTTGGCCGTGGCCGCCACCGACCGGTTTGGCCTACTCGGCCGTCGTCATCGCTTGTCACCGGCCATCATTTATCACTGCTCCTTGGTATTTGTATGCCGATTCGGCTCTAACGTCGTTCCACCAAAGACGGCGCGTTATCGTGCGAGGTTAGCGGACCTCTGCCGCGCCGGACAGATCGATGGTGTTGCCCGTGGTCTGCGGTGCTATGCCGCTGGCAAAGAAGACGATGACGCTGGCCACCTCTTCCGGCGTGGTGACCCGTCCAGTCGGATACATCGTACTCAGGGCTTCCAAGCCGCGCTCGTCAACAATCGGCTGGACCATGTCAGTGAGAACGAAGCCGGGCGCGATGCCGTAGGCGAGGATACCATCCTTGGCGCATTGCCGCGCAATCGTCCGATTCAGGGCCAGCATGCCCGCTTTCGATGCCCCGTACTGAATATGCTCCAGGTCGTCGCCGTTATGGGCGGCGCGGCTTGCGACGTTGATGAGGATGCCGCCGCCGCGCTCCTTGAAATGTCCGACCGCGCGGCGGCACAGTTGGGCCGCCGACAGCAGGTTGATCCGCATGCTGCGGTCCCAACCCGCCAGCCAGTCGTCGAGGGTCCAGTCGAGCGGACATTTCTCATAGACCCCGGCGTTGTTGACCAGGACGTCGATTCGCCCCCGCCAGGCCAGCGCGTCGTCCCACAAGGCCTCGGTCTCGGCGACGGACAGCATGTCCGCCTGGCAGATGTGGGCGTGCTCCTTGCCGACGTCCCGCGCCACGGCTTCGGCGGCGTTGCGATTCGAGCCGTAGTGGATGATCGCCTCGCCGCCGGTCTCGACGATTTGCCGCACCGTGGCGGCACCGATGCCGCGCGAACCCCCGGTTACCAGAACCACCTTGCCGCTGAGATCGATCATCGCATTCATCCCTCTGTAAATTTGTCCGAAGACGCTCTAGCATCGCCAGGAACTCACACAATCGGCGAACCACTATGCCCATTCATTACACGAAAGAAAGCGCGGTCGCCCGGATCGTGCTCGACAACCCGCCGGTTAACGTCTTCACCCCGTCTCTCCACAAGGAATTTCTCGACATCCTCAAGGACTTCGTCGCTGACGAATCGGTCCACGTCGCGGTCTGGTCGGCAACCGGTGATCGCGCCTTCTGCGCCGGCGACGACATCAAGACGCCGCGGGTCGAGCGCGACTCCGTCGAGCGGGTGCGGCGTGAGCTTGGCGTCCGCCACGACGGCGAGGAGCTCGACTATCCGGGCTGGGAAAGCGAGGTTCTGAACCTCACCCGCTACAAACCAATCGTCGGTGCCGTCAACGGCCATTGCCTGGGCCAGGGTTTCATCTATTTGATGCTGCTGACCGACATTCGCATCGCGTCGGAGAACGCCAAGTTCGGCCTGCCCGAAATCGCCTATGGTATGGGCGGCGCGGGCGGCATGTTGCGGCTGTCACGAATGATTCCCCATACCTCGGCAATGTGGATGCTGCTCACAGGCGAGTCGTTCGACGCTCACCAGGCGCTCGAACATCACATCGTCAACCAGGTGGTCGACGCGGCCGAGTTGGAGGCCCGCGCCCTGGCGGTCGCCGAACGCATCGCGGCGCACCCGCCACTCGCGGTTCGCACCGAAATGGAAGCCTATTACCGGGCCGGCGACATGAGTGGCGCCGACGCCCGCGCCTTCAGCTCAAGGCTCTACCGCCTGCAACGGATGGCCTTCGACCAACGGCCGCCACTCGCCAAGAAGGATGAGGGGTAGGCAGGCGATGGCTAATCGGGCCGACCTGCGCGAGGTCGAGGCGATCCCGCGGGCCAAGGACGTCGCGTCACTGCCGTCGACGCTCGGCGCGCTGGTGCGCGAACGGGCCGCGACGCTGGGCGAGCAGATCGCCGGAGACTGGTTCCAGGACGACCGGCGGCTGAGTTACCGCGAACTCGACGAGCAGGCCGACCGGCTGGCCTCGGCCCTCGGGCCGCTGGGCGTTCGCAAGGGTAGCCATGTGGCGGTGATGCTGCCGAAGTCACCCGAGACCATGGTCACCTGGACCGCCATCGGCCGCCTCGGCGCGGTCATGGTGCCAATCAACACGAGATTTACGCCGACCGAGCTTGCGTTCGTGTTGAACGATTCCGACGCCCAGTATCTGGTGATCGAGGAAAGCTGCCTGCCCGCCTTCGAGGCCATGGCGGAGAGGCCCGCCATGCTGGCCGACGGCAACATCATCGTCCTCGGCGCCGCGGCGGGCGGGCGGCACGACTGGTCGGCGCTCGTCGCGCGGGGAAACCACCCGTTCGAGCCGCCGGTCCCGGTGGTTGGTTCCGACCTGCTCAACATCCAATACACCTCGGGCACCACGGGCTTTCCCAAGGGCTGTCTGTTGACCCACGATTACTGGATTCGCACCGGGTATTCCCTCGCGGTCACCCGCGGCGACGATCACGACATCCGCAACGTGCTGGTTTGGGCGCCGTTCTTCTATATGGACGGCATGTGGCAGATCCTCTCGGCTTTCTTCCTCGATGCCACGGCCTATGTCGCGCGGCGTATCAGCATGAGCAGCTTCTTCGACTGGCTGCGCGACTACCGGATCAACGCCTGCGCTTTTCCCGAGCTGGCCCTCAAGGCCTTTCCGCCATCACCGGCCGACAAGGACCTGGTGCTCGACTATGTCTACGCCTTCGGCTGGCGGCCCGAATCGAAGCGCGCGGCCGAGCAGCGTTTTGGCTGCTGGGCGCGCGACGCTTACGGCATGACCGAGCTCGGCACCGCGACAGTGACACCGATCCTGGCGGGCGAGAAGAACTTCGAGCGGACCTGCGGCCTGCCGGCGCCGGACCGGGCGCTCAAGGTCGTCGACGAGGCGGGCGACGAGGTGCCGCGCGGCGAGACCGGCGAGCTGTGGGTAAGCGGGCCCGGCATCCTGTGGGGCTATTACAAGCGTCCCGCGGCCAACGCCGAGTCCTTTCGCGGTGTCTGGTTTCGCACCGGCGACATCTTTCGTCAGGACGAGGATGGCTATTTCCACATCGTCGGGCGGATGAAGGAGATGGTCAAGCGGTCGGGCGAGAACATCGCCGCCCGCGAAGTCGAAGCGGTGCTGAACGAGATCGACGCCGTCGCCGAATCCGCGATCATCCCGGTCCCCGACGAGCGTCGCGGCGAGGAGGTCAAGGCCTATATCCGGTTGCGCGATGGCGCCGGCCAGGACGATAGCCCGCCCCAGGCCATCATCGCCCATTGCAAGCAACATCTGGCCGCGTTCAAGCTGCCCCGTTACATCGCCTATGTGGAAGACTTCCCGAGAACACCCACCGGCAAGGTCGCCAAGCAGCGCATGATCGAGGCGGCCGCGGACTTGCGCACGGGCGCCTACGACCTGGTCGACGACCTTTGGCGTTGAGCGCGCGCCGTTCAGGCGTAGCCGTCGACAGGCTGCTGATAGACGGCGAGTTCGTCGGATCTCGCGGTGGCAGTGAATGACGTGGTCATCGCCTGCCTGACGCGTCGGCGTCGGGGCAAATCCGTTAATGTCCGTTATGGGTTACCGCCTGCACTGCTGCCTGACAGTAAGTTGCATTGGGCGTAGTTCGTGAAGTAACTGAGTTTGTGGCAATCCCTTCCCCCGTTTTTATCTCGCTGTCTCTGAATCAAAAGGTCCTAGGTTCGAGTCCTCATGCGCCCACTAATGAAATCAACGCCAGTGGCCCCATTTTGCTCCGCCATTGACATCAGGTCGAGAACCTCGGCGCGCTGGGCGTGAACCAGCAGGAGCAGAAGGTCGCCTGGCCTTGCCCAATCGAAGACCTGGCGCACGGCGTCGAGCTCGGTCGGCGCCTGCCGGACGATCTCGCTCGGCACGCCGAGGCGGGCCAGCTCATCCGTGATCAGGCGCGGCACCTCGCCGAGCGAGCGGCCGCGCAACTCCGACTCCATTTCCTTGACGACGATCAAGTCGGGCCGGAATCGCCAGACCACCCGCGTCATGGCCCGGATATCCTCGTCTCGGCGGTCGCCGGCTTGGCCCAGCAGGACCGCCCGTCGTGCCGCGGGCAGACTTTGCGCCGTGTCGAGAATCGCCTCGACGCCGTGCGGGTTGTGGGCGTAGTCCACCAGTACGGTGACACCGCCGATGTCGAATAGATTGCCGCGCCCTGGATTGTTGCTCGGCCCGCTATCAAAGCCTGCCAATCCTTCGGCGCAGGCCGAGAGCGGTAGCCCGAGGGCGCGCGCCAAGGCGATCGCCGCGACGCCGTTGGCCAGGTTGTGACGCGCCCGGCCCGCCATGCCGAGCGGAAAGTCGGCGACCGGCAACACCGCCTGGCGGCGGCCGTTCTCTAGCGCGACGAAGTGATCGTCGGCGATGAAGCTGGATGCGGCAGGGTCGCTCTCAGGCCCGAGGCCGAACCAAATCACCGCCCGATCGAGCGCAGGCCCGCGGGCGGCGAGTATGGCGTCGTCGGCGTTGAGCAGCAATTGCCCACAGGCAACGGCGCGGGCGACGACAAACTTGGCGTCGGCCAGCGCGGCGACGTCATGGAAGCCGAAGTCGCCGAGATGGTCGGCGGTGATGTTGGTGATCAGCGCCGCATCGGCGCGCGACACCGCCAGGCCGCGGCGCATCAGCCCGCCCCGCGCAACCTCGATCAAGGCGATCTCTGTGCGGTGGTCGCGCAACGCCGCGCGAGCGCCGCCGGGGCCCGAAAAGTCACCGGCCTCGAGAATCTCGTCGCCAACCCGCACCCAGTCGCTGGAGCAGAGGCCCGGGCAGCGGCCTGCCGCCTTAGCGATCGCCGCCGTCAGGCGCACCGTGGTCGACTTGCCGTTGGTGCCGGTGACCAGCCCCACCGGCACATCATGAACGCTCGACCAGTCGATCATGCCGGCGTTTGGCAGGTCGTCTTCGGGCCAGGTTTTCGAGCCACAGCCGAGGCCGACGGTCACCGCGTCCTCGCCATGCAGAAAAGCGACTTCATGCTCGGCCGCGGTGACCGCGAGGGCGCGCAGGCGCGGGTTGCTTTCGCTCGCGATGGTGCGGGATAGACGGTCGGCCGCCTCATTGAGTGGCGGCGCATCGCCTCCCGACAGCACGGCGTTTGCCGCGTCCCACGCCCAGTCGTTGACCTCGGTTGCGGCATAGAGCGTGTCGGGCGGCGCGCTCAGCGCCAGCATGATGCCGCCCTCGACCTTCCGGCTGCACGTCTGCTGGTCGGCCCAGCCAACGGCATCGAGAATACGCCGCGCCTGCTCGCGCCACACCCGGATCGCGTCGTCGGCCGCGTCACCCTCGAGCTCGACCTCGATGACAGCGCCCGGGCGGTCGAGGGCGATGTTGATACCGGTGAAGCGCCGCGAATCGTGGACCTTCATCGGCCGGTTCCGCCGCGGATCAGTCCGCGTCCTCAGGCTCGCGGGCGAGACGGACGCCGCGCTCGTCGCGGACCATCTTGGCGCCCTCTTCGATCGCCTCGCCCGCCGGCAGGTCGGCGGGCGGCGGCGCGTAGGCGGGGGGCAGGGGCGCGGATTCCGCCTTGGCCTCGTCGGCTCCGGGATCGCGGTTAAAATAGATGATCTGCTTCCAGCAGCGCGGCACGTTGTCGCCGAAGATCAGCAGCAGGTCATCCGCCGCCGACATCTCAAGTGCGGCGGCAATCGATTCCTGCTCGTCGGGAATGAGTGTTATGCGTTCGGCCTCGACACCATTGGCGACCAGCGCATCGCGCAGCAACTCGGGCACCTCGGCGGGGCCGCGTCCCCGCGGGTTGTCGTCTCT
>Ga0066376_10004258_pt1 | contig 12499 bp, 10 predicted proteins | sample Knorr_S15_td_Bot_FD_77009 | JGI IMG/M metagenome (GOLD analysis project Ga0066376, IMG submission 77009) | Marine microbial communities from Southern Atlantic Ocean transect - Knorr_S15_td_Bottom_ad_5009_LV_A | ecosystem: Environmental > Aquatic > Marine > Oceanic | place: Southern Atlantic... | reverse complement strand
CAGATGCATTCCGACAGTTGCGAGGTCGGGGAGCAGATGTGGTCGGCATTAACTGTCGAAGCGGACCAAAGGGCCTGCTCGACGCGTTGTCTATGGTCCCTTTGGAAGAAGGCCTGATCCTGTCCGCTTTCCCTAATGCCGGCTCCCCGGTTTACATAGATGGTCGCTTTTTCTATGCCGCCACGCCTGAATATTTCTCCGGCAGTGCCATCAGACTGCGCGATCAAGGCGTCCGGCTGATCGGCGGCTGTTGTGGTACCACGCCCGAGCATATTCGATCTATAGCCCATGCGTTGAAAGATCAGCAGGTCGTCACCAGTAAAAAGGTCGTTCGCATTGAAGTTCGCCGCCCCCCAGTTCAAGCGGTGCAGCTCCCCACACCGCCACAAGCACCCACGATTGTTGACCTGGTTCGACAACGGGTTACCACCATTGTGGAACTGGACCCACCGCGAAATCTGGATTTCAGCGCAGTTGTTCGGGGCGCTCAGGCGCTCAAAGACGCTGGCGCGGATGCCATTACCATGGCGGACAATTCGCTGGCCGTTACGCGCATCAGCAATATGGCTATTGGCCAGATCGTCAAGCAGGAGGTGGGTCTCCGGCCTTTTCTCCATATTTCTTGCCGCGACAGCAATCTGGTCGGCATGCAATCCCACCTGCTGGGCTTGCATGCCCTCGGCATCGATCATGTGCTGGCCGTCACCGGCGATCCGGTCAAATTCGGGGATCAGCCAGGCGCCGGCAATGTCTACGATATTTCTTCTTTTGAACTGATCCGGCTGATCAAACAAATGAATGAGGGACTTGCTTTCTCCGGCAGGCCCTTAGACGGCAAGACAAATTTCACAGTGGCCGCTGCGTTTGATCCTAACGGCGACAACCTGGACCGGCGTATCAAACGCCTGGAAAAGAAAATCGATGCCGGCGCCGACATGATTATGACCCAACCTATCTTTGACCCCCGCCAGGCCAAACAGTTATATGCAGCCACCAAGCACCTCGACTTTCCTATCTTCCTGGGTGTCATGCCGCTTGTCAGCACCGGCAATACGGAGTTTTTACACAATGAAGTTCCCGGTTTCGTCGTGACAGATGATGCTCGTGCCCGCATGGCCCGATTCGGTCGAGGCAAAAAAGCCCGCCGGGAAGGGATCGCCATCGCAAGAGAAATCATGGATGCCGTGCTGGAGTATTTCAATGGCCTCTACCTGATCACGGCCTTCAACCGCTATCCGATGACTGTAGAACTGACCAGGCATGCCAATGGGAAGCGGAGATAAATGATCCGCCCGGGTATTACTTCTTGTGGCCTCGAAGCACCGCTAAATCCACACTTCGATTGTAATGAGCCGGTACATGTTCGCCAAGAACATCGCACTTGCAAATTCTGGATTGAACCCTTGAACTTGTGCAAAAATCATGGGTTTTCTCCTCCTGAATTAACAAATATACGTAATCTTATACAAGGTCACTTACCGATTATCCTGGAGCCATGGCATGAGCACTGCGGCGAATAGCCTCGAACCACGTATTAAAGAGACTCGAGTGGGCGAACATCCAATTATTGCAGATTTGATGGACGGGCGAACGATCAGTGTTCCTCTAACATGGTCGTGGCGATTATCCGAAGCCACTCCGAAGCAGCGATTAAATTTCGAAATTATCGGCGATGGGACATGGTGTCCACTGGCCGGATATTGACGAGGATATCAGTGCTGAGGGTATGCTCCATGGCATTCCTGCTCGTCGTCCTAGACAATCTATAACCCAAACTCAATGACAGGCACTTATGCAGCCTGGTACACAAATAGCCCACTATAAGATCATCAAGCCTCTCGGTAAGGGAGGCATGGGTGAAGTTTACCTTGCAGACGCCACCAAACTGGATCGCCAGGTCGCCATCAATGTTTTTCATATTTCCGCTATCACCTCCCTTGGCAGATGTCGGATATATCCGATATTAATAACAGGGGCACCAGTCCCGCAAGAGGTACCAGGCAGCCAGCCTGGGCGCCGCGCGGCGCATCATGCCTCGGGGGTGTTGTCTGATTAACTATCTGACAAACGGTATTACAATCATACAAAAAATGCAGCAGAATATCTCAATCTTCAAGACGAAATTGGAACCGTCGAGGCAGGTAAGCTTTCAGATCTGATTATTGTAGATGGTGATCCCCTGGCAGATATTTCTGCATTGAATAATGTACAGGTGGTGATCATAGAGGGTGTGGTTGTGGTTGATAAGCGAGAAATTACGTATTGACCTTACCCAAGAAATACAATTCTGTATGTCTATTCCATGGAGGATATCATGCGTAACGAGTTTACAGCTATTATAGAACAAGATAAAGAGTGGTTCATTGCCTATTCGCCCGAAATTCCAGGTGCTAACGGATAGGGGCATACTATAGAAGAAGCCCGGCAAAGCCTGAGAGAAGCAATTGCTCTTATTCTTGAGCCGTGATGATGGCCTACGCAGTGTGCCAGCCGATGCGATTCGGGAGACTGTTATAGTAGAATGAAACGAAACAGCCTACTGAAACATCTACGCTAACATGGGTACAACCTCAAACGGGAAGGTCGGTCACATTCTTTGTGGGCTAACCCAGCGACTGGTGAGGTTGAAGCCGTTCGCCGTCACACGGAAATTTCGGATCTACTGACAAGAAAGATTTGCCGTGGCCTGTCAGTACCGGAAATCGGACGATAATGCTTTGACGGTATAACCCGCGGATGCTATAGAATCGCTCCGCTCGCTGCAGACCAGAGGATCGTTGAACCTAACTGATCCCGCGGTAGTCAAGTTGGCATCTCCTTGTCATCAAGGAACAAAAATGTACGTTACCAGAAAATCAAGAGAGAAGATACTAGGGCTTTCTCTTATGTCTGCGCTGATAGGTCTTGCCGTAAGTGGATGTAGCCTTTTTCAAAAGACAGAGATCCTATGGGACACGTGGGGTGTCCCACATATTTTTGCCACGGATATGGAGGAGATGCACTATGCGTTCGGGTGGGCTCAGATGCAAAACCATGGCAATTTGATTCTGCGTCTTTACGGTCAGGCCCGAGGTAGGTCTGCTGAATATTGGGGCAGCAAATATCTTGAATCGGATCGGATCATTCGGACGATGAATATGCCCGATATAGCACAACAGTGGGACGCCGCACAAAACGCCACCTATCGAACCTATCTGGATGCCTTCGTGGAAGGGATGAACGCGTATGCAGATACCCATTCCGATCAGTTGATTGATTCTGTTAAAGTCGTGCTTCCCATTCAACGAAGCGATATTTCTGCCCATATACTGAGAGTCATTCATCTCACGTTTGTTGGCGGTGGTGCTGTTCCAATTGCAAATAGATGGGCTACCGGCAGGGAGAATCTGGGCTCCAATGCCTGGGCTATTGCACCGTCGCGTTCTGAGCGTGGGCATGCCATGCTCCTCGCGAATCCTCATCTGCCCTGGTCGGACCTGTTTACTTTTTTTGAAGCCCAACTTACGGCGCCGGGCATCAATGCATACGGCGCCGCCCTGGTGGGTATGCCCGTGCTGGCGATTGCGTTCAATGACCATCTGGGATGGACCCATACAAATAATGTGTTTGACGGGATGGATTTATATGAGCTGACACTCACCGAAGAAGGATATGTCTGGGACGATGAATCTCGATCCTTCGAGATCGACAAGCAGGTGATTAAAGTGCGCGGCGCAGACGGGGCCATACGGAATGAAGAGATTGTCATCAAGCGATCGGTCCATGGTCCTGTGCTTGCAGAAGAGGGTGGTAAAGCGATTGCGGTGCGTCTGGTTGGTCTGGACCAACCTTTTTTTGCCGAGCAATATCTGGACATGATGCGTGCGAGGAATCTGAGCGAATTCGAGGCCGCCGTGTCACGTCTTCAGAATCCTTACTTCAATGTGATTTATGCCGACGCAGATGGACATATCATGTATCTGTTTGGCGGACGCACACCCAAGCGTCCTTCAGGAGACTGGGCATACTGGCAAGGCATCATTCCCGGCCATACTTCGAAAACCTTGTGGTCGGAGACCCATATCTATAAAGATCTACCGAGGATCGTTGATCCCCCTACGGGATGGGTGCAGAATGCGAATGATCCTCCGTGGACATCAACCCTGCCTCCTGCTCTGAAATCGACAGATTTTCCCGCTTACCTGTCATCCGAAGGGATGAGTTTCCGGGCACAACGATCTGCACGTATGTTAGAGGAAGATGAGCTCATTTCCTTCAATGAATTAATCGCCTACAAACATTCGACTCGCATGGAATTAGCGGATCGTATCCTGGACGATCTGATCTCCGCTGCTCGAAAGTATGGAAATCCACGGGTTCTTCAAGCTGCGGATGTCCTCGAAAGTTGGGATCGAATGGCTAATGCAGACAGTCGAGGCGCTGTATTGTTTGCCGCATGGAAACGTGAAGCGGGGCAGGATATCTTTGCCATGCCGTGGAATCCTCTGGCGCCACGAACCACGCCCAGTGGATTGAAAAACCCCAGACTCGCTGTTACGGCCCTGGATAAAGCGTCCCAAACGGTTATTGATACCTATCAGGCGCTGGATATTCCATGGGGTGAAGTGTTCCGCATTCAATATGGCGAGCAGAATCTGCCGGCTAATGGCGGCCCGGGAAGTCTGGGGATTTTCCGGACGATGAATTTCGCGTCGGATGGGACCGGTCGTTTTCGACAGGTCGTGGGTGATTCCTATGTGGCCGCTATAGAATTCAGTCGTCCTGTGCGGGCAAAAGCAGTCATCAATTATGGCAATGCCACACAACCCGGATCACCACATGTAGGTGATCAATTAGAATTCTTTACGCGCCAGGAACTCCGCACAGTATGGCGAACACGCGAAGATATTGAAGCCCACCTGGAATCAAGAGAGGCGTTCTGAGAATTACGGTGGATGCAAAGATGAATTCGCAATATACGACAGGATTTTGATGTTCCGGCAAGCCGAACTGGTGTTCAGCCGGACTGGCGTACGAATTGGAATCCATAGCATGATTACACGAAGGGATGAGTATTTCTTCGACTTAAACGGTTACACGGTCATTCCCCAGGCGCTGGATCATGATCATGTGGTGTCGATCAATGCTTGGATTGACGCCCTGCCACCGCTGAAAACCGGCGAGTGGTTCGGCAAGGTGTATGTCCAGTCGTATGGCGATATCGACGGCATCAATCTTCAAGATATCATTGAAGCCGGTGAAATCTTTGAGCGTTTGATTGATCATCCCGCCTGGAACGATCACGTGCGTCATTACCTGGGGCCGAGCACAAAACCATACATCTACGAAATTTTTATCAATGTACGCGAGTCAGGTGGCTACATCGGGGTGCATTCCGGCGGGCACAATGTGGATCATTACCAGCGCAGCGGACGGCGAAATGGTCAGTGGGTTTGCCCGATGCTCTCCGTATTGGCACCCTTGACCGATGTGCAGTCAGGAGATGGCGCCACCGTCGTCATTCCCGGCAGCCACAAGTCCGACTTCCCACATCCCGGCCAGGATAGCAGCGGTACGATCAGCACCCGCTCCGGCGAACAACTCGAAGGGGCGGTCGAAATCCACCTTAAGGCAGGTGATGCGTTGCTCTTTAACGATGCGCTCTGTCATGGTTCCGCCCTCCGCCTTAACCCCGGTCAGCGTCGGATGATTGCTATCCGCTATGTGCCGGCTATGCATGCCCATCGTTTCGGCTATGAACCATCCGCAGAACTGGTTGCCCGGATGTCGCCGGAACGGCTGGCCATTGTGCAGCCCGTCAAGCCACGGCGACGGCCAGATGGGCGGAGGCAATGAAATAGTTATCCCTCCTCTCGTCATATGACCCTACTTCAACAAGGTCATCTTTCTTGTCTCCACATACCCGGTGTCACTGGTCAGGCGGTATAAATATATCCCACTGGCAACCGGTTCTCCTTGATGATTCCGGGCATTCCAGAATGTGGTGTAACGCCCCGCAGCGTGTTTACGATCCACCAGCTGAATCACTTGCCGGCCCAATAGATTGTATACCTTTAAGGTCATACGCGCGGTACGAGGCACGTAATAGGAGATCTGCGTTCGGGGATTGAACGGATTGGGGGTATTCATGTACAAGGCGAAGGTATCCGGTACTTGTTTTCCTGCTATGACCGTCTGACGTGACCGGGCCACTTTAACCGGTATTTCCTGACCCTGGGCGTCTATCAAAATAAGTTCCGTCAAAGAAAAATCAGTGCCCGTGTTCCTCAATAATCTGACGGGGATGATGATCGTAGGCTCGGTTTCCTCACCTGAAGAAATGGATAAGGAAGGGCTTGCCGCTACGACGCGCAGCACATTCTGATGGATCGCACTTTCGATGATCAGATCTGATGGCGGATCTACGAATGCGGGTATACTCACCCGTAACTGCGATGAATTAAAAGAAAATTCAGCATACAGACCGGCGACGTGCTGACCTGCTTTAATCGACAAGAGGATACCGAGACTGTGGTTATCTATGGGACGTGGCGCATGCAGGCGAGCAAACGCCTCTGCGGTATGAATCGTCCTGGTCTGGACGGCATCTACCAGAGGTAACCCCAGGATCATTCGTATGATACCAATCACATCCACGACATTTACCAGGCCGTCTGCGTTGACATCGGCCATCTGATAAAAGATAGTCCCCGGCGCCGAAAGCTTATCATGTATCATTCGGTAGACCAATGAAGTGGCATCAAGGATATTAACCCGGCTATCTATATTGATATCACCACGAATACCTACCTGAACGGCCCCGTCTAATCCCGATGTTATCAAGGTAAGGCCACTGGTGTCCTGTGCTGTAAACGATGTATCTTCAAGGATATAGACCCCAACCGTTTTACCCAGGGCATCGTCATCCGGGATCATACGTAACTCACCGATAATACGAAGGGTATCGCCCGTTATGATCGACGGCTGCCCGAACTGCGGCGTAACGGATACCGTCAGGGACTCGCCATCGACAGAGATCGTTTCGATATCAACACCTTCAGGAATCCCGCTAATGGGGATTTGAACGAATGCAGCCTGTCCCTTCAGAATCACCCGAAACCGCAGGAAACCCACCTGCCGATCCGTGGTATTAACGATGGTAATCGGCATCCGACTCGTATCACCGGGTGCGACAAAGATCGTATCGAGTCTGACAATGACTGGATCGGCCGGTATGAGATCGAATAAACTTCTGCCGCCGGTCAGATCATCAATCGCCGTATCGCTCGTTTCCCAATGGGCGCGATCGGCTATCATGGCCAGGATAGTTTCTCGTGTTCCGGTGGCAGGTCCGGTATAGCGCCCGTTGTCCACTTCGTTTCCGGCATCCGGCCCAGCGCCGATGGCGATGGCGGTCAGACCCTCTGTCAATCCCGGCGGCAGGTCGGACGAATGCTGAGCCGTAGTCGATCCAAGATCCCATTGATCAGCGCCTGTATTGACGCCAAAAACAAACGCCGGCTGCAACAAAGATCCGGTCAGAACCAGAAGTTGATCCCCCGTTGTTGCTATACCCAACCCCTGATCTCCAACCACATCTGTATCGTTCGCAGCAAAAAAATCATCCGCCGAAGCGCCCGTAACCGCCAGGGTATACGCTCCAGGTTCCCCTTTGGTCCGGCGGTCGATTTTTACTTCGACGACTGTTCCTGCGGCGAGGCCCTGCAATGGAGCCGTATATCTGATTGCCCCCCCTGACGGTGATATCGTGGATGAATTGGACGTTGCATTCACCTGACGTTGAAAAGCATGCGCTTCCGCATTCCAGCCGGCATCCGTGAAATATACCTCCTGTCCCGGTACAAGATCAACCAGAGGAACCCAGGCAAACCGGTCCGTCCCATCAGACTGCACCCCGATCACTACGATATCGCCGGGCAGTAGCTGGGCAGCAGCAGGACCCCCTACAACCATTATAAACAACAGGCCATATAAAAATCGGTGCCATTTCATCATAAAAGCCCCTTCCTGTGAATTTTGCGGCCGTCCGCAAAATTCGCTCTGGTCAACAAATTCTCATCTATGCATAACAGACGGAAATGGCTGAAAAATCTCGTATATTTTCTCAATGAGACGTAACCTTTTTCCACCCAAACGAGTCTTCATACATAGGAAATGAAATCTCAAGAATCCGAATAGCAACCACAGGCCGATGCAGAGAGGGAATAAATATGAAGAAAATGATCGTTTTTGTTCTGGTCGTCACCGGCATAGCTTTGACCGGATATTACATTTACTCGAAGAATGTGGAGGCGGAGGCCAATGCACCCAGACCGACGGTAGAGGTGGTGAGGGATACGATCGTGGACAAGGTGCTGGCCATCGGTACGATCGAGCCGGAGCATGAGATTTCCGTCAAGTCGAAAATTGCCGGTGTCGTCAAGAAGATCTATATGGAAGAAGGGGATTACGTGAAGGCGGGGCAGGCCTTGCTGGAAGTCAAACCCGATCCGACGCCACTCGAACTGACCGAAGCCAATCAGCAGGTGTCGCTTCGGGAACTGGCCGTCGGCAGCATCAAGCGGGAACTGGATCGGCAGAAAGCGTTGCTGGACCAGGAAATGGTATCGGCCAGCGCCTACGATGAATTCTGGCGTCAGTATGAAGAAGCGAGCATGCAATTGGATAACGCCAAACAACGCCTTGAACTGCTGGAAAGCGGCCGGGTGACCATCGACGGTAGGGAGATCGAATCCATCATTCGGGCTCCGATCAGCGGCTATCTGCTGACCAAATCTATCGAAGTGGGTGACCCGGTCACGCCCCTGTCCTCGTTCCAGGAAGGGACGGTCCTGATGCGTATGGCCAATATGGATCGGCTGATTTTCAAGGGGACGGTAGATGAAACCGATGTAGGCAAATTAGTTGAAGAGATGCCGGTAGAATTGAAAATCGGCGCCCTGCCGAATGCGCTGGTTACCGGCCATCTGGACAGAATATGGCTTAAGTCGGAAAAACAGGACAACGCGACTGTTTTTCCTCTGGAGATCACCATTAGCCCTGCAGACGGCGTCGTACTGCGCGCTGGGTACTCGGCCAACGCCAACATCATTATAGAAAAACGAGAAAATGTTCTGACGATCCCGGAACGGGTGATTTATTCCCGGAACGATTCCTCCTTCGTCAAACTGCCGCTGCCGGACAACAAAGAAGAAGAACGCGCTATCGTAACCGGCTTGAGCGATGCCATCAATATAGAAGTCCTCGCCGGCCTGGAAGAAGGCGTAGAAATATTAGAGAAGCCGGTGAAGGAAATTCAGTAGGAATTATGAATTATGAATGTTGAATTATGATTGAAAACCTGTTTTTTGAATTCATAATTCAACATTCATAATTCATCATTTAACTATGTTTCAAATCTGGATTAACATATCAGAATTCATCATGGACTTACGGGCGCAGAAGCTGCGGTCGTTCCTGACGATCTTCGGGATCATCTGGGGGACGGTGGCTATTGTGGTTCTGCTGGCGTTCGGTCTGGGTTTCAAGAAACAGTTGACCAAACAATTTCATGGGTTGGGCGAGCATATCGTCATCATGTGGCCGGGACAGACCAGCAGGGCGTATGCCGGCTTCGGCGTGGGGCGGAACATTACGTTTATTGAATCAGATGCCGAGATGTTGCGCCGCCAGGTACCGGATTTGACGGCGGTGTGCCAGGAATTTATCAAATGGAATACCCCTGTCCGTGTCGGCACTAATATCATCAGCCCGGCCATCACCGGCATCATACCGATCTATGGCGATATCCGCAATGTCATCCCGGAGCTGGGCGGCCGATTCATTAATAATAAGGATATAGAGATGAGGCGGCGTGTGGTCATCCTGGGAGATGAAGTCAAAACCTTTCTATTCGCCGACAAAGATGCGATCGGGGAAATCGTCTATGTAGGGCATGTGCCGTTCACAGTGGTGGGCGTCATGATCAAGAAGAAACAGGATTCCTCCTACGCGCAATGGGACAAAGACCGGATTTTTATTCCAGCCAGCACCTTCAACACCGTCTTCGGGATTACCAGATTGAGCAACATCATTTTCCAGCTCAACGATCCGTATCGCTCAGAGGAGATCATGGCAGATGTCCGGAGTGTGCTGAGCAGCAGATACAAATTCGATCCGGCGGACAAGGACGCAGTGCCGATGTGGGATACGACCATGTTGGATAAGTTCGCCGCCAATTTCTTCATGGCGTTTAATTCGTTCCTTGGCCTGATCGGTAGTTTTACCCTGGCGGTTGCCGGTCTGGGCGTAGCCAATATCATGTTTATCGTCGTTCAGGAGCGGACCAACGAAATCGGCATCAAGCGGGCGATGGGCGCACGCAGGAAGGATATCATGCGGGCGATATTTATGGAAACATGTTTTATCGTACTCCTCGGATCGGCCATCGGTTTCGGCATCGCAGCCGGTATCATCGAAGCCATGCAATATGTGCCGATCGACGAGTTTGTCGGTACACCGGTACTTTCACTTGAGGTTGCCGCCGCAACCGTCGCCGTTCTGATGATCGTCAGCATATGCGCCGGTCTCATGCCGGCCCGCCGGGCAGCTAACCTGGATGTGGTGGACTGTTTAAGGGCGTAAGGGTGTAGCCATGTGGATGGTATTACTACAAGAATTCTGGTCGGATTTAAAATCGCATCGGTTACGGGCGATCCTGACGATTATCGCGATTGCCTGGGGAACGTTGTGTGTGGTGCTGCTGTTGGCGTTCGGTGAGGGATTGGGCCATCAGTTGCTGATCGGCCTCAAAGGCGGCGGCAATCGGATTATGATTGTCTCCGGCGGCCAGACGCGGAAGATATTCGAAGGCCTGCCCAAAGGACGACGCATCCGGTTTGTGGAAGAGGATATCGAGATGCTCAAGAATGCCATCCCCGGCATCGCCCTGATCAGCCCGCAGTACCGAAAGCGGGTGGCGGTAACCTATAAGGATGTGACCGTTCGGACAGAATGCGAAGGGGTTGATCCGGGCTTTGAAGAGATGCGATCGATGTATCCGACAGCCGGCGGCCGCTTCTTGAACGAATCGGACGTGCGGGAACGGCGTCGGGTTCTGTATCTCGGATCGGAAATTGCCAAAGAACTGTTCAAAGAGGAAGACCCGATCGGCAAGCAGGTAATTGTAGACGGTATGCCGCACACCTTGATCGGCGTGATGCAGGCTAAAATGCAGATGGGCATGAACAACGGGCCGGATTCACGGCGCGCCATCATTCCCTACAGCACATTCAGAACGGCCTACGGCCATAATAACCTGAATTCCATCGTCATCCGGCCCGAAGATCCGAGTCGTCAGATGGCGGTCAAAAACGGAATATACGAAGTGCTGGGCCGTAAATACCGGTTTGATCCGACCGACCGGCGTGCTCTTGGCGTCTGGGATTTCATTGAAAACGAAAAAATGAACCAGCAGATGTCTATGGGCATCCAGATCTTCCTGGGAGCCATCGGGATGTTGACGCTGCTCATCGCCGGGGTCGGCGTCGCCAATGTGATGTATGTGGTGGTAAAAGAGCGCACGCGCGAAATCGGTATCAAAATGGCCCTGGGCGCGCGCCGGCGTTTTATCCTGCTCCAGTTCCTCTTTGAATCGTTGCTGATTGCCTTTATCGGCGGTGCCATCGGCCTGTCGCTATCCGCAGGAATTGTATTCGCGGTGCGCATGATTCCGGTCGCCACGCAGGCGGTCCCCACGCCTGAAATGTTCCTGGCGCGCCCCATCATATCCGTCCCCATCATGCTCCTGACCTTCGGCACCCTGACGCTGCTGGGCCTCATGGCCGGCGTGTTCCCCGCGCGCAAAGCGGCGGCGCTGGACCCGGTGGAATCGTTGCGGTATGAGTAGCTTCATCGCCTGATCTGACGACCGCAGTCATCCGGAATTGACAGGGCTATCTGTATGTTGTATATTTCCTGTGAATCAAAATAGTCAAGTGGCCAGATGATGAATACAAGAAGCTCATCCATGACAAAGGTTACAATATTACCGGTACCTGATGAACATGGCGATGTTTCCTATCATGCGCTGGCCGGAGACAAACAGTCTGAGGGGAAAACAGCGGGTGAAGCGCTGGATTTCTTAACGACACAGCTGCCTGAAGATGAAACGGGAACGTTGATTATCATCCAGAAGTCTACCTCGCAGAGGATACCAAGCTCAAACGCGAGGTAGCCATCAAGGTCCTACCCGAACAGCTACGGAACGATCCAGAGCGCCTGCGCCGGTTCAGGGTTCGAGGCATGAGCCATCCACTTCGTACGCCTATCGTATGGTATGTCCCAATCAATCCTCCTATACAAATCCGATAGCTGACTTTCGTGGCCTGCTGGGTGCGCATCAGATCCCCGTATATGGCGGGTTCGATTTCGGGTTCGGCAACCAGACCCACTTTCCGAAATCTCTCCGTGGGATATGCAGCAGCCTGTGCCTGGTACACAGCCACGGCGATATAAGCCT
>Ga0066376_10004257_pt1 | contig 12500 bp, 6 predicted proteins | sample Knorr_S15_td_Bot_FD_77009 | JGI IMG/M metagenome (GOLD analysis project Ga0066376, IMG submission 77009) | Marine microbial communities from Southern Atlantic Ocean transect - Knorr_S15_td_Bottom_ad_5009_LV_A | ecosystem: Environmental > Aquatic > Marine > Oceanic | place: Southern Atlantic... | reverse complement strand
GAGGCTGACCCTGTTCACCGAAGTCGTTGGGGGTGCTCACCAGCCCGCGGCCGAAGTGATGCTGCCAGATCCGGTTGACGATCACCCGAGCCAGCAGCACTCCGGCGCCGCGGCGGGTGTCGGTCACCCAGCGGGCCAGCCCCGATCGCCTCAGAGTCGAACCCTCCGCCTTCGCCGGGGCCCGGTCGCCGGCAACACCGAACTCCCGTTCGCTTACACCCTCGCCCAGCAACACGCCCAGGTATCCAGGTCGCACCTCGTGATCCTTCAACTTCACGTTCCCGCGACGCAGGAACCAGGTCCTGGTGTAAAAGGCCGGGCCGGGATTGTAGAGCCGGGGCAGCGGCTTCAGACCCTCGCCGGCGACCAGCACCGGTTGGACTCCCGAAGCACTCGTCGCGGATGTCGACAGCTGGACCTCGCCGCGGATCGTCCGCTCGAAGATCGCCACGAACCGGTAATACTCCTCCTGGGAAATCGGATCGAACTTGTGGTCGTGGCACCTTGCACATCCGATCGAAAGCCCCAGCAGCGAGGTGCCGACGGTGTTGACCATGTCGTCGAGTTCGTCGGAACGCTCTTGCTCGACACGTACCTTGGCGATGTCCGCGTTGTGCACCCCGGCGGCCAGGAAGCCGGTGGCCATCCGAGCCAGAGGATCATCGGCTGCCAGCTCGTCGCCGGCCAATTGCCAGCCGACGAACTGATCAAACGGCATGTCGTCGTTGAAGGCGCGGATCACGAAATCACGGAAGTGGAAGGCGTTGGGGTTGTCCAGGTCGTGCTCGAACCCGTAGCTCTCGGCAAATCGCACCACGTCCAGCCAGTGACGACCCCAGCGTTCGCCCAGCCGAGGATCACTCAGAAGACGATCCACCAGCCTCGACCACGCTCCCCCTCGACGGTCCAGCACGAACGTGGTTCGCTGGAACCGAGTCGGCGGCAGGCCCAGCAGGTCGAAGCACACTCGACGAAGCAGGACCTCGCGAGTCGCCCGCTGCGACGGCAACAGCCGCTGCTGCTCGATCCGGGCCAGGATGAACCGATCGATCGAGTTGGCCGGCCAGGCCGAATTCGATGTCGACGGAACACTCGACCGCAGTGGCTGAAACGACCAGAACCCGACCGGCTCGCCGGCCGCCAGCGATTGCGCCGCGATCAGCGGCAACAGCAAGGCCATCAGATACCGGCAGACAGTCTTCACGGCCTTCACGGAAAAAACGGCCTCGACAGTTCGGAAACCCACGAAGCTCAGAATGACAGATCCCCGGTGCTCATTCTACGACAGATGACTCGCACCCGGGTCGGTTCGTTGTCGCCGTTGCTCTTCTCACGCATAATCACCCGCTCGAGCCCATCCGACGACGACATCGACTCCATGAAAATCACCCGCATCGTAGTCCGCACGGTCGCCCCCGAAGTCCAACGCTTTACCTGGTCGTTCGATCTGCCCGAACAGTTCATGACCAACACCGTCGTGACGATCGAAACCGACGCGGGCGTCGACGGTGTTGCCGGGGTCTCGAATTACACCTCCTACGACTTCGACCGCTACACGGCCGAGACGATAAGGCACCTGGCTCCGGTGCTGATCGGCCGCGACCCGCGAGAACGAGAACAGATCTACTACGACCTCAGGCCCCGAGTCTTCCCGCTCTCGCCCGGCTCACTGGCCGTCGTCGATGTGGCCCTCTGGGACCTCGCCGGAAAACTCGCCGAACAACCGGTCTGCCAACTGCTGGGTGCCACCCGCACCAGCATCCCCGCCTACGCCAGCACACCGCTGATGGACGACGTGCCGGCCTACCTCGAGTTGATCCAGCAGAGACTCGATATGGGCTTCACCGCCGTGAAGTTCCACTGCTGGTGCCTGCCCGAGAAGGATCTCGAACTCTGCCGTGCCGCACGTGAGGCGTTCCCCGATACCGCCTTCATGCACGATGTCGAGAACAACTACTCGCACGAGGACGCGCTGAGGGTGGCCGCTGAACTGGCCGACTTGGACTTCACGTGGTTCGAAGCCCCCTTCCCCGACTGGGACCTCGACGGCTACCGACAACTGACCTCGCAGGTCGACATCCCCATCATTCCCTCGGGCAACTGGTTCATGGACCTGCAGTCGTTCGGCCACGCGGTCCGCTCGAAGGCCTGGACACGAGCCCGCACCGACATCACCTGCCTGGGCGGGCTGACCCCGGCCTGGCAGGCCCTGCAACTGTGCCAGGCCGAAGGGATCAAGTGCGAAGTCCTGGGCTGGGGCAATACGTTGATCTCCGCGGCCAACCTGCACCTGATGCTCGCCAACGACTGCTGCAGCTACTTCGAACAGTCGGTCCCCTACGAACCGTACGAATACGGCATGCTCGACGTGATCCGCACCGCCGAAAACGGACACGTCACCCCCCCCGACGCCCCCGGCCTGGGCGTCCAGGTCGACTGGGACGCCATGGACAACGCCACCATCCACCGAATCGTCTTCGACTAGCCCGCCTGCGGCGGGTGGAATCACTCAGGTCTGGCGACCGGACGAGGTCAGACGCCACCCGTGGCGGGGCCTGACCCCTTCACAACAGCGTTGCTGGTTGGAAGAAAAGGGGTCCCAGCTTGAACGGTGAATCGCGGCTTGCGGAACCTCCCCGAATTGCCAGTTCATCGGCAACCGGCGGCGGCGTGGTTATCATCAAAGCATGCAACGGTCAGGGTTGGTCCTTGTGCTGGCGATCGGCATCTGCGGATGCGGGTCTGCAGATGCCCCGGATGAAGAGGGACGGTTCGACGTCCAGGCCGGTGTTCAACCGTCGGGCCAGGAGACGGCCGATGGCCTGGCGAACGGCGTGCGGCTGCAGGACGAATGGGTCACAACCGCGCTCGAGCAGCAGGCGGCTCATGCCGCGATTCGCTCGAAGCTGCAGCTGGTCACCGAAGTTCATGCCAGCAACGTGACACCCGCTGCTGTGCTGGCCGACCTGTTCGATCGTGCCGGGGTCGCCTGGCGGCTGGACCGGGACGCCCTCGTAGACGAAGGGGTGGACCTGGATGAGCAGAAGTCGGCCGTGTCATTTCAACTGGACGCGGTGGCGATCGAGGCGGCAATCGATCTCGTCTGCCGACCGTCGAGGTTGGTATGGGAGATTCGAGATGGCCAGGTCGTGGTGACGACCGAATCGGCACTTCACGAGCGAAGTGACAACGTGGCAGTCTTCAGCCTGGCCCGGCTGGTGGCCTCGAGCCGAATCGAGACGCCTCGACCACCCAACGCTCGCCAGCAAACTCAAGACCCTTCCGAGGTGGTGGCCGACAGCGTTACGGAATTGCTGATGACGCTCCCGGATCACACCTGGGAGGAAGTCGATGGTACAGGCGGCCGGATTGAAACGGTGCGAGGTCATCTGGTCGTACGCGCAACCTACCGAGCGGTGGTCGACGTGGGGCAGATGCTCGCGGTGCTGGAATTGGGCGCCGCAGGACGCCTGAGTGGCGGGTCGCTGAGTGTGCGTCGCCCGGGCTATCGATTCGAAGCCGACGAAGCAGTCCGCAGCGCGCTGCTGAAGACGGTCGGGGCGGTCCAATTCGAGAACCAACCCCTGAACGAGGTACTGCATCAACTGGCAGCGCGGCTTGGTGTGAACATCTGGCTCGACGAAACCGACTTGCAGGATGACGGGTTGCAGGTGACGACAGCGGTGACGCTCGTCAGCGGCGGAGATCTCCAGGCACGAGTCCTGCTCAAACAGCTCCTCGAGCCAATCACCCTGACCTGCGTTGTGGACGAGGGCCTGCTGAGGGTGACAACGCTGGTCGCAGCCGAAGGGTGGCTCGTGATGCGGGTCTACGACGTCGGGGACCTGCGTCGGCTGGGGGTCAGCGAGTCGAAGCTGATCTCGCTGCTGCAATATATGACAGTCGGGCCGTGGGAAGACCTCGAGGGCACCGGTGGCACCGTGGGGTTCTTCTCAACCGACCTGATGTGTGTGGCTCAGATGCCGGCAGTGCATGATCAGATTGCCAGCCTGTTGGCCAGGCTGCGGAAAAATCTCAACGGCGACCGGTGACCCGGCAAGCCGCGAATCACTATGCACGCTCTGACCCCCATGGGAGAATCAGCGGTCTCATGCGACGGCTCCTGCCTACGCTGCTGGTGATGTCCGCTGCGGTGCGGTCGGTTTCAGCCACCGAGCCCGGTGTCGATTTCTTCGAGCGGAAGATTCGGCCGGTGCTGGTCGAACACTGCTACGAATGCCACTCGGCGGTGGCCAAGCAGATCAAGGGCAAGTTGCGACTCGACAGCCGCCCGGGCATGCGCAGGGGAGGTGAGTCGGGCAGGTCGGTCGTGCCGGGAAATCCCGGCCAGAGCCTGCTGCTGAAAGCGCTGCGTCACGAATCTCTCGAGATGCCCCCCAAGGGGAAACTGCCCGCGGCGGTGATCGGGGACTTCGAGACCTGGATCCGCCAGGGAGCCGCCGACCCCCGCGACAGGCCCCCCACAGCCGGCGAAGTCGAAAGACTCAGTTGGCAGGTCCTGCTGGCCGCTCGGAAGGACTGGTGGAGCCTGAAGCCGGTGCGGGCCACGACGCCTCCGGAGGTCCGCAACGCCGACTGGTCGATGCAGCCGATCGATCGCTTCGTGCTCGCCCGGCTCGAAGACAAGCAACTGCAACCGGCCCCGCAGGCCGACCCCCGCACGCTCGTCCGGCGACTCTCGCTGACACTCACCGGGCTGCCACCTCGACCCGCCGACGTCACAGCGTTTGTCACGTCCTTCGAACGAGATCCCGAGTCGGCATGGGTGGAACTGGTCGACCGCACGCTGGCCTCACCGCACTTCGGCGAACGCTGGGCACGTCACTGGATGGATGTCGTCCGCTTCTCCGAGACGCATGGGAACGAGTGGAACTACGAGGTGCACTACGCGTGGCGGTACCGCGACTACCTGGTCCGGGCCTTCAACCAGGACGTGCCCTACGACCAACTGGTTCGTGAACACATCGCCGGCGACCTGCTCGAATCACCGCGGATCAACCAGCAGGGACGGTTCTACGAATCGCCGATCGGCACCGCGTTCTATCGGTTCGGCGAGGTGAACCACGACGACTGCATCGCGCTGCGTTCGATCGGCTACGACATCCTCGCCAACCAGCTCGACACGCTGACAAAGGCCTTCCAGGCCTCCACGGTTGCCTGTGCTCGGTGTCACGACCACAAGATCGATGCCTTCTCGACTCGAGACTACCACGCCCTGCTCGGAGTCCTCCGCAGCACCCGTCTGGTCGCCATCCCGCTCGATTTGCCCGACATCAACGAACGACCGCACGTGACACTCCACAACCTGAAAGTCCAGATCCGCAAGGGTCTGGCCCGGCTGTGGGCCAACGCCGACACCCCACACCTCGAGCTGCTGATGCTGGCCGCCGAAATGCCAGGCGGCGAAGACAAGACCACCCAGCACAAGGGCCTGGATGCCAAACTGCTGGCCCGTTGGAAGACCGCTCTCTCGGTCAAGAACCCACCGCTTGAGCACCCGCTGCACACCTGGCGATCAATCGTTGATCGCGACGAAAACACACCCATCGCCGGGGCCTGGATCAAGCTCTCGGACAAGTACCTCGACCAGCGCCGTCGTCGCAAACGGTTCAACCTGCAGAACTACCGGACACTGTTTGACTTCCGCGATCAAGACTCGGATCACATCCTCGAGTGGACTGCGTATGGCGAAGGACTCGTGGACCCCCACGCGAACGCAGGCGACCTCGCCCTCTCCGGCTCGGGCGACTCGATCGTCTCGCACCTGCTCCCGGCCGGCATTCACAGTCACCTCCTGACCGCACGACTCGGAGGCAGCTTCCGCTCACCGATCCTGCACACCACCCGCAAGCACCTCAGCCTGCAGGTGCTCGGCAACGAGCGGGCCGTGGTCCGCATCGTCTCCAACAACTGCCAGCTCAACTACGTCAACTACAAGGTCCTGCAGTCGGACACCCCGACCTGGATCACGTTCGAACCGGCCGCCGACAACCAGAAGCTCCGGGCCTACATCGAGCTGGTCACCAAGTTCTACAACCCGAAGTTCCCCGACCAGCTGGCGACGATCGGCGGAGCCAAGGAAAACGACCGGGTGCCGTGGGACCAGGTCGCCGACGACCCGCGGTCCTACTTCGGCATCACCCGGGTCATGGTCCACGATGTCGACGAGGCTCCTCGAGCCGAACTCGATCACCTCTGTCGGCTCTTCGAAGACGAGCAGGTCCCCGGCACGCTCCGCGACGTCGCCATCCGCTACGCGGCGGTGATCGATCGAGCCGTCCGGGCCTGGGCCAACGACAATGCCTCCCCCGCCCAGGTCCGCTGGGTCGACTGGATGATCCGCAATGGCCTGCTGGCCAACTCGATCGACGCCGACCCTCAACTCGCCCAGCTGGTCAAGCAATACCGCACGATCGCAGCAGAACACCTGGTGCCAGCACGGATCATCGCGGGGGTCGAGGATGTCGACGACGGCATCGACCAGCCGGTGCTGGTTCGCGGCAACCCGACCGAGTTTGGCGATCCGGTGCCAAGACGGTTCCTGGAAGTCCTGGGCGGAACGAAACAGCGATTCCGGCACGGCAGCGGTCGCCGCGAGTTGGCCGATCAGATCGCCTCGCCCGACAATCCGCTGACCGCCCGGGTGATGGTCAACCGCATCTGGCATCACCTCTTCGGAGCCGGCCTGGTCCGCACGGTCGACGACTTCGGCCGGCTGGGCGAACGACCCTCGCACCCCAAGCTGCTCGATCACCTCGCTAGCTCGCTGGTCGACGACGACTGGTCGCTGAAACGCATGATTCGCCGGGTGGTGCTTTCCCGGACATTCCGCATGTCGGCCCGCCGCCTGAGCGGGTCCACCTCCATCGATCCGCTCAATCGGCTCCTGCGTCACTATCCCGCCCGGCGACTCGACGCCGAGTCGATCCGGGACGCCGTGCTGGCCACCTCCGGCCGCCTCGACCTGAAACTCGGCGGACCCAGCATCTATCCGTTCCGCGAACAACCCAACGCCGACCGTCGCCTGTTCGTCGGGCCGCTCGACGGCCACGGCCGCCGCAGCCTCTACATCAAGACCAACCTGATGGAACCCACCCGGTTCCTCTCCGTCTTCAACACTCCCGGCGGCAAGGTGGTCGAGGGTCGCCGCGACTTCTCCAACGTCCCCGCCCAGGCACTGGCCATGCTCAACGACCCCTTCGTCATCGGCCAGGCCAAGGCCTGGGGCGAACAACTGGTCGCCGGGTCGCATGGCGATCCGTCCCGCAGGATCGATGCCATGTTCCAACTGGCACTCTCGCGACCCGCCTCGGATTCCGAACGGCTGCAGTTCGAGCAACTCCTCGATCGCCTGGCGATCCTGCACACGGTCCCCGCCACCGACCGCATGACCTCGCAGAAGATCTGGAAAGACATGGCCCACGTCGTCTTCAACCTCAAGGAATTCATCTACCTGCCGTGACACCGTCACAGCATGCTAGAATCCCACTGATGGCCTCCCGTCCCACCACGCCCTGCCCCGGCCGCCAACCCGTGTCGCTCTCACGACGGCAGTGGCTGCAGCAATCGGCCAACGGATTCGGTGCCGTCGCGCTGGCGGGTCTGTTGGCCGAGTCGTCCCCGGAAACCGCCGCGGCGGTCTCGCACCACGCGGCCCGGGCCAGGCACGTCATCTTCTGTTTCATGGACGGAGGCGTCTCGCACGTCGACAGCTTCGATCCCAAGCCCGCTCTCGAGAAGCACCACGGCCAGCCGGCGACAGGGCTGACCAACCCCACCGCCAACAAGAACCGAAAGTGGGTCCGCAGCCCGTGGAGCTTCCGGCCTCGGGGCGAATGTGGCATGCCGATCAGCGACCTGTTCCCGCACATTGCCACTGTGGCCGACGAGTTGGCCGTCATCCGCTCGATGAAGGCCGACCTGCCACTGCACTCGACCGGCGTCCTGCTGCTGCACACCGGCAGCAACAACGCCGGTCGGCCGAGCCTGGGAGCCTGGAGCCACTACGGGCTGGGCAGCGACAACCACGACCTGCCCGGCTTCGTCGTGCTCAGCCACGGCGTCGTCCCCTGCGGAGGACTCGAAAACTACTCCAACGGGTTCCTGCCGGCCCGCCACCAGGCCACGATGTTCGCCGTCGATGGACCGCCGGTACGGAATCTCGCCCCGGCCGACTCCGACGCCCGAGTGCAACTGGCCAAGCTGGCTCTGCTCAAACGCCGAGACCGGGCCTTTTCGCAATCTCTGGGTGGCGACGATGCCATCGAGTCGGCGATTCGCAACTACGAGTTGGCCTACCGAATGCAGACGGCGGTCCCCGACGTGCTCGACCTGGCCGGCGAAACCCGGGCCACCCAATCGGCCTACGCCGTCGATTCGAAGGTCAAGTCGCAGAGCCTGTTCGGGATCCAGTGCCTCAGGGCACGACGGCTGGTCGAGTCGGGCGTGCGGTTTGTCGAGATCACCTGTGCTCCGGGAGCCGCCAACGGGACCTGGGACCAGCACGGCAACCTGAAGAAGGGACACGAAAAGAACTCGCGGGATACCGACCAGTCGATCACCGCCCTGATCAAGGACCTCAGATCGCGAGGACTGCTCGATGAGACGCTGGTGGTGTGGGCCGGAGAATTCGGCCGGACACCTCACGCGACCGGAACCGACGGTCGTGATCACCACCCCGAAGGCTTCACGATCTGGTTGGCCGGTGCCGGAGTGAAGGGAGGGACGGTTTACGGCGCGACCGACGAGTTTGGCATGCACGCCGTCGAAAACGTAACCACGCTGCACGACATGCACGCTACGATGCTGCACTTGATCGGATTGGACCACGAGAAGCTGGTATTCCGCTTCGGGGGTCGTGACATGAGCTTGACCGACGTGCACGGACGGGTGGTGCACGAGATCCTGGCGTAGCCGGATTCGAGAGAATTCGGCTACCGGCTGATGTCGATGCAGGTGATCCGTTCGAGATCCCTGACGTAGAGCTTGCCTCGGGCCAGGGCCGGCGGCGTCCAGGCTCGCTTGCTCGCCAGGGCCTGGAAGCGGCCCTTTTCGGTGTAGGCCTTCGACGTGGCCTCGACCAACGCCATCTCGCCCTTCTCGCCCAGGACGATCAGGTGCCCCTGGGCCGAAATCACCGCACCCTTGCCGACTGTGCGATTGGTCCAGAGAATCTTGCCGGTGGCCAGTTCCTGGCACCGCATCACGCTGTTGTCGAAACCATACAGGAACCCATCCAGCAGCACGCAGCTGTTGTAGTGGTTCTTCATCTGCTTGTTGGTGTAGATCTCCTTGCAACTCACGACTCCCCCCTCCGCACTCAGGCGGTAGGCCGAGCAGCGGCCGGTGTTCCGCGACGCCGACACGTAGAGTGTCCGGGTCTTCGGTTCGTAGATCGGAGTGGCAATGTTCATGTCGTTGGTCGTCAACCACTCGTGCTTCCACTGCACGCTGCCGTCCCCGGGCTTCAGCCCGACCAGCGACTTGCCGCACCACACGACCAGGTGAGGCACCGGGCCGTCGTCGCTGGGGACATCGATGCGGACCGGAGACGAATACCCGGCCACGTCGTTGTGAGTCTTCCAGATCACCTTCCCATCGGTCTTGTCGAAGGCGACGATCGAAGCCTCGGTGGACCCGACGTTGACGACCAGCTTCTTGCCGTCGATCAGTGGTGTGGTCGAGACACCCCAGCGGATGTTCTTGGCCCCGAACTGCTTCAGGGTGTTCGTCTGCCAGGCGACCGCTCCCGACTTCGTCTCCAGGCACAACAGGTCGCCATTACCCCCCAGGGCGTAGACCCGATCGCCTTCGACGATCGGTGTGCCTCGAGGCCCGTCGCCGTATGAGTTCTTGAAGGCGGTGCCCGAGTGGACCTTCCAGAGCGTCGAGCCGTCGGTGGCGTCGAGACAGTAGACGTATTCGGCCGCCTCCTCGGAACCCATCGTGAACAGCCGATCCCCCACGACGGTCATCGACGAGTAGCCGGTGCCGAGTTCCCGTTGCCAGATCCGCTTGGGGCTCGTGGTACTCCAATCGAGCGACAGGCCGGTCTGACGCGAGATGCCGTCACGACGAGGACCACGCCAGTCGGGCCAGTCCTCCTGGACCAGCTTGGTTTTCGAGTCGGCTGCGGTGGCTGCGGTGGCTGGGAGGTCGAGTGCACAGAGCGTGGCGATGACCAGGCCGAGCGCGGCGCAGCAGAGTGGTGCGAGGGTTTTCATTGAGCGGAACTCGTGGTCGGGAACCGGATGGCGAAGCAAAGTGGCTGAACTCTGATCGCATGCTACCCGAAACGCAACGCAGCCGAATTCGGCTACAGCAATTCGGGGATCACTTCGCCGTGTTCCAGCAGCGGCCGGGTGCGTGTGGCGCCGGTGATCGGCGTGAAGCGGGGATCGATGCCCAGGTGATGGTACATCGTGGCCACAACATCGTAGGGCCACAGCGCCCGTTCGTGCGGCACCTCGCCCTTGGCATTGGAGCTACCGATCACCTGCCCGTGTTGGTAGCTCCCTCCGGCCAGCAGCACGCTTTGTACGTTGGCCCAGTGATCGCGGCCGCCGTTCTTGTTGATGATCGGAGTGCGACCGAATTCGCCCCAGACAACCACCAGCACCTTCTTGGCCAACCCCCGCTCGTGCAGGTCGTTGATCAGGGTGGTCACGGCGAGGTCCATCGGCGGGCTGGCGGTATTGGTGTGAGCCTCGAGTGTCTTGTGGAAGTCCCAGCCCGAGCTCGAGAGTCCCACGCCGGGGTCGATCAGCGTCACAAACGTCACTCCGCGTTCGACCAACCGTCGGGCCAACAGAGCCGACTGGCCCGCACGGTGGTAGCCGTAGCGCCGTCGAGTCGTCTCGTCTTCCTGCTCGAGATCAAACGCCGACCCGGTCTTCTCGCCAGCGACCAGGTTGAAGGCACTGTCGTGGAACGCCGTCCACGACGCGGTGGCCACCGGGTCCGTCTCGCCACGGATCTGCTCGAAGCGGGCCAGCAGTTCACGCCGCTGCACGAAATCCTTTCGCGAGAGTCCTCCGGTGGGGGCCAGGCTGCGGACCACGAAGTCCTTGTCCAAAGCCGGCAGCTTCCCGTCCCCGGTCCGCTTGATCAGGATCTCCATCGGGTTGAATCGAGCCGGCAGGTAGGCACCGCGGTGAGGGTACATCCGGTGCGGGCCCTGGTTATCCAGCGGGTAGCCCATGAAGACATAGGGCGGCATCCCCGGATTGTTGGGGCCGCGGACCATCGACACCAGGCAACCGCTGCTGGCGTGGCTCGACTTCTTGAACGGGTTGGTTCCGTTGGCCTTGGCATCGTGACCGGTCTGGCACCAATGCATGCCGTGCTGGTGGTCGGAGTTGTCGTGGTGCACGCTGCGGATCAGGGTCACCTTGTCCATCAGCTTCGCGTGCAAGGGCAGCGCCTCGCAGATGAACGTCCCGGGCACGTTGGTCGAGATCGGGTGGAACGGGCTGCGGATGCCCAGCGGAGCGTCGGGCTTGGGGTCGTACGTCTCGAAGTGACTGGCGGCTCCATTGAGCCAGTACTGGATCACGGCGGTATCGCGAGGCACGCCGTCGAGATTGATCACGCCGTCGCTGGCCACACCAAGGCTGCCGATCCCCAGGCCGGCCCCTGCGGCCAGCCCACTTCCCAGGAAGGCACGACGTCCGATGCTACTGCGGTAGTCCCGGCAACCACTTCCACTCATCGTTCGATCTCCTGACACCCGTCCTTGATGTCCCCATGATGTCCCCATGTCGGGGGTGTTTGGGTCGCTGTTGCTCCCACGCATTCTACCACTGGGACCGCCTCATCCGCCAAGGGCGGACCCGGCCGACTCAGGCCAACACCTCCTGGATCACCTGCCGCGGTTGGACTCCGGTGAGTCGTTGATCGAGTCCTTCGTGGAGGAAGGTCAGGCGATGGTGGTCGAGGCCGAGCAGGTGCAGGATGGTGGCGTGGAGATCGGAGACATGCAGGCGTCGTTCGACCGCCTCGAACCCGGTCTCGTCGGTGGCCCCGATCCTCTGCCCGCCCTTCACTCCCCCTCCGGCCATCCACATCGTAAAGCCAAAGTGGTTGTGATCTCGGCCCGGCTTGTCGACACCCTCGCTGGTCGGTGTCCGGCCAAACTCACCGCCCCAGATCAACAGCGTCTGGTCCCACATCCCCTGCCGCTTCAGGTCGGCCATCAACGCCGCGATCGGCCGGTCGATTTCAAACGCATGCCGACCGTGGTTGTCGGGGACATCGTCATGCGCGTCCCACGAATCGGCTCCGCCGCCGGAATACAGCTGAACGAACCGGACTCCCCGTTCGAGCAAGCGGCGAGTCAGCAGGCACTGCCGCCCGAAGTACTCGGTCCGCTTATCCTCGAGGCCATACATCTTCTGGATCGAGGCGGGCTCCGAATCGATGTCGACCGCTTCGGTCGCATCGGTCTGCATCCGGTAGGCGAGTTCGTAGGACGCGATCCG
>Ga0066376_10004256_pt1 | contig 12501 bp, 9 predicted proteins | sample Knorr_S15_td_Bot_FD_77009 | JGI IMG/M metagenome (GOLD analysis project Ga0066376, IMG submission 77009) | Marine microbial communities from Southern Atlantic Ocean transect - Knorr_S15_td_Bottom_ad_5009_LV_A | ecosystem: Environmental > Aquatic > Marine > Oceanic | place: Southern Atlantic... | reverse complement strand
CTCATCACATCCTGGGGCTGTAGCCGGTCCCAAGGGTATGGCTGTTCGCCATTTAAAGTGGTACGCGAGCTGGGTTTAGAACGTCGTGAGACAGTTTGGTCCCTATCTGGTGTGGGCGTTAGAAACTTGAGAGGAGCTGCTCCTAGTACGAGAGGACCGGAGTGGACGTACCTCTGGTGTTCCAGTTGTCATGCCAATGGCATTGCTGGGTAGCTATGTACGGACGGGATAACCGCTGAAAGCATCTAAGCGGGAAGCCCCCCTCAAGATTAGGTTTCTCTGGACCTTCGAGGTCCCTGTAGGGTCGTCGTAGACTACGACGTTGATAGGCGGGGTGTGGAAGTGCAGCAATGCATTAAGCTAACCCGTACTAATTGCCCGTGAGGCTTGATCATATAACACCCAAGAAGATTGATAAGCGGTATACGCAGTTTCGTTATATCACTACCCGATTTGGTGGGTCATTACTGTGGCCCACCAGCCAGTTTGCCTGGCGGCCATAGCGAGTGGGAACCACCTGAATCCATTTCGAACTCAGAAGTGAAAACGCTTAGCGCCGATGATAGTGCGGGGTTTCCCCGTGCGAAAGTAGGACACTGCCAGGCATATAAACATTGGCCGGAATCTCCAACAAAATAATATATTTTGGGGGATTCCGGCTTTTGCTTGTCTGGTCTTGGCTAGAATAGAGCCGCAAAACTTTACTCATAGAACCGTTGGCCATTCAATAATTGGTTTCTTGCGCGGGAACGACACGGCCAGGACAAACATTGAAATGAAAACCACCAATAGAAAAAGCTAAGATCTGTGCCTGTACCATCATCAGAAATCACAGCTACGACCGGCACGGTCAGCTACCAAGCGGCATCTGCTAAATCTTCGCTTTACCGAAATGGTGAGGTGTTGATTCGTCGAGATGGCGACGGTAGCGATAATGGATACAAAGGTCCATCGAGGGAAGAACGGGAAGTTAGGATTCGAAATGCACGTCTTTTAGAGAACGATCAACGTCGTACAATTCAAGTCCACGGATTTGAATTACTTGCTCGGCCACTTTCACAGCCCGATCTAGACTTCTACGACAACCAACAGATCGTTCAAGAATACTACGGTGAGTGTGCCGAGATCGTTCGGGAGGAGACTGGCGCACACCACGTATTTGCCTTCGACCACAATATCCGATCTGCGGCTGGAAAGAAAAACAGGAAACGTATCACTGGTGGCCAACAAATTCAGGGGCCCGCGCGTACTGTACATGGCGACTATACGCTCACCAGTGGACCGCAGCGTCTAAGGGACCTGGCAAATCCGCCCGGCATTAACGACACACTGCGCTCAACAATTGGTGAGCGTACATCTCTCCTCAAACCCGACATGGTTGATCATGTGCTTGCTGGTAATGGTCGGTTTGCAATCATAAATGTTTGGCGGAACATAGCCCATGAACCTGTTGCGAACCATCAACTTGCTCTTTGTGATGGACAAACCGTGAATCCTGAGGATCTAGTTGTATTCGAGATCCACTATCACGATAGGGTCGGTGAAAACTATTTCGCAAAACACGCTGCACAGCACAGTTGGTGGTACTACCCGGCAATGACTCGGGATGAAGCATTACTGATTAAGCAGTGGGATTCGATCGGTGAGTTAGCACGATCTGGCGGTGCTCGCGCAGATTCCAGTGTTGGTAGTGACCAAGCACCATGCACTTTCAGTTTTCATACCTCTTTCAAGGATCTCACCATCCCGCCAGAATCTCCGGACCGTCAGAGCATCGAAGTACGTTGTATCGTCCTCTACAATTGAATCTTGGTATTTGGTGGTGACTCATGCATCAACTGCAACGACGCAAAAGCTTTAGCGTAAGAAACCAACAATGGTAGATCCGCTCTCCTATCATCAGGTTGATAACTGAAACAAAGCATCGAAAACAAAAATGATTGGGAGGAAGTTGCGAGTGCGCTCCAATATCCGTTTGCAACGCACTTTTATGCAGCTGACCTTTACTCAGGTAGTCGTAGGTTCGATCCCTGCACGGTCCACCAATAAATCAACGACTTGCGATCTGCTATTCAGAAAAGTTGCTATTTCGGATAACGATTCGGCTGACTCGGGATAATCATCGTAAAACTCGAACACATGCCAAAATCCATTCCAAACGCGAGTATCAACATCAACATTAGCCCGATGCATTGCACGTGCGGTTCTAAGACACATAGCTAAAAGCAGATCGCGTGTGCCGGTAGTAATTATCGTCGGAGGAAGTCCTCCCATATCGCCAAAGATTGGTGATAAAAGAGGGTCTTTAGGGTCCATGCCAGGTAAATAGGCCGCTAATACGTCAGTCATGATTACCTGGCTTAGAGTTGGGTCCAGCGTGTAGGTAGGTTCAAATAAGTTGCTGTTTGCTCGTAAATCCGCAGCCGGCGAGAGTAATCCCATAGCATCAGGAACTCGAATATTTTCGTTCACGGCTGACTGTGCTACGAGCAAAGCCAAGTTGCCACCTGCCGACTCACCGGCAAGCAGCAAGCGGCCTACTGTAGATTGGGCAACTTCCCGATAGACGTTCATGCAATCATTGATAGCAGCTGGTGCCGGATGTTCTGGCGCAAGGCTATATTTTGGTGCTATCACATCGACGTGGCAAAGCTCTGCCAACGCTCCAATGATGGGTAAATCACAATACGGATTACCTACAATGAATCCACCACCGAATAGGTAAAGCAGCGTTCCGGTAGAAGTCTGAGTTCGCGTGGAGCGTATATGTTCGCAAGAAATACTCGCAACTTCGATATCCTCTCTGGCAATAGCATGACGCTCAATTGCCCGCTCCGCTGTGGGCGCGAAATTACTTATTGTTTCTGCTCTGATCTCTTCAATACGTGAGAAGTCAATTGGTGTGTCATCTGTCGGAAAGGCCTCAAGAAAATTAACTGCTTCGGGAGATAGATCATCAACAATCATCAGATTTGCTCGCAATTAGTCTGGAAGTTAGAGATTGGTTGCCGGAATCTTGCTATCCGATATAACGGAATCGCGGGGAACATCCCTGCGCGGTGCGGTTTGCCGGTTGCAGCTGTCAAAACCACTTGATTCTCTAGGTCGCTGCTCGACTGGAGCAATATTTCCAGTGGCACAAATACCGACATCCCTATCTGGGTCGGAAAATTGAAATTAAAGAATGACTGACCCGAAAAAATTCAGGCTCCCGCAGGAGCCTGAATGGATCCTAGCTTGGTATCTTTTACGGTAACCACGAGCGCCATACAGACTCGTTGGCTTCCATCCATTCCGCAACCACTTCGTCGACGTCGCGTTTATTAACGTCAATTTCGTAGATCATGACTGCCTGCTGGTGGTTGGTGAGGCGGTGATTTTCCAGTACTTTCACCACGTCGGGATGGTCCTCGATAAATTTTGGGCTCCCCATCTTGAAGCAAATGTCCGGCGCCCAGTTGGTCGCGGGCCACTTCGCTTCATCGTACTCGGGCAACTCGATCGCGACCAGATCGAGGGCAGCGAATATCCAGTGCGGCGACCAGGCATAGGTAAGAAATGGTTCGCCACGCTTGTGCTTTGCCATCAATTCTGCCCAGTGGGAGGTTTCAGAGCCCATTAACTGTGCGTAAAAATCGACGCCGAGCAAATCGAGGCGCTTCTGGTCTTCGCACAGCCACGCCACTGACGGGCAACCAATCAAAGTACCTCTGTCGCCGGATTCAAGACTCTTGAACACATGCTTATACTTGTTCAAATCTTTATATGATTTCAGATCCGGCGCCGAGGCTGATATGCCGCGTGATGAATCGCCTTCGATAACGTAACGCGGCACCCAATAGCCACTGGCTCCGATGATTCCGGTATCCGCGATGATTTTCAGCGACCCATCGCCACCGTATTCCTCGAGGATTTCTGATTTGATCGGGTTATAGGACGGCCACACCTCGGAAATGTAATCAATGTCACCCGCGCGCATGGCTTCCCAGACCCCAGGACCGCCAGGCATAGTAGGCCTTTTGAATTTGTAGCCCATTTCGTTTTCGAGTACGTATTGTATGGTTCGTTCGGTAACGATAGCACCGGTCCAGTCCTGATCGGGCACGGTTAGAAGCTTACCCGCCTGGGCTGAGGATAGGGTGCCGAGGCTCATGGTTAGTACTGCAAAAGCCAGTATGGCCTTTAGTTTTGGCGACATGTTACTCCTCCTATTTTTAACAATATTTACTTCAACTATTAAGGCACTTCATAGTAATGCTAACACATTTATTACGGTATTTTGATCGTGTAAAAACTTAGGTCAATCCCATGGCTTCACGTTGGGATTTAGTCCAAGCTTGCGAGATTCTATCGAGGATGATGGCAAGCATCACGATCCCTATCCCCGCTTGCAAAGAAAGTCCGAAGCTGGCGGTATTCATACCCGTGAATACATCCAGCCCCAGCCCTTTGCCACCGATCAACGGTGTTATCACTTCCATCGCCAGCGCCATCATTATGCCCTGATTGATGCCGACCGTGATCGCGGGGATCGCCATAGGGATCTTGACCTTAGTCAAGGTTTGGGTCGTCGACGCGCCAAACGAGCTGGATACTTCGTTGATCTCCTCGGGCAATTCGCGGATGCCCAGCGTCGTGCAACGCACCAGTGGGGGTAGCGCATAGATGACTGTCGCAATCACTGCGGGAATCTGTCCACCGCCGAACAACATGATGACCGGTACCAGGTAAACGAATACCGGCATGGTCTGCATCGTATCAAGCACCGGTTTGAGTAACGCATCGACGGTGCGGTTATAGGCGGCCAAGATGCCGAGCGGCACACCGACGATGAAACAGATCAGCACCGATACCGTGACGGTCGTCAGCGTAGTCATGCCTAAGATCCACAGGTCGGTGGCGCCGATGAACAGGAATCCAATAGCCGTTGCGATGGCCAGCCCACGACCGCTGATCAGGAAAGCGACACAGGTAAATATCAGGGAGGTGTACCACCATGGTAATCCTTTCAAGAATGTGTTCAACGGATTGATCAGGCCGAAATAGAGACTTTCTTTGATCCACGTGGTGATCGCATAGAACGCTTCGTTGGTGACGAGCACGTCCATGAACTGGTTGACCGGTGTGCGGAAACGGTACTCCCATGTGCGCGGGAACTTGCCGAAAATATCGGTATGGGTGTCGAGCAGCATCATGACCGCGATTAGCACGATGCTCGCGATCAGAAAACTGTGGGCGAGCAAGATTTCCCGCAGTTTGACCGAGTTTTCCGAATCGTAGATCGTCGTGAGCTTGCAAGTGCCGGTTGCAATCACCAAGGTTACCAAGTTCCCTGCATGGGCAATCTGACGCCAGACCCAGTCGATACCGTACTCGATATAAAGGATAGGTTTGACCTGCTCGAGTCCCTGCGGGAAAAGGCGAAAAACATGATCGTGCCGGCTTCCGCTTGTTCGCTCGACCTGCCCCATCGCATAGGTGACGCGATCGAGCACGATCGCCATCAATACGATCGCAACTCCGCCCTCGAGCGCCTTGCCAACGTTGAGTCGCTGCATACCCCGGAACACGATATCTCCGAGTCCAGGCGCGGCGATAAATGTCGCTAATACCACGAGGGCCAAGGCCATCATTACAGTTTGGTTAATGCCGAGCTTGATCGCCGGCATTGCCATCTGGATCTTGACCTTAACAAGCGACTGGATTTTTGTTGCCCCGAAAGAGGTCGCAGCCTCGTCGATATCAGCGGGTACCTGGCGGATACCAAGGTTGGTCAGGCGTACCACCGGCGGCAGCGCGTAAATCACGGTTGCGAGGATCGCGCCGGGCGCACCCAGGCCAAACAAGTAGAACGCAGGTATCAGATATATGAAGGCCGGCAAGGTCTGCATCGTATCGAGTATTGGTTTGATGATCGTCTCGAAACGGTCGTTCTGCGACGCCATGATGCCGAAGAGTACGCCAATCGTGACCGAAATTGCGATCGAGATGCACATCAGGCTCAGCGTTTCCATCGCCGCGTCCCACATATCGAGCACCAGCCAGGAACCAACCGCGAAGACCGCAAGCAGTCCAAGCCGCAGCCCACCGTAAGCGAAGGCCGGCAGCACCAAAATCACGAAAACAATCTGCCACTGGGTGAAGGTCAGCCAATCGACCACCAACTCGTAAAACCAGGTAACCCCAGCTCCTATTGCGCGGGTTGTGGGTTGGATGAAGGGCCGAATCCATTTGTCAAATTCGTTGACTTTGTCGGCGAAAGGAAAGGCTTCGATCCAGCTTTTGGGGAAGACGGTTTCGGTACCGTGGACTTTCCAAACCGCAAGCGATATCACCAGCGCCGCGCAGGTCAGTACCCAACCACGGTGTTCTTCCCAGATTTTTTGTAACAGAGAGTCTCGATGATCTTCGATGACTGTGCTCACAAGCTTGCGCCCCGAATCGATGTGCCGACTAGCTTATCGTCGATGACCTACACCTGCAATGATTCAGGGTCAGTGTACAGCCCGCTTGAGTTCGGTCTAAGATAGCGCCAGAAACGGTACACAACGCTATTACAATGCCTGAAGCACCTAAGATCATCTGCAAGAATGTCTGGAAGATATTCGGTACCTATCCAAACCGGACACTGGAAAATTTGGACCGCTCGTTGTCGCGTGCTGAAGTGCAGGCGCAGACTGGACACGTGATCGGCGTCAACGACGTTTCCTTTGATATCAAAAAGGGTGAGACTTTTGTCGTTATGGGTCTTTCGGGCAGCGGTAAATCGACCCTGGTGCGTTGTATTTCACGGCTGATCGAACCAACTGCCGGAGAAATATTTGTCGACGGCGAAAATATCATTACTTATAACAAAGCCCAGCTTACCGAGTTGCGCCGATTTCGCATGAGTATGGTGTTCCAGCATTTTGGTTTATTTCCGCACCGCAAGGTCATAGATAATATTTCCTTTGGCCTAGAAATTCGCGGTATGGACAAGAAGGTACGCAAGGCCAAAGCGATGGAAGTACTCGAAAAAGTCGGCTTACACGGTTGGGCAGATCACTACCCGCGCGAACTTTCTGGCGGTATGCAGCAGCGCGTCGGACTCGCGCGCGCAATGGCGGTAGATCCCGAAATTCTGATGTTCGACGAGCCTTTCAGCGCGCTGGATCCGCTGATTCGCCGCGAAATGCAGGATGAATTACTCAACATCCAAGCCGAAGTCCAAAAGACCATGATGTTCATCACTCACGACTTTCTCGAAGCGATCAAAATGGGTGATCGCATTGCGATCATGAAAGACGGAGTCGTGGTACAAATCGGAACCCCTGAGGAAATCGTGACCGATCCGGTTGACAGCTATGTACGAGAATTCACCGAAGACGTGCCACGTTACAAGGTGTTGAGCGTTGGTAAAGTTATGCGCGTTGCCTCCGATGCGGTGCTTGCCGACGGCACCGAGCGCGTCAACGCACACGCCAAGCTGGATTCACTAATCGATATCGCAACGCAATGCGACGGGCCGCTCGCGGTGGTCGACGACGAAAACGAGATCATTGGCGAAATTGACCAAACAATGATTCTCAAGGCCATGGACAGTCGGTAATAAATAGCTAATCAATCAGGTTTCATCACTAGATCGGACTGGATCAAAGAATGACTTACAGACTGTCTCAGAAAGATTAGGGCATTCGTCCACTTCAACAACGAAACAGTATTATGACAACACACCAACTGTTGTCTTTCCGTTGGCCCATTCAATATAGTCCAAACTATTCTAAAAGGGTCGAAAACGACCCAAAGAGGAAAATGATTGGGTCAACCAATATACAATTGAGTCTATGATTACCGGCGCAAATGCGAAAACGAGTGTGTGGCTACGAACCACGAGGTAGGGAGGTCGAATCTCTCCGGGCGCACCATTAAATCGAGGAGTTACCACGGTGTTAGATTTGTGGAGTTCTCACCAAATGCCATACAAACGAATTTTTTGAATAACAAGTCTGCCGATGAACTTTAGCGACTATGCCGATCTGGATGCTGTAGGTGTATCCAGCGCGATAAGACGGGGTGAAGTTTCCACTCAAGAAGTCACTGAGAAAGCGATTGAAGTAGCGAAACGTATGAACGCTGAGTTGAACGCTCTAGTCATAACCAACTATGACAACGCCCGAACATTCGCAGCTGGCGAACTGCCTGACACACCTGTGTCCGGCGCTCCCTTCTATTTGAAAGATGTCAATCAGTTTACCCATGATATGCCGACCACCTTCTCATGCCGGTTTTTTGATGGAGCTAGCCCTAGAGAAGATAGTGAGCTAGTGAAGCGCTGGCGCCAAGCGGGACTAGTTTTTCTCGGAAAAACCAATACACCGGAGTTTGCCGAGGATTTCGTCTGCGAACCCACATTTCGGGGAGTAACTCTGAATCCATGGAATACGGCCGTTACAACGGGTGGCAGTTCTGGCGGTGCAGGAGCCGCGGTCGCATCGGGCATGGTCCCGCTAGCCCACGCTACCGATCTCGGCGGCTCAATTCGAATACCATCGGCCTGTTGTGGTGTATTTGGATTGAAACCCACGACCGGATTAAATCCCATCGGTCCGAATTACATGGAATTGTCTAACGGATTTAATTCTGATCATGTGCTAACACGATCCGTTCGTGACAGTGCAGCAGCGCTGGATTGCTCGGTCGGTCCTCTACGAGGGAGCCGGTATCAGGTACGGCCCAGAGTGGAATCCTACCTGGAAGCCCTTTATCAACAGATTCCGAAGCTACGTATCGGCGTGTCCAGGTCTACCCCCTATGGGCTCGCAGTGGGCAGCAATCAGGTAGAGGCGGTAGACCGTGTTAGCACGGCACTTGCAGATATGGGACATGAAATTCGCGAATACACTTATCCGTCGGATCTCGGTTTGGGCAGTTGGATGGAAGACCTATGGATGGTAGACATCGTCTACGAAATCGAAAACCGAATTGCCGAAGTTGGTCGTGAACCGGAGGATTACGAACTTGAAGCGCTAACCCATTTCCTGCGCGAACACGTTGCTGGATTGAGTGCCATGGATCTCTACCGTGCACGTCAGGGTGCGCACCAAGCGAGTATCAAATTAATGAATTCGATGAGTGAGCTCGACCTGGTTTTAACACCGACACTTGGCAGCGACCCGATTGCAGTGGGCTACATGGATAGCCGCACCGAGAATTTTGATTTTGATACCTGGGGCGAAAGGGGACACGCGTTTGCACCCTTTGCCTATATCTGCAACGTCAGCGGTCAACCCGCCGCGTCGCTACCAATTCAACTCAATCCTGAGGAACATCCCTGTGCAGTGCAGTTGGCCGGTCACAGCTGTGAAGATCATTTAATTCTCCAGGTCGCGGCCCGACTAGAGCAACATTTCCAGTGGCAGAAATACCGACCACCCATCTGGGCAGGCAATCTGGATTTTGACTGAGATACCTAGATGACGATATCAGTTCTCTCTTCTTCGCAGCGAGATGCAATCCATCAGGCAACTTCAACATCAATTAGTTTTATAGCAACAAACAGACAGATAAACAAACAAACAAAAAAGTATTTCTACTGTCCCATTTGTCAGATTCACAACTAAAACATACTCACAACACATTCAATGACACTCGAAAAACTGGATCACTTCGTACTACCCGTTTCGGATATCGATGCTATCGCCCTGTTTTACGCGACTTACCTTGGTATGGAAAAACGAGTCTTCGGTGAAGGTCGTGTAGCACTCCATTTTGGAGATCAAAAGATCAATCTGCATCCTGCCGGTTGGGATTACGAACCTAAGGCGAGAGTATCGATCGCAGGTTCTGCGGACCTTTGTTTTATTGTCTCGGAGAGCGTGGAGTCTCTACAGAAAGAGCTTGTGCACTTAGGGGTCGAGATAATTGAAGGCCCAGTGATGCGGACGGGAGCAACCGGACGCCTTCGTTCAATCTACATTCGGGATCCCGACGGTAACCTGATTGAACTCTCTAATCCTGTCGAATAGACTATTTTTTGTTCTTGATCTCGACTTTGACATACATTTGCCTGCCTCTAAAAGTTTGTGAAGAGGGTTAGATGGCCATCAAACTTTCCGTTGACGAAATCTCTCGTTATCAAAAAGACGGAGTGGTTGCTCCGATCACCGTTATGCCAGTGTCTGTTGCAAGTGAACTGCGACGCCGTCTGGAATCTGCGGAAAGCTCTTTTCCTCAGATAATCGGACCAGAGAAGCGTAACAATGCTCACTACGTACTCGCCTGTCTTGATGAAATAGTACACCGAGAAGAGATACTTGACGCTGTTGAGTGTCTGATCGGTCCCGACATTGTTTTGACGAATACGGTTTTGTTTATTAAAGAACCCAACAGTCTTCACCATGTGACTTATCACCAGGACGCGACCTATATGGGCCTCGAGCCACAGGATAGCCTCACAGCCTGGATTGCACTGACCGAGAGCACTCGCGAAAATGGTTGTGTACGGATGATTCAGGGTAGCCATCTGCTGGATATCCAGCAGCATATCGACACATTTGGTGAAGACAACATCCTCACAAGAGGTCAGCAAATAGAGAATATCAATGAAGAACGTGCGTTGGACATAGAGCTCGAACCGGGACAGATGTCCCTGCACCATGCCCGAACAATTCATGGATCGCGTCCTAATAAAACAGCTGCCCGGAGAATAGGGATTGCACTTCAGTCCTTTGCCCATCCTAGTACCCGCCAAGTGCACGGTGAGGACTACGCATTGTTGGTCCGGGGAAGTGATGACTACGGTAATTTTTTTAAGGGACCAAGGCCTAAGGGCGAAGTGGACCTTGCAAATGTCGAGTTTAGAGATAGAGTCAACGCGCGTTTGTCGGAGATTTTGTATGCCGGTGCCGAAAAGCAGCGGGGGTATTGAACAGGAGTTAACTGTTTCGATCGACTCGTGTACTGCGGCTAGAAAATAGTGTGCCAAGCATAGGCACAACGACTTCTGTAAGACCCGCCGCAGTAATTAGTATCACGCCGAGGATTTCCCGAACCCCAAAGGGCTCATTGGTTAGGAGTGCTGCGCTGATGGCTCCGACGCTGATCTCCGTCATAAACAGAACGCCTACAGTTCCCGGGTTCAATAAAGGCACACCCCAGGTAATGGCGTAAAACCCGGGGATAATCAGGAAGAGAACCACTGGGATTAACCACGGGAGAACTGTAATTATCTGCTCGGCACTGGGGGGATCCGGTCTGTCAAGAATTTGTAGCAGTCCAAGTGTCACCGCTATTATGGTGGCCCAAAAGAACCAAGAAAAAAGAACATCTACTGTGTCATAGCTAGATTCACTACGACGCATTACATTGGCGAATAGGGCCCAAATTAGTCCTGACACGAGCGCCATCCAGTCACCAGAATTTCTGGGTATTGGAAGACCTTGATCTAGGTTTAGGACTATTAACAGTCCTACTGTCCCAAGAATAATGGCCAGTGTGCGGTCCCTGGTTATGGCTTCCTTTAACCACACCCGTGCGAGCAGAGCACTCCAAATAGGTGTTAGGTAATATAGTAGGGTTGCATGGATAACATCCGTATAGAGAAATGCGGTCGAATACAAAACCAAGCAAAGGCCACCAATGATAGCGATCCCTTGCATCATCCAACCTGCAGAGATTATCTGCCGCCAGCGCAACAAGCCGATTGGGAGCATCAGGACAAAGGGTACAAAATAAAATACTGCAGTTGCCCAGAGCCCTTGAATTCCTGCATCGTGTAGGGCCCGTACGGGAATCCAATAAAGACCCCAAATCGCACCCGCAGCAGTACAGGCGATCTTGGCGTTGTTTTCAGAGCGTCGGTCGGGCAGTGCGGGCATTTATAGGCTTGGGTGCACAGGTCTCATATTGGTGTCGATTCTGGCTTACTCGTATTCCATCTTCGGTACTGAATTCCAAAAAGGACAGATCATACTCTTTGCGTAAACGCAGTGGGTTTTCATAGTAGATCGAGATTAAAACAGTCTGAATAAAGAAAGCCCCCAACTACCGGGGGCCCTTCACTTGCAACAGTGCGATTACGAGTTCGGCTACGGCAACCTGGCTCGCCAGGTGGATTCATTTATTGATAGTGGAGATGGGTAATCTGTTCCGCACTGGCTTTTAAGCCAGGATCGAGTGATTTATCAATAAAACGTTACTTATCCGGAAAAGCTTTCCTCATTTTTGTAGGGGAACCACCAGCCATCCTGGGAATCTGTGCAATCCGGGTCGATCATAACGAACTTGGTCTCACGGAAAGTATCGATGCCTTCTGGACCGAGCTGACGGCCCTGGCCCGACATTTTCGTGCCACCAAACGGTCCAGCATCATTGTCCAGCAGGGGTGCGTTGACCCAGACCATGCCGGCCTCGAGTTGTTCCGTAGCCCGAATTGCTTCCCTTAAATCTCGCGTATAGATATTGGCACCCAATCCGAATCTAGAGTCATTAGCGAACTCAATGCCTTCCTCGAAACTTTTTACT
>Ga0066376_10004255_pt1 | contig 12502 bp, 11 predicted proteins | sample Knorr_S15_td_Bot_FD_77009 | JGI IMG/M metagenome (GOLD analysis project Ga0066376, IMG submission 77009) | Marine microbial communities from Southern Atlantic Ocean transect - Knorr_S15_td_Bottom_ad_5009_LV_A | ecosystem: Environmental > Aquatic > Marine > Oceanic | place: Southern Atlantic... | reverse complement strand
TAATTTTTTATATCCATTTTCATTTAATGCAATTAATGAAATTAAGCCTATAATTTCTTTATATTTAAAATTTACTTGTGTGCCAATAATTGGCTGTGTGCCTGATTTTGAAATTGCCTCAGAAAATTCTAAAGCACCAAATAGATTTGAAGTGTCTGATAAGCCTAAACATTTAACTTTGTTATTTTTACAATAATCTTTTAATTCACCAATTTTAAGTGCACCTTCACATATTGAATATTGTGTATGAATTTTTAAATGATTAAATTCTTTATTTTTTGAATCGCCCATTAATGGTTTTTACCTTACCACCAATCAATTCAATTTTACAATCTGCCATATTAGCAAAATATCTATTATGAGTTGCAAATATTATTAGTCTATTGTTATTTTTAAGTTTAAATAATGTTTTAAAAACCTCTTTTGCATTTTTAAAATCTAAACTTCCAGTTGGTTCATCTGCTAAAATTATTTCTGGCGAATTTATTAAGGCTCTAGAAATTGCAAACCTCTGCATTTCGCCGCCTGATAGTTCATTAGAAAAATGATTTTTTCTTTTTGAAATTCCCAGTTTATTAATAATTGTAAGCGCATCATAAATAGCTTTTTTTTTGTTATTACTAATTGCTAATCTTGCAAGATAAACATTTTCTAGTGCTGTAAAATCAGGAAGAAGGTTATTTTCTTGATATATTATTCCGATTTTTTTAGCACGTAATAAGTCATTATCCGTAGATCTATTATAATTTATTGTATTGTTTAATATCCTAATAGTTCCAGAGGTAGGTCTATCTATTAATGATAATAAATTAAGCAGAGTGGATTTTCCAGATCCTGAAGGTCCAACTAATGAATAAATATTTCCCTTTTTAAAATTAAAATTAATTTTATTTAAAACTTTTATCTTTTTGGTATGTCCATAATGCTTAGAAACATTTTTAAATTCAATTATATTATTCATACTTCAAAGATTTAACTGGATCCATTTTAGAAGCTTTTATTGCTGGAAATATAGAAACGATTGATGTTATAATTATAGAGCATAAACCTATTAAAAATATAGATTTAAAATTGATTTCAGAAGGCATTTTACTTAAAAAATATATTTCTTCTGGAAACAAACTTAAATTAAAAACTTCACTTAAAAACTGTCTTATATTTTCTATATAATAAGCAAATAGAACTCCTACTGTTATTCCAAAAGCTGTAGCAAACGATCCAATTAAAAATCCAACCATAAAAAAAATTTTTATTATAGATTTATTTTGTACACCAATAGATTTTAAAATTGCTATTTCTCTTGTTTTGTTTTTTACTAAAATTGTCAAACCTGAAATTATATTAAATGCTGCAACAATAATTATTAGAGACAAAATAATAAACATAACGTTTCTTTCCACTTTTAAAGCTGAAAATAATGACTTATTTAAATCAGACCACGTATAAACATGTTGTTCTTGAAAAATTTTTTGCAATTTTTTCTTTTTTAATTCAATTTTTTTTGGATCATTAAAATAAATTTCTAAAGATCTGTTATTTTCATCCAAATTAAAAAGATTTTCTAAATCATTTATATTTATAAAAGCTATGTTTTGGTCAAAATCCGAAATACCACTATCAAATACAGAATCAACAATATAAGTCTCTTGTTTAGGTAAGCTACCAACAATAGTTTCTATTCCTGCTGGTGACATAATTAAAATCTTATCACCAATATTAATATCATAATTGATGCTTAGATGTTTACCTATAGATATATGTTGAGAATTTAATTTTTTATTTCCATAAAAATTTTGATTTTTAACAATCTCTAGTTTTTCAAAATCATTTCTCAAATAACCTCTTAGCAAAAGACCTTTGGCATAATTCTTATTTATTAATACAGCTTCTCCACTGTTGGTAAATTGAAAATTGGTAGATAAATTAATTAAATCTTTATTTTGTAAATTTTCTTTATTAATTGATAATTTATATGGTTTAATTACTGCATGAGGGTTAAAACCGATAATTTTCTCCACCAACTCTGTTCTGAAACCATTCATTACAGACATTACAATTATTAATACTGCAACCCCTAAACTAATGCCTATAAAAGAAAATATTGAAATAACGTTTAAAAAACCATCTTTTTTTCTGGTTTTTAAATATCTAAATATTACTTCTTTTTCTAATTTTGAAATCAATTTATTTTTTTTGATTAGTTATAATTTCAGCTATCTGACTTATTGGTAAATTTTGTGTATCTTTACCAATTTCTTTATATTCAAAAATATCTCCTTCAGATTTTTTCCCAATCATAATTTGATTTGGAATTCCAATTAAATTAAATTTTTTAATTTTTGATGAGAAACTTTCATCTGTATCATCAATTATTGCATCAATTTTATTTTTACTTAAAAAGTTATATAATTTATTTGCTTTTTCTAAATTCATACTATCATTTTTATTTATTAAAGGAAGAATTGCACAATCATAGGGAGCTACAGATATTGGCCATTTCATAATTTCTTGTTTTTCATCATATTTTGCTTCAATTATTGCTCCAACCAATCTTGAAACTCCAATTCCATAAGAACCCATTTTTACATATTCTTTATTATCTAAGTGATCGACAGAAGCATTCATTGGTTTAGAATATTTGTCGCCAAAGTAAAAAATATGGCCAACTTCAATTCCTTTTGTTTTAAGTCTGTATTTTTCAGAGACTTTTTTTTCAAATTCGTCTTTATTATATTTTTCATCAGTTACTGAATAGTAATTTTCGTATTTTTTTCTTAACTCTATCAATGATTCTTTATCTAAATTTGTATTTTCATAATTGACTTCAAATATTCTTTTGTCAGTGTAGATTTTACTTTCACCTGTGTCTGCTAATATTATAAATTCATGCGAAAGATTACCGCCAATTGGTCCGGTATCAGCTGCCATAGGTATAGCTGATAAGTTTAATCTTTTAAAAGTTTTTAAATAAGCAAGAAAAAATTTATTATATGAATAATTTGCCTCTTCATCATTTAGATCAAACGAATAGGCATCTTTCATGTAAAATTCTCTACATCTCATTATGCCAAACCTCGGTCTTAACTCATCTCTAAATTTCCATTGAATATGATATAAAAGTTGAGGTAAAGATTTATAAGATTTAATACTTGATCTAAAAATTTCTGTAACCAACTCTTCATTTGTTGGTCCGTATAACATTTCTCTGTTTTGTCTGTCCTTTATTCGTAACATTTCCTCACCATAATCATTATATCTACCGCTTTCCTTCCAGATATCACTTGATTGTATTGTTGGCATTAAAATTTCTTGAACTCCAATTCTATCTTGTTCTTCTCGAACAATTTGTTCAATTTTTTTCATTACTTTAAAACCTACTGGAAGCCACGAATAAATACCTGCGGATGATTGTTTTATCATTCCAGTTCTCAACATTAGTTGATGTGATTTTATTTTTGCCTCAGTTGGGTTGTTTTTTAAAATTGGAATGAATGATTTTGAAAAGTACATTTATAATTAGATTTTATATAATTATTATATACACGTTCATAAAAAGTATATGTAATTAAATTCTCATAATATTAATATTGGTTATTGGCTTTTTTCCAGTCTTATCTTTTGAATATTTTCTAATAGTTTTTTTTAGGGCATCTATTAAGTTTTCTTCTTGTTTAGTATTTTTTAAAGAAAACGTTTTTATCATTTTTAATAATTCTTTTTCTAAACCATATTTAAAATCTTCTTTTTCATAAACTGGCAACCCTCTAAAAGTTACTAAAGGTTTATTTTGAAGGTTTCCTTTGGATGAAATGACAATAGTAATTTCAACAAAACCATTATCTGCAAAATTTTTCCTTTCTTTAATTACTGGAGAATCTTCTTCAATAGAAACATTTCCATCTACACACAATCTACCACTTGGTGCTTTATCATAAATTGTTGGTTTGCCTGGAAATAATTTCACAATATCTCCATTTTCAACTTGCACAGTTACTGGGACTTGCATTTCTTTCGCAAAAGCTATTTGTTCCTTCATATGTCTATGTTCGCCATGAACCGGTATTACACATTTAGGTTTTACCCAACTATACATGTCTTTAAGGTCTTCACGGTTAGGATGGCCAGAAACATGAACAAACTCAGTTTCCTCTGAAATAACTTCTATTCCATCTCTTAGAAGTTTGTTGTGAACATTATAATGTTTTCTTACATTTCCGGGTATTATTTTAGACGAAAAAATAACAGCATCATCTTTTTCGATAAAAACATCTCGATGTGAATAATTCGCAATTCTGCTTAATGCTCCCATTGGTTCACCTTGGCTTCCAGTGCACAAATATACAATTTTGTTACTTGCTATTTTTTTTGCCTCCCTTGAATCCATAGGTTCAATAACATCTTTTAAATATCCGCATTTTCTAGCTGCTGTAAATATCCTGTGCATTGATCTACCAACTAAAGATATATGCCTACCGATTTTTTCAGCACAATAAAAAACCGTTTCCATTCTTGCAACATTAGAGGCAAACGAAGTTACTAAAATTTTCTTTTTAAGCCTTGACATTATTTTTAACATATTTTTTCTAACATCTGCCTCTGAACCTGCTCTTCCTATATTAAATACATTTGTTGAATCACAAATCATTGCAAGTACACCACTGCCACCAATTTCTTTTAATCTTTTGGAATTTACTTTTTCTCCTATTAAGGGATCGGGATCACATTTCCAATCACCTGTATGAAAAATATTTCCTGCTGGTGTTTGAATTTTTAAACCATTAGGTTCCAAAATTGAATGAGTTAAGGTTATAAATTCAATTTTAAACGGATCTAAATTCACAGTTCCATTAAGATCAACAATTTTTAGATAAGGAATTATATCAATTTTTTTTTCTTTAAATTTTTCAGTTATTAAAGTTGCTGTGAATGGAGTAGCAAAGATTTTGCATTTTAGTTTTGGCCATATATATGCAATAGATCCTATGTGATCTTCATGAGCATGAGTTAAAATTATTCCTAAAAGGTCATCCTTTTTATCAATAATAAAACCTGGATCTGGATATATTAAATTAATGCCTGGCAAACTATCATCTGCAAATGTAACACCAACATCAACTATGATCCATTTATGTTCGCCTTCTTTACCATAGGCATATAAATTCATATTCATGCCTATCTCCCCAGATCCTCCTAGCGGACAAAATAATAATTCGTCTTTCATTAAGTTTTAATTATTTGAATAAGTTTTAATAGACCATTTACCGTTATATCTCTATCAATAATAACCTTATGGGTTATAGGTTTTTTAAAAAAATGAGATAGACCTCCAGTAAATACAATTTTGTACTTTTTTTTGGTTTGTTCTGAAATTTTATTAATTATTTTTTCAATTAAACCAACATATCCCCAATAAAAACCTGATCTAACAGCATTTTTTGTGTTTTTACCTAAAACACTATTAATACTTTTCAAATTTAAATTTGGAATTAAAGAGGCATTAGAAATTAAAGTATTTAAAGAAAGGTTAACGCCAGGGGCAATAATTCCACCAAGATAATTATTTTTATTTACAACATCAAAAGTAGTTGCGGTTCCAAAATCGACAATTATAAAGTTATTTTTATTATCACAAACACTAATAGCATTTGCAAGTCGATCAGAGCCGATTTGTTTTTTATTCACTTTAATATTTATAATTTTATTAAGATTTATTTCTTTCAACTCAATACAATTAATTTTAATTGTATTTGTTAAAAAAGAATTAATGATTTTGTAAATTTTTGGTACAACGCTAGAAAAGATCGAAGTTTTAATTAAATGTCTTTTTGATCTTAAGAAAAATAGTTTTTTTGAAAGAATTTTTTTTGAAACTAAATTTGATTTAAAAACAGTTTTTTTAATTAATTTATTATTTTTATCAAAAAGACATAACTTGATTTCAGTATTTCCTATATCTCCAATTAAGTACATTTGATATTTCTATTAAAATGAAAGTTTGATTGCAAACAAATTAATTATATTTAAACTCATTTATTATATGTTTAATTATTAATTTTTTAGAAACGTTAATTCTTACTTCATCAAGAATATTAGTTGTTGGATAATTTATAATTTTAGGGTTTCTAATTAAATTTATCCCAATGCCTAAAACCAAAAATAAACTATTATTGTAAACTATAGTTTCTTGTAAAATTCCACATATTTTTTTTTTATTTAATAATAAATCATTTGGTCTCTTAATTGTTAAATTTTTTTTAATTAATTTAGAAATAACTTTTTTAATTTTACTACAATTTTTAAAAGTAATCTTTTTTAAAGAAATTTTTTTGTTAATTTCAAAAAAAATGGAAATAAACAAGTTGCCATTATATGAAATCCATTTCTTTCCACGTTGCCCTCTGCCCTTTTTTTGAAACTCTGCCTGAACTAAGCCTCTAGCAAATCCTTTTTTAATTTTTTTGATTGCAATATCATTTGTGCTATTAACTTTTTTATAACTAAAAACTTTACATATCATTAAATAATATTTATTTTAGAAATTATTTCGTTGAGCATATTTGGATATATGAAATAAAATAAAATAAATATAGAAGATAATACTAATGAAATCTTTAAACTAATGTGATGGTCTTTATCAAACTTTTCTTTTTCTTTATCAAAATATATTACTTTAATAATTCTTAAATAATAAAAAGCTGCAATGACAGATGATAATAAACCTACTATAGCTAAAAAATACATTGACTGATCTATAACTGCTACAAATATATAAAACTTTGCAAAGAATCCAGCAAGTGGTGGTATTCCTGCTAATGAAAATAAAATAATTAATAAGGAAAAAGATAAAATAGGATGATTTGAAGATAATCCGGACAAATCTTCTATTTTTTCAAAATAATTTTCCTTTCTTCTCAGCATAAAAATACAGCTAAAGAAGGCCAAATTCATAACTATATATATTGAAATATAAATAATTGAGCTTTGTATTCCTTCATTAGTACCGGTAGTTAAACCTGCCAATGCATAACCCATATGACCTATTGAACTATAAGCTATCAATCTTTTAAGATTTTTTTGACCAATAGCAGCGATAGAACCAAAAAGCATTGAGGCAATTGATAAAAAAACAATTATAAACTGCCATTCATCAAACATATTTATAAAAGGAACATACAAAAATCTTATAAATACTGTTAAAGCGGCAATTTTTGGCAAGATTGAAAAAAAGAATGTGACAGATGTTGGAGAGCCTTCGTAAACATCTGGTGCCCACATATGAAATGGAACGGCAGAAATTTTAAAAGCAAGACCAACTAAAATAAAAACTATACCAAATGTTAGTCCATAGCTGCTTGAACTAATATTTTCGGCAATTAAAACAAAATTTGTAGAATTAGAAAAACCATATAATAATGAACATCCATAGAGCAAAATTCCAGTAGATAAAGCGCTTAAAATAAAATATTTAACACCAGATTCTGAAGATAATAAATTATCTCTATCGAAGGATGCAAGAACATACAAAGCTAAAGATTGAAGTTCTAGACCAATATAAAAAACTATTAGATCGTTAGAGCTTATCATTACCATCATTCCTAATATTGCTGAAAGTATTAAAATTGGATATTCAATTTTAAACATTTTATTAATTTGAATGTACTTTGATGAAATAAACATGACAAAAATACCAGAGACTAAAGTTAATATTTTCATAAATGTTGATAAATAATCAATCTTGTAACTATTATTAAATAAGACAAAATTAGTATTTAAAGGATAATTTAAAGTTAAAGCTAATGATGCCAATAAAGTAATAATTGATAAATTATAAACCAAATTAGAACTTTTAGATTTAAATACACCTACTAACAATAAAAACATTATTGATAATGATATAAATATTTCTGGAAAAACTAAATTTAGATTAATCATAAATTATTTTTAGCTAAATTCATTTGAATATTAACATTAAAAGTTTCTATTAGATTGTTCACAGATACTTCAAATGTATTTATTAATGGTTCTGGATAAAACCCAAAAAAGATTATTGGAACTGTTAATGACCACAATATTATGACTTCTGTTTTATTTAAGTCTAACATTTTTTTTAAATCTTCTTTAACTAAGTCACCGAATATAATCCTTCTATATAACCATAACATATAGGCGGCTGAAAAAATTACACCAAGACTAGCTATAGTTGCTACCAAAAAGCTTTTGCTGAAAACTGCCATTAAAATTAAAAATTCTCCAATGAATCCACTTGTTCCAGGTACGCCAATAGCTCCTAACGTAAAAATCATAAATACGATCGCATATTTTGGCATTATTGATACAATGCCACCATATCTATTTATCAATCTTGTATGCATTCTTTCATAAACTACGCCTACGCATAAAAAGAGAGCTGCAGAAATTAATCCATGACTTATCATTTGAAAAATACTACCTTCTAAACCTTGTTGAGTTACTGTAAAAATCCCTAAAGTTACAAATCCCATGTGTGCTACAGAAGAATATGCTATTAATTTCTTCATATCCTCTTGCATTAAAGCAACTAGTGAAGTGTAAACAATAGCAACTAAACTTAGAAAATAAACCAAAGGTGCAAAAAAATCTGATGCAACAGGGAATAAACTAAGAGAAAACCTAATGAAACCATAACCTGCCATTTTAAGTATAATCGCAGCTAATAAAACTGAACCTGCGGTAGGTGCCTCAACGTGTGCGTCTGGTAACCATGTATGAAAGGGCCACATAGGTGTCTTAACTGCAAAAGAAGTAAAGAATGCTAACCATAGAAGATTTTGATATTTTACATTTATCCCCATTTCATATAATTCATTAAAATCAGTAGTATCAGTCATTAAGTAAATAAATATAATTGCAATCAACATTAAAACTGAACCAAGCAATGTAAAAAGAAAAAATTTGAAAGCTGAATAAACTCTGCGATCACCACCCCATATTCCTATAATTAGAAACATTGGTATCAACCCACCTTCAAAAAAAAGATAAAAGACAATTAAATCTAAGGAACAAAAAACTCCAATCATAAGAGTCTCCATTAATAAAATGGCAATTAAAAAATCTTTTAGTCTATTTTTGATAGTAGCATTAACTGAGATAATGCATAAAGGGGTTATAAAAGTTGTTAAAATAATAAATAAAATAGAAATGCCGTCTATGCCAACTTTATAATTTGCAAAGCCTGTGATCCATTCATAACTTTCAATAAATTGAAAATCTGATTTAGAATTATCAAACATGAACCAAAGATATAGAGACAGAATAAAGTTTGCCAGGGAAACAAATAAAGCTAAATTTTTACTACTTTGATTTTTGTTTGAACTAGATTTAGTAAAAAATATAAAAATTGCACCAACAGTAGGTAATAAAATAATTGAAGATAAAATTGGAAAATTCATTATTTTAAAATTAACAAAGTTAATAATACAGAGAAACCTATTAGCATTATAAATGCATATTGGTATATATATCCGCTTTGAAACTTAACAGCTCTTAATGAAAAATTTTTAATTAAATTTGATAAACCATCAGGACCGTATTTATCAATAAATCCGATATCAATATTTTTCCAAAAATATAAACCTATTTTTTTTGAGGTTTTAACAAAAATTAATTCATACAATTCATCAAAATACCATTTATTTTTTAAAAAATCATATAGTGGTTTATTTCCTTTTACCAATTCATTTAAAATATTCTTATTTAATATGAATAAGTAGTATGAAATAGGAATTGAAATTATAACTAATATTGGTGTTAAAAAAATTACCCAAGTTGGAGGATGATCTAAACTCAAAGAATTTAAGAAAAATATAGAGTCTCTCCATAAAATTTCAACGCTTTCATTTCCAATAAAAACTTCTTTAAATATGATGCCAGCAAATATTGATCCGATAGCTAAAATGATAAGTGGAATTATCATGACCATAGGGGACTCATGTATGCTTTCATAATTAATTTTTTTATTATTGTAGGTGCCATGGAATGTTTTAAGTAAAAGCCTCCATGAATATATTGAAGTTAAGAAAGCTGTAAAAATTCCTATTCCAACAGCAAAATATCCCGGTGTATTACCTCTTAAATATGCAAATTCTATAATTGCGTCTTTTGAATAAAATCCAGATAAAAATGGAAAACCCGTTAAGGCAAGTGTTCCAATAATCATCAAAATCCATGTATATGGAAGTTTTTTCCATACACCACCCATTTCCCTTATATCTTGCTCATCTTTAAAACAGTGAATTACTGATCCTGAACCAAGGAATAACAATGCCTTAAAAAAAGCATGTGTAAATAAATGAAACATAGCAACATTATATGCGCCTACACCAGCTGCAAAAAACATATATCCAAGCTGACTACACGTTGAGTAAGCAATAATTTTTTTAATATCATTTTGAACCAAAGCAACTGTCGCAGCAAACAAAGCTGTGCTCATTCCTATGATTGTGATTAAATTTAGTGCAAATTGTGAAAATTCATATATTGGAGAACACCTCACAACTAGAAATACACCAGCTGTAACCATTGTTGCTGCATGAATTAATGCTGAAACTGGAGTCGGTCCCTCCATTGCGTCAGGTAACCAAGTATGTAAAAACAACTGTGCTGATTTACCCATAGCTCCAATAAAAAGAAGCACACAAATTAAATTAATTGAATTAACGTTTAAGCCCAAGAAAGATATTTCTTTATTTAATATATTTGGAACTAATTGAAATACCTCATTGTAATTGACTGTTCCGAATAAATAAAAAATTAAAAAAATTCCAAGGGCAAAACCAAAATCTCCTACTCTATTTACAATAAATGCTTTAATAGCTGCAGCATTTGCACTTTCTTTTTTATACCAAAAACCAATTAAAAAATAAGAGCATAAACCAACTCCTTCCCAACCAAAAAAAAGTTGAAGAAAATTATCAGATGTAACTAACGTTAACATAGAAAATGTAAACAAAGACAAATAAGCCATAAACCTTGGTTTATGAGGATCGTGAGACATATAACCAATTGAATAAACATGGACTATTGCAGATATCAAAGTAACGACGACAAGCATAACTGACGAAAGAGCATCCACATTAATTGACCAATTAACATTTAAAGAACCAGAGTTAATCCATGTGGCTACAACTACATTGTTATTATAATTATAAGCAAGCACTTTGTAAAAAATAAAGAAAGATAATAATGCTGAAATTGATACAAAAACGCTTGTTAATATTTCTGAATTTCTTTCTCCAATTTTTTTACCAAAAAAACCAGAAATGATAGAAGAAATTAAAGGCAAGAAAACTATTATATGTTCGTATGTCATACTAACCCTTTAATTTATTAATTTCTTCAACTCTGATTGTTCCAGAATTCCTATAATAAACTACTATAATTGCTAAACCTATTGCAGCCTCAGCAGCTGCAACAGTCAGAATAAACAAAGCAAATATTTGGCCGGTCAAATCATTAATGAATATCGAAAAAGAAACTAAATTAACATTAACAGCCAATAAAATTAGTTCAATACACATTAAAATAACAATTATATTTTTTCTATTTAAAAAAATTCCAACAACACCTACAGTAAAAATAATAGCTCCTAGAGTTAAATAATGACCTAATCCAATTTCAAACATCTATTTTAACTCCTTTATTGCTTTCAACTTCTACAAGTTCAACACCCTCATATTTTTCTCTTGAAATCTGTTTAAAATAACTTTGTTTTTTTACTCCACTTCTTTTTCTAAAAGTTAAAACAATTGCGCCAATCATAGCTACCAACAGAATCATTCCACTTAATTGAAATAAATGAATATAATCAGTGTATAGAACTTGACCTATAGAATGTGTGTTTGAGTTAGTTAAATTAATGCCAACTGTTGAAAAAGATTCAACTATCTGGGGTTTGTGCTTCCATCCACCAATAACAATAATCAATTCAAAAAATATAATTATACTTACGATTAAACCAATAGGAATGTGATTGGAATCTTTTGCCTTAACAAACAATTCATTTTTTTGTTGAGCCACATTAAGCATCATGACAACAAACAAAAATAAAACTGCTACAGCGCCTACATAAACAATTAACATTATCATACCTAAAAATTCAGCCCCAATCATAATGAAAAGACAAGATATGCTTATAAAATCTAGTATTAAAAAAAAAACAGAATGGACTGTGTTCTTTGAAACGGTTACCATTATTGCGGCAATAATTGCAATCAATGAAAAAATATAAAAAAAAATTGAATGAACTATCATAAACCTATCTATAAGGATTGTTTGTTTTAATATTTGCAGCTAAGATACTTTCCCATCTGTCACCGTTATCAAGCAATTTTTCTTTGTTATAGTAAAGCTCTTCTCTTGTTTCAGTTGCAAATTCAAAATTAGGTCCCTGTACAATAGCATCAACAGGACATGATTCTTCGCACAATCCACAATAAATACATTTCATCATATCAATATCATAGCG
>Ga0066376_10004254_pt1 | contig 12502 bp, 10 predicted proteins | sample Knorr_S15_td_Bot_FD_77009 | JGI IMG/M metagenome (GOLD analysis project Ga0066376, IMG submission 77009) | Marine microbial communities from Southern Atlantic Ocean transect - Knorr_S15_td_Bottom_ad_5009_LV_A | ecosystem: Environmental > Aquatic > Marine > Oceanic | place: Southern Atlantic... | reverse complement strand
GACCAATTGTTGATACGTCTTCAGCTTTGAATGGTTTAGCAGTTTCCTTAATGAAAATTGGAAATGATATAAAATTTTTATCTTCTGGTCCTAGAAGTGGTATTGGAGAAATTAAAATTCCTGCAAATGAACCAGGTTCATCAATAATGCCAGGAAAAGTAAATCCAACCCAAGCTGAAGCACTAACAATGGTTTGTAGCCAGGTAATGGGTAATAACTTAACAATTTCTATAGCAGCAGCTAATGGTCATTTGGAATTAAATGTGTTTAAACCTGTTATTGAATTTAATTTGTGCCAAAGTATAAATTTGTTATCTGATTCTGTAACAAGTTTTTGTAAAAATTGTTTAATAGGTATAAAAGCTAATAAAGATATTATAAAAAAAAACCTGGATAATTCACTTATGCTAGCAACGGCATTAAATCCTTATATTGGTTATGATAAGGCTGCATCAGTAGCAAAATTAGCATACAAAAAAAATATTACTTTAAAGGAAGCGGCAGTGAAGCTTGGTTTAAATAAAAAAATTAATATAGAAAAAATTTTAGATCCCAAAAATATGATCAAAAAAAAGTAATGGGAATAATTATTGATAAAATACCATCACCCAATTTTGATAAGAGACCAAAAGGTGTAAAAATTAAAGCTATAATTATTCACTACACTGGAATGAGAACATTTGATGAAGCTTTGGAAAGATTATGTGATAAAAAATCGAAAGTATCATCTCATTATTTAATTAGAAGAAATGGTAGAATAATTAATTTAGTCAATGAATCACATAGAGCATGGCATGCTGGCGTTTCATATTGGCGTGGAATTCACAATTTAAATAATTGTTCAATAGGAATAGAATTGGAAAATCCAGGATATGAATTTGGATATCTTCCTTTTTCTAAAAAACAAATGAAATCTCTTATTTTTTTATGTAAAGAAATAAAAAAAAAATATCAAATTCATCCTGAATGGGTATTGGGTCACTCAGAAATTGCTCCTAACAGAAAAAAAGACCCGGGTAAAAAATTTAATTGGAAAGAAATAAAGAAAATATTTAAATAATAAATTTCTTGAATTAAAAATCATTAAGTATTAATTTAATATTAACCAGATGGTTGGATGATTGCTCGCATTTTGAGAGGAAAGTCCGGGCTCCGTGAAAACATGATGCCGGATAACATCCGGCGAAGGTAACTTTAGGGAAAGTGCCACAGAAAAAAAACCGCCATTGTTTTTTTTTATGGTAAGGGTGAAATGGTGTGGTAAGAGCACACCGCTTTTTTGGTAACAAAAAAGGCTTGGTAAACCCCATCAGGAGCAAGACCAAAAAGAGGTGCATGTTATAATGAGTTTTCACATTTGCACTAGGGTAGGTTGCTTGAGATAATTAGTAATAATTATCCAAGATGAATAATCATCATCTAATGTTTTAAAAGATTCGAAGTTTTATTACGTTAGTACAGAACCCGGCTTATAGACCATCTGGTTTTTTTTTATTAAACTTCTTTTAAAATATTTTCAACAAGTTCGTTATAAGTTATGCCCACATTCTTTGCCATCATTGGAACTAAAGATAGTGGTGTCATCCCGGGTTGTGTATTAATTTCTAAAACATATAATTTTTTTTTTAAAGGATCGTTTTCATTATATCTAAAATCTGTACGTGTTATTCCTTTACATCCAAAATACTTATGAATTTTTAAAGCATATTTTTTACATTTTCTTTCAATATTTTTGGGAACAGGGGCAGGTATAATGTATTTTGTCATGCCTTTAGTATATTTGGATTTATAATCATAAAATTCTTTTTTTGTTTTTAATTCAATAATGTCTAAAGCTTTATTGTTCATTATTCCAACAGTTAATTCCCTACCTGGGATAAATTCTTCTATTAAGTATCTATTTGATTTATGCATTTTATATTTTTTTAATTCATTTAAATTTTTACAAATTTTAACACCAACACTTGAACCTTCGCTTATCGGCTTAACAACAAGGGGAAATAAAAAGGGAGTTTTTATTGAATATCTATTAATACTATTTTTGTCTATTACTACACTTTTTGGCGTTGGTATTTTAAGTTTCTTAAAAAGAATTTTTGATTTATTTTTATCCATGGAAATTTTTGAAGCTTGTATTTTTGAATGTGTATAAGAAAACTTTAAATTTTTAAGAATTTTTTGAACAGAACCATCTTCTCCAAAAGTTCCATGTAATGCATTAAAAACAATATTCGGTTTAAACTTTTTTAAACTTAAAGAAAGGGATTTTATATTACTAGAAACTTTTATTTTTTTTACCTTATAACCTAATTCATTTAAAGCTTTAGAAATAAATGTTCCTGTTTTTAATGAAACTTCTTTTTCTGATGAAATTCCTCCCATTAAAACAGCTATTTTTTTTTTCATTATTTTTTAGAACCTATTATTTTGATTTCCCAATTTAATTTAATACCGAATTTTTGAAATACTTTTTTTTTAATTTTATTTCCTAACATTTCTAAGTCAGACGAACTAGCTTTTCCTTTATTTATCAAAAAATTGTTGTGTTTTGATGAAACTTCAGCATCGCCAACTTTAAACTTTTCACAACCTGCTTTTTTTATCAATTCCCATGCTTTTTTTGTTTTTGGATTTAAAAAAGTGCTGCCGCCAGTTAAACTCTTTATAGGTTGTGTTTTCTTTCTAATCGCAATTAATTGTTTAATCTTCTTTTTTGCAACTGATGCTTGACCTGGAATTAATTTTAATTTTGCACCTATAATAAAATAATTTTTTTTTATACCTGATGATCTATAAGAAAAAGATATTGATTTTTTATTTAGTTCTAGAATTTTTGCATTTCTATTAATTACAATAATACTTTTTATAAAATTTTTTATTTCATTACCAAAACATCCAGCATTCATAAATATACAACCCCCTACGGTGCCAGGTATAGTTGATAAAAACTCATATCCTTTAATATTGTTTTTAGCTAATGTTTTCGATAGATTGATATTTTTAACAGAAGCGCCGCATAAAATATATTCATCTTCTAATTTGATAAAATCAAAGCCTCTTCCTAATTTAATTACAAATCCTGAAACACCCCCATCTCTAACTAAAACATTGGATCCACCACCAATAATATGGATTGGAATTTTTTTCACTTTTTTCAGAAAACTTTTTAAATCTTCAATATGATTTGGCATATAAAAGAATTCTGCCTTACCACCTGTTTGGAACCATGTAAATTTAGACAAAGGGAAATTTTTTTTATAATTTCCTTTTATTTTTGAAAAAACTGCCATGCTATATATAAATAAATTATTTTTTTCTTTTTATTTGAAGAGGTAAATCATAAGCCCATTTAGAAATATCTCCAGCTCCTAAAAAAATTACTAAATCTCCAAACTTAGTATTATCTTTTATTATTTTTGGTAAATCGCTCTTTTTGTTGAGTGGAATAGCTAAATTTTTTTTTATTTTGTTAATATCTTTTACAAATTTTTCTTTAGATAAATAATTGACTTTCTTTTCGCCTGCTGGATATACGTCTGCAACTATCAATTTGTCACAATTTTTTAGTATCCTTTTAAAATTATTATACAAAAGACCAAATCTTGAATACCTATGTGGTTGAAAAACAACTATTGTATGTTTAGGTTTTAATATTTTTACTAAATCTAAAGTTGATTTAATTTCTTCAGGGTGGTGAGCATAGTCATCATAGATTTTCACACCATTTATAGTATCGACTAATGTAAACCGTCTTTGTATACCTTGAAATTGTTTGAAAGCATTTTTTATTTTTTTTGTTTTAATATTTAAAATTTTTGCAACAGATATAGCGGCTAAACAATTTAAAATATTATGTCTTCCTAACATATTTAATTTTATTCCTTTTATAATTTCTTTTTTAAAAAGAAAATTTTTTTTTATTTTTACGTCAAAACAAGAAAATGTTTTATTAAAAAAAATATTTGACGCTTGAATGTCACTATCTTTAAAAAAACCATAGGTAATAAATTTTTTATTAGTAATTTTTTTTATTAACTTTTTAACACCAGAATTGTCATTACATAAAACTGCTAAACCGTCAAAAGAAATATTTTTAATAAACTTTAGAAAATAATTTTGTAATTTATCAACGGATTTATAAAAATCCATGTGTTCTTTATTTATGTTTGTAATTACTCCAATTTTTGGAAATAAAGTAGAAAGGCTTCCATCTGACTCGTCCGCTTCAACAACTATCCATTTACTTTTTCCAATTCTTGTAGTGCCTTTATAAGCATTTACAATTCCTCCTATGATTGTAGTAGGATCAAAGTTTGCATATTCTAAAATAGAAGATATTAGCGAGGTTGTAGTTGTTTTACCATGTGTTCCTGATACAGCTATAGATTCTTTAAAATTCATTAACAATGAAAGTATTTGTGATCTTTTATAAATTTTTATATTATTTTTTTTAGCGTGTACTATTTCTGGATTATTTTTTTTTATCGCTGATGAGATAACTAAAATATTAATATTTTTAATATTTTTTTTTGAATGTCCTAAAAAAGTTTTAATGCCCTTTTTTTTTAATCTTTTTACATTTTGATTATTAACAATGTCACTTCCTTGAACATGATACCCAAAAGAATGCATTACTTCTGCAATGCCACTCATACCAATTCCTCCAATACCAACAAAATGTATTTTATTTTTAATATCGTGTTCTAAAATTTTCATATTAATTTTTATTTAATCATTAATTAATTTTGATATTTTTTTTACAGATTCTGAATCGCCTAATTTATAAGATTTTTTAGACATTTTTTTAAGTTTATTAAAATTACTTAAAAATTCTAAAATTTTTTTTTTTAATGATTCACGACTTAATTCTTCTTCTCTTATAACATCACCAGCGCCTTTAGCTTTAAACCATTTAGCATTTTCAATTTGATGATTATTTTTTGCAAATTTGTAAGGAACTAATATTGCAGGTTTGCCTAAGGCTGTTATTTCTGATAAAGAAGATGCACCAGCTCTTGATACAACCAAATCTGATTTGTACATAATTTCAGGTAAATTTTTGAAAAAAGTCTTGCATGCAGCTTTTAAATTCATTGAAATATATTTTTTTTTTATTTCCATTATATTTTGTTTAGAACATTGATGGTAAATATATAAATTTTTTCTTATGTTTTTAGGAATTAAGCTTATAGCCTCTGGAATTATGTTTCCCAAAATAATTGCTCCTTGGCTACCTCCAATAACTAATAAAATTATTTTATCTTTTGTAAATTTAAATTTAAATTTTTTTCTTAAATTTAAAACTTTTTTTCTAACAGGATTTCTTATAAAAAAATATTTTTCATTTGTTGGAGAATTAAAGTTTCTTTCATCACCCCATCCTAAAATTATTTTTCTGGCAATTGGAAGAAATAATTTGTTAACAAATCCAATCACAATATTTTGTTCATGTAAAATAATTGGTTTGAAGAGAATTTTAGCCGATAGTAATGTTGTAAAAGATGTGTAACCACCAAAACCTAGTACAATATTTGGTCTTTCTTTAATTAAAAGAAGAAATACTTTAAAAAAGCTTAATGCACTAGAAAAAATATTTTTAAAATTTTTTGAGATATTCAAAATATAAAATTCTACAAATTTATTTTTTAACAATTTTTTATTTTGAAGAACAATTTCTTTTACTCTATGATCAAATAAAAAAATAACTTCCTTTTTTTGTTTTATTAATTCTTCAACTAGCGATATGGCTGGAAAAACGTGTCCTCCTGTCCCACCTGCTGCAATTACAACTTTAATTCTTTTCTTATTTTTATAGAAATACATCTTTATATTTTATTCGTGTTAAGCTTAAAATAGCTCCTAAATTTAATGCACTTGAGATCATTGATGATCCACCATAACTGATAAAAGGAAGAGTTGTCCCAGTTGTTGGAATAAGACCAATTGTAGATCCTATATTAACAAAAATTTGAAATCCAAATTGTATAATTAAACCGGATACAGCTATAAAAGAAAATTTATCATTTGTTTTTTTTATTCTTTGAAAGATTGTGAAAATTAAAAAAATAAATATAAAAATTATAATTAAACAAGCTATCCAACCAAACTCTTCAGCAATTACTGCAAATATAAAATCAGTGTGAGCATCAGGTAAAATATCTTTAATTGTTCCCATTCCTGGTCCTTTACCAAACAAACCTCCTTCTGCTATAGCTTGTAAAGATTGAGATATTTGATAATTGTCACTAATTTGTAAATTTAAAAAAACATCTACCCTTCTTTTAACATTCTCAATAATTAGATAACATAAAGAAAAAATAGCGCCAAAAAATAAGCTAGTAATCCCCACCCACTTCCATTTTAATCCCGAGATCCATAATTGGGCAAAATAAGCTAAAGAAATTATACAAAACATTGAAAAATTTGGTTGCAACAATACTAAGCCAGATACAAATAAATATAATAAAAATGTTAGAAGTTTATTATTTGCATTTTTTAAGTGAATATCAGATGAAAAAATCCATGCAGATACAATAATAAAAGAAACTTTTAAAAATTCTGATGGTTGAAAACGATATCCTAAAATATAGGCCCATCTATAAGTGCCTTTGATTTCAATTTCAAAGAAAAATGAAGAAAAAATAAAAAAAATAGAAATTAAAAATATAAATAAAAAAAAACGTTTTATTCCTAACTCTGATAATGAGGAAGTAAAAAAAATAAAAAAAAAAACTATAGGTATAAAAAATAAATGTTTTTTAACAAAAAAATATGGTTCTAAATTATATTTTTGAGCTACAGCTGGAGTTGCTGCAAAAGATATTAAACCGCCAACTATAATAAGAAAAAAAAGAAATATAAATACATTTCTATCTATACTTCTCCACCAATTATTGAAAAATTTATTTTGAAGATAAACTTTTTGCATAATTTATAATATTAATTATCAAGTCTTTTTACTAACTTAATAAATGCATTGCCTCTTTCCTCAAAATTTTTCCATTCATCTAAAGAAGAACAACCAGGAGAAAGTAAAACAACTGGTTTACTAGATGTATATTTAATTACATAATTTTGTGCAAGATTATGTGCTAAAAAAACAGCTTCTTTTAAATTCTCGGTTACAGTATAACTTAAATATTTTTTTAAATAATTTTCGTATATTTTTTTACTTTCACCTAATAAAAAAACATGTTCAATTTTAAAAAAATGTTTTTTTAAAATACTTAGATTTTTTTCTTTTAGTCTTCCACCTAAAATCCAATAAATTTTTTTGTAACTTGATAATGCTTTATTTGTAGAATCTAAGTTGGTTGCTTTGCTATCGTTGATATAAGATATTTTATTGATTTCTCTAATTTTTTGGAGTCTATGTGGTAAACCAACAAAAGATTTAATAGCATTTTCAATTTTTTTCCAATTAAAAAAACCTATTTTAATTAAAACAGCGTAAATAGCTGCAATATTTTGATAATTATGTTCACTTATAATATTTTGAAATTTTTTTAAATTAATTTTTTTAAAAATTTCTTTTTTATTTTCAAAAATATTTTTTATATATAGATAATTATTTTTTATATATATATCACTTTTTTTATTATTTCCTGAAATTGTTAAAACTTCTGAAATATTTTTTTTTTTAATTTTATTCAATATTTTTGAAGATATTTGATCATCAACTCCTATGACTGACAGATCAGATTTTTGTTGATTATTAAAAATTTTTATTTTTTCTGAAACATATCTTTGAAAATTACCATGTCTTTCTAAATGATCATTAGTTATATTTAAAATAATTCCAATTTTAAATCTTGCAGTTTTCATTAATTCTAATTGAAATGATGATATTTCTAGAATATAAAACCCATTCCCTGGATTTTTAAGATTAAAAATAGGTTTTCCTATATTTCCACCCAAACTACTTCTAATTCCTATTTTATTAAAAATATGATGGAGTAAAGAAACGGTTGTAGATTTTCCATTTGTTCCAGTTATACCAATACACTTTGATTTTGGATAAAATCTAAAAAATAATTCAATATCGTTAATTATTTCTGTACCTGCTAAGTCTGCTTTTTTAATCAAAGGATGCCTCTTAAAACCTATGCTAGGAATACCAGGACTAACAACCAAAAAAGAAATTTTTTTAATATTTATTTTTTTTAGATTCTCTATTCTAATTCCTTTATTTTTAGCTTTCCGCCTGATTTCCGCATTGTCATCCCATCCGATAGGATTAAATCCTTTTTTTTTTAGAAACTTTATTGTACTTATTCCAGATTTGCTTAATCCTAAAATAGCTATATTTTTTTTAGATAACAATTCTAGAGTCATTTAATTTATCTAATTTTGAGCGTAGCTAATCCTAATAGTGCAAAAATTACAGCCAATATCCAAAATCGAATTACAATTGTGTTTTCATGCCACCCTTTTTTCTCAAAATGATGGTGTAATGGACTCATTAAAAAAAATCTTTTTTGAAATAATTTAAAATATATAACTTGGATGATCACTGATAAAGTTTCTAAAACAAACAAAAATCCAATAATAAATAAAACCAATTCATGTTTAATAATTATACTTATCGAACCTAAAGCTGCACCAATAGACAAAGATCCTGTATCCCCCATAAAAATTTTTGCAGGATGAGCATTAAACCATAAAAAACCCAAACTAGCCCCAATTAAAGAAGAACATAATACTGCTAATTCACCTACTCCTGGAATAAAAAATAAATTTAAATATTCTGAAAAAATTTTATTTCCTACAAGATATGCAATTAAAGCTAAACAGGTTGCTGTTAAAATCACTGGAACTATTGCTAATCCATCTAAACCATCAGTCAAATTAACTCCGTTAGAAGTGCCAATAATAACTAAAAAGGCAAAAAAAGGAAAAAGCACTCCTAAATCAACAAAAAAGTCCTTCAAAAAAGGTATGGCTAGTTTATTAATAAATTGATGATCGATAATATTATAAAGCAAAAAAAGTGTTATAGAAGTAATCAAAAACTGAAATATTAATTTTGTTCCAGCTTTTAATCCCTTACCATTTTTTGATGTCACTTTATGATAATCATCAATAAATCCTATTGCACCAAATCCAAAAGTAATTAATAGAACTATCCATACATAAGAATTTTTCATATCTGACCAAAATAAAGTACTAAATAGAAAGGAAAGTAGTATTAACAAGCCACCCATAGTAGGAGTTCCTCTTTTTTTGAATAAATGAGATTTAGGGACATCCTCCCTTATGGTATTCGCCATTCTTTGATTTTTTTTAAGCCATCTAATTATTAAAGGGGCAAAAAGAAAACTAAAAAATAATCCAGTTAATAATGCTCCTCCAGATCTAAATGTTATATATTTAAAAATATTGAGAAATGATAAGTCTTGAATAAAAAAATGTGAAATATAATAAAACATTTTTTTCTAGTTATTTAAACTTATCAATTATTTTATCTAATTCCATAGCTCTTGATCCTTTAAACAAAATAACGTCATTTGATTTTATTGATTCCTTTAACTTTAAAAAAAGTTCTTCTAAATTCTCAAAATGCCCTCCTTTAAAAATTACAGGCAGTGAATTGTATAAATTTTTCATTTGTTTTCCTATTGTATAAACTTTAAATATTTTATTATCTTTAATATTTTTTTTTAAAGATAAATGAAACTTTTTTGAAAATTTACCTAATTCATACATATCACCTAATACACATATTTTTCTTTTATTAGCACCATAACGATTTAAAAATGAAATAGATGATACCAAAGATTCTGGACTAGAATTATAACTATCATCAATAATTTCAAATTTCTTTTTATTAAAAGTAATTTTTAATATTTTACCTCTACCTTTAATTGCTTTAAAATTTTTAATTTCTTCTGAAAAATGACAAGGATCTTGACCGATAGCTGTCAATACAGAGATAGCAGCTAAGGAATTTTCTATCCAATGCTCTCCAAAATTATTAAGTAAAAAATTAACTTTTTTACCAAAAGCATTAACATAAACTTTATATTTGTAATTTTTTTGATATTCTACTTTCAATAATGAAATTTCACTTTTTTTAGATTTTCCAAAAAAAATAAATTGTTTTATTCCATATAATTTTGCTCTTTCTTTAAGAATAGATAAATACGGATCTGAATCATTTAAAATAGCAATACCTAAATTATTCATGCCACAAAAAATTTCTGATTTAGCTAACGCTATATCTTTTAAATTGCCAAAGTTTCCAATATGAGCATTCGAAATTTTTGTTATTAATGCAATATCTGGCATACAAATATTAGATAATTTTTTTATCTCTCCTTTTTGATTCATTCCCAATTCAAGAATTCCAAGATCAATATTTTTGTTAAATTTTGCTAAGCTAAAAGGCATGCCAATTAAATTATTAAAATTTCCATCATTTTTTTGAACATTAATTTTATTTTTTAAAATAAAGTAAATAGCTTCTTTAATACTTGTTTTGCCTAAGCTTCCAGTAATACCTAAAATTTTTCCCTTAATCCTTTTTCTTGAATATATTGCAAGATTATTTAAGGAATGTTTAATATTTTTAACTATAATTATTTTTTTCTTTAACTTTTTCAGCTTAAATTTTTTATAATTGTTTTGAGTTGCTAAAGAATAGCTTGCTCCTTTTGACAATGCTCGTTCTATAAACTGATGAGCATCATATTTTTTTCCTTTGATAGGAATAAAAAGTTCTCCTTTTTTAATTAATTTACTGTTGATTGAAATCCCTAATATTGAAGATTTAATTCTAGATGTTGTTAATAGAACTACTTTCAATTCTTTTGATGTCCAATTATTATTTCTCATCAGCAAAATGATTTATTTTTTAAAATTTTTAAAATAGTTTCTTTATCGCTAAACTTTATAGTCTTTCTAGAAAATATTTGATAATCTTCATGTCCTTTTCCAGCTATCAATAAAATTTCACCAAATTCACATTTTTTTATAGCCTCTTTTATTGCTTTATATCTGCTAGCAATTTCTATTGCACCTGAACAAGTTTTAAGAATATCACTTCTAATTTTTTTTGGTGACTCGTTTCTTGGGTTGTCATCCGTTATATATATTTTGTCAGCTATTTTTTTTGCAATCTTTCCCATTAATGGTCTTTTTTCTAAATCTCTATTACCTCCACACCCAAAAACAATTGATAATTTATTAGAAGTCATTTTTTTTAATGTTTTTAGAACTTTTGCCAAAGCATCTGGTGTATGTGCATAATCAACAAAAATTGAAATGTTATTATTTTTTAATTTTTTTGGAATATTTATTTTTTCTAATCTTCCAGGAATTTGATTAATTTTTTTAATACTCTTTATACATTCTTTTATACCAATCCCTGAAGATAAAATTATTCCAATTGAACATAATGCATTATAAATTTGAAAATCTCCAAATAAAGGAAGTGTAAAATTAAATTTGGTCTTCTTATATTTGAAATAAACTTTTTGATAGTCCTTTTCAGATTTGTAATCTAATAATTGTAAATATTTTGATTTAAACCCATAACTAGTCACCTTTTTATTATATTTTTTACACAACTTCTGAATTGTTTTACTTTCTGGGATATCAGAGTTTATAATTGCATTTCCATTTCTTATTAAAAGATCCTTAAAAAGTCTCATTTTAGATTTAAAATATAACTTAAAATTTTTATGATAATCTAAGTGATCATGAGAAAAATTAGTAAAAGCTGCTGTATTTATTTTAATATTATCTATTCTATTTTGTTCTAATCCATGACTTGAAGCCTCTATACAAAGATGATTAATTTTCTTTTTATATAAAGAAGTTAATATTTGATGCAATTGGATGCTATCTATTGTTGTAAGTGGTAATTTCTTTTTATATCTATCTGTAATTAATCCAATAGTGCCAATTGCAGCTGAACTTATATTGCAATTTTTCCAAATTTCTTTAGTGATATGTGAAACTGAAGTTTTTCCATTTGTACCTGTAACTGCAGATATAAAGCTTGGCTGTTTTGGAAAAAAATTAGATGAGATTTTTGATAATAAAATTCTTGAATTTTTACAAAAAATAAAGTTGATTTTTTTTTTAATTAAAATCTTAATTGGTTTTTTATTATCAATTATAATTAATATTGCTCCTTTGTTAATTGCTTCATTTACAAATTGATGACCATCGTATCTTTTTCCTTTAATTGCAACAAATATAAAATTTTTCTTAACTTTTTTTGAATTAAATGATATTCCTTTAATTAAAGGATTAAATTCTTTTAAATTTAATTGATTTATTTCTTTAATGTCTTTTAAAAGATTAACGAGTAGCAAAATATTTTTCCTTAACTAGAAAAAAAAAAAATAAAAAAAAAATTAATTATTTTTTTGTTTAATATGTTTTTTTATTTTTTTTTTTAATTTTTTTTTTTTTTTATTTTACTATTTTTTAAAAAATTTTTTTTTTTTTTTTTGGGTTTTTTTTTTTTAAAAAATTATATACTCCCCTTTGATCT
>Ga0066376_10004249_pt1 | contig 12510 bp, 10 predicted proteins | sample Knorr_S15_td_Bot_FD_77009 | JGI IMG/M metagenome (GOLD analysis project Ga0066376, IMG submission 77009) | Marine microbial communities from Southern Atlantic Ocean transect - Knorr_S15_td_Bottom_ad_5009_LV_A | ecosystem: Environmental > Aquatic > Marine > Oceanic | place: Southern Atlantic... | reverse complement strand
GGCGCGTCCATCCGGTCTCGAAAGGAGAATCACAGCCATGATGAATCCCACCCTTCGTCGTTCGCCATTCCTCGGTCGGTCACGCCTCGCGGTCCTCGCGGCCGCGCTGGCCGTCACCATCCCGCTCGCGGTGCTGGCCCAATCAGGGCCAGGAACTGTGAGCGGTACGGTCGTCGATTCGGCCGGCCAGCCCTGGGCGGGCGCCCGGGTCACGTTGTCGCCCGTCGGGCTCGACAAGGAAGAAATGACCTTGAGGGCGGTGCTCGACCGGTCGGCGGTTTTGGGCGAGGCGCGCACCATTGTCTTCCGCGGGCACGCTGAACCTGGGGACGCGGACCGTCAGGTCAAGGAATGGATCCAGCGGGAGTTCGAGGATGCGGACCGTGTCGTGCGGGTCAAGCGCGAAGTGGCCGTGCGCCGCAGTCTGGGCGGCGACACCGACGTCGCCCTTCTCCATCTGGACCGCGCGCGCTGGTCGACCCGCAGCGACGACGTTGGTCGGTTCGAGATCGCCGACGTGCCGCCCGGCGACTACCGACTGGCGGTGCACCTGCCTGGGTTCGCGTCTGTCGAAGAGAACGTGACGGTGGAGGCCGGTCAGCGCCTCCAGCGCGAGATCGCCCTGGAAGTCGGGTCGCTCGAGGAGACCTACACCGTGGCGGCCAGCGACCCTGCCCCAGTGCCTACATCCACCAGTGCTACCACCCTCGAGGAACAGCGCCAACGCATCGGTGATGGACCGCTGCAGCCGCCGATCAAGCTACGCAGCCTGACCCCGGCCTATCCGGACGTGCTGCGGGCCAGCGGCGCCCAGGGGACAGTGATTTTGGAGGGTCTGGTGGCGGCCGACGGGTCGTTCCAGGTTCTCAACGTCCTGACCCCGGTCGACCCCGATCTGCTCACGCCGGTGCAGCCAGAACTGGCCAGGGCGGCCGTCGACGCCGCGCGCCAGTGGCAATTCTGGCCGACCCGCCTGCACGGTCTGCCGGTCGACACCCGCATGAAGGTCACGGTTCACTTCACCGACGAGTCGTAGCCGCGACCCAGGTCAGGTCACTATGCGGGCGGGTCTTCAGACCCGTCCGCCTAACCCTCACCCCAGAGCTCGTCGAGCCGCTTGTCGCGGCCGCAGCCGTAACGGTAGAACTTGTACCGGATCGGGTTCTTCATGTAGTAGTCCTGGTGGTATTCTTCCGCCGCCCAGAACTCACCGGCCTCGACGATCTCCGTCACCACCGGCTGGCCAAACCGGCCCGAGTCGTCAATCCGCTGCTTGGTGTCGCGGGCCAACCGCTTTTGCTCATCGTCGTGAAAGAAGATGGCGGTTCGATACTGCGCGCCCCCGTCGCAGAACTGGCGATTCCGGGTCAGCGGGTCGACATTCATCCAGAACACGTCCAGCAACTGCCCGTAGCTGATCTGCGACGGGTCGTAGACGATTTCCACCGCTTCGGCATGCCTCGTTCGTCCACCCGCGACCTCCTGGTACGTTGGATTTCGCCGTTCGCCACCCGTATAGCCGGAGGTGGTCGAGATCACGCCGTCGAGCTTGTCGAACGGTGGCTCCATGCACCAGAAACAGCCACCGGCGAACGTCGCCTTGGCGAGCCCGTCGCTGAGCTGGGGTGTCTCAGACGTCTGTTCGGTCGCCGACGTGACCGCGATCACCCCAACGAGCAACACCGCGACGGCGAGGAGTGTGGAAAGTCTCTGAGTCTTGGTCATCTGTTGGCTCCTGTGGCTGCTGCTGGGTTAGACGCGTGCGGCCGTCATCCGGTTCTAGGGTCCTGTCTCACGTAAATCTAAACCGTGACCTAAGACGTTGACCGGCGGGCATGGCCAGTTGTACGAAGAGAAAGGGAGCTATTGCGAGGGTAGACCGTCCAGGCATCACGCGTTGGTGATACCGTGTTGCACTGATGACCGCAGAACGACTTCCACCAACGCACCTGAGCCGCCGGGAAGCAATACGATTGCTCGGCACCGGAGCGGCCGGGGCGGGACTCGGTCTCACGGCCGGCTGCGAGTCAGGGGGCGCCCCCGAGGCGGTGCCGGAACAGACGCAGGACCGGGCCGCCGTCGTCTTCCCTGAGGGCGCGATCGTGCGCACGCTGCTGGCCGACGTCGACCCCGCCACGCTCGACACCGGGGCGACGTTGTTTCATGAACATCTCGCGTTCGATTTCAGCAGCCCACCACCGGAGCCACGTGCGCCGGGCACGCCGCCACCCCCGCTCCCCACGAACGAGGCCATGGTCGACCTGTTGGTTGACGAGTTGCGGATGGCCGCGTTCGATGGGGTGAGCTGTATTGTCGATTCTTCGATCGGACCACGCAGCGACGAGCAGCTTGCCAACCTGGCGGCCATGGCCACCCGGTCAGGCGTGCACATCGTGCTGGGCGGCAGCTACTTTCTACAGCCCCGGTACCCGGAAGAGATCATTCGGCTGCCCGAGGAGGATATCGCGACGCACTTGGTCGGACAGGCCAGCCGGGAGCAGTGGGGTGCCCTCGGCGAGGTCGGCAGTTCCTTTCCGGAGATGCACGACGACGAGCGCAAGATGATCCGAGCCATCAGCCAGGTGCATGCGCGGACCGGGCTGCCGATCTTCACGCACGTTCCGCATGAGAGCTGTCCGTCGTGCGCGTTGGAGCAGATCGACATCTACGAGGCGCAAGGCGTCGACATGGCCCACTTGTGTATCGGGCACCTCTCGACCATCACTCCCGCCGACGACCCGGGCTGGGAGACCCATAAGGAGATCGCCCGGCGGGGCGCCCTCCTCGGTTTCGCTACGGTCGGCCACCAGATGAGCTCGTCGTTCATCCCCGAGCGAGAGAAGGTGAATATGGTGCTGAACGCCCTCGAGGCCGGGCTCGAGGATCACATCCTGCTGTCGTCCGACTTCGCTAATACGACGCAGATCAAGGCCAACTGGGGTAACGGGTTCTCGACGGTGCTCGTCCAGTTCGTGCCGAAGCTTCGCTACTTTGGCGTCCCCGACGAGACCATCCAGAAAATTCTGGTCGACAACCCGCGCCGGTGGCTGGCGTATCAGCCGATTCCCGCGTAGCGGCTACGGCGTCATCGAGCAGGAGTTCCGCAACTTGCTCCGGTGCGGTGCGCCCAGCCGGTAGCTATGCCAGCGTCAGCGGTATACCCGCGTCACGCATCGTTCGGAAGTCCCTATCGAGCGTGAGGAGGGGCACGCCGTGCGCGAGCGCGTAGGTCGCAATGAGAAGATCGAGGGTCTTGACGGTGACGCCTCGCCGGGCCAGTGCGAAGCCGAGATCACCGGCCTCGAGCCACAGGTCGTCCGGCTGTTCCAGCTCGTGACAACCGCCGAGCAACGGCAGCACCGTGCGACGGTCGGCGGCAGATCGAAGGCCCCGCCGAAGCTCCGCATAAATCGGTCCGCAGACGGCCGCCTCGTCCAGGTCGAGCAATTCGTCGACGTGACGGCCTGAATCGCCATTCCCGAAGAACGCGATCCAGGCGGAGGTGTCGACGAGGGTCACGGCCGCGTTTCCTCGAGGTCCAGGTCCAGGCGCAGCGTGCCGCGGAGTTGCCGCAACGCGGAGCGCTTGTTGCTGCGCTGCAGCTCACGCAGACCGTCGATGATCGTGTCTGTAATGCCTTTGCCCGTGATCCGCTTGGCATCGGCCAGCATCTCCGCTGGTACGTTCACCGTAATCTTACGAAGCTCGCTCATGGAGCCAGCCTAACATATGGCAGATACTGTATATTTTGCTGGTCACGTCCAATACCGACTTCCATCGTCCCGCGCATCACGGGCAGACCCGCTGGCGGCCCTGTGTCCAGCCGCCGCGACCAGCTGAGAGCATTTGATGTACCGTGGAGTAGCCTCAGCGCGCGCCGACCCGGGATGCTGGCTACCGCCGGACTCATGCCACCCATAAGGGACCCGATGGATCTGAACGTTCCCAAGGCCGGGAGCTTCGTGCGCGCACTGTCGCTGGCCCTGCTCGCGGCCGTCGGGTCCACGGCCTCGCCGCTCTCCGCGTGGCAGGGCCAGGCGCCGGCTGAGGCGCCCCTCATCGTCATCGTCCGATTCGCGAACATCACCGGCGACTCGGCCGACGACTGGATCGGTTCCGGCATCGTCGAATCGCTCGCGTCGGGGTTTCCAGCCGGAAGGTCGGTACTCGCGTCCGTGGCCACCGACGAGGCCGTTGACCCCAACGCGGTCGCCCTCGACACCGGTCGCCGCCTCGGGGCGCGATTTGTGGTCACCGGCGCCTACCAGCGACTCGGGAACGCCCTTCGGATTACCGGGCGGGTGGTCGACCTCGCGGACGGATCGGTGGTTCGAGCGACCCGGGTCGATGGGTCGATCGACGAGCTGTTCGATCTGCAAGACCGCCTGGCCGCGGATCTGTCCGGACCCATAGCCAGCGCTGCGCCCGTCAGGATCCCGCGGCCCGAGGTGCAGTCTCCGGCGCCGTCGACACCACCCCTCACGTCCGAACCGGTGTTGGCCCCGGCCCTTGGGACCCGGACCGCAAGCGAGGCGGTCATTGACGCCATTGATGGTCCCCCTGCCCCGGTAGCGCCCGCCGTCATCAACCGGGACGCGCAAGGCCGGGCCACGGTGCGGGCTACCCGAATCACCCAGCGGATTCGTCTCGATGGGGAGCTCGACGAGGCGGTCTATCAGACGGTGCCCGCCATCACCGACTTCGTTCAGCAACTGCCAGATGAGGGCGCGCTGGCGACCGAGAAGACCGAGGCCTGGATTCTGTTCGACGACACGAACATCTATGTCTCCGCTCGGGCGTGGGACTCGGCCCCGGAAAGCCAATGGGTCGCCAACGAGCTGCGGCGTGATGCGCGACAGATTCGCCAGAACGATCTGTTTCTCGTCCTGTTCGACACGTTCTACGACCGGCGGAACGGGGTGGCGTTTCAGACGACCCCGCTGGGGGCCCGGTCCGACTTTGCCGTGACCAATGAAGGCAACCCGAATCTCGACTGGAATCCGGTGTGGGACGTGCGAGTCGGGCGATTCGCGGGCGGGTGGACGGTCGAGATGGAGATTCCGTTCAAGTCGCTGCGATACCGGTCAGGTCAGGCCCCGGTGTGGGGAGTGCAATTGCGCCGGGGCATCCGCCGCAAGGCGGAGGTGGCCTATCTGACACCATTGCCTATTTCGGCCGCCGGCGCCGGGGCCGGCACGGCGGGGGTGTTTCGCGTATCGCAAGCCGGGACGCTGGTCGGCCTGGAGCCGCCCCCGGCCAGTCGCAACATCGAGGTCAAGCCCTACGCCATCGGGGGCATCACGCGTGACACGGTGGCCGATCCGCTCGGTGGACACACCCGCGACGGCAACCTGGGGATCGATGTCAAGTACGGCATCACCGAGAGCCTGACCGCCGATCTCACCTACAACACCGATTTTGCCCAGGTCGAGGTCGACGAGCAACAGGTCAATTTGACTCGGTTCAGCTTGTTCTTCCCGGAGAAGCGCGAGTTCTTTCTGGAGGGGAGCGGGATCTTCGATTTCGCGCGCGGCGGCTTTCGCAGCGCCGGTGGCGGCGGGTTCTTTGGCGGCGGCAACGCGCCCACGCTGTTCTACAGCCGGCGCATCGGTTTGCAGGCGGGCGAGGTGGTGCCCATTCTCGGAGGCGGGCGGGTCACCGGGAAGGTCGGACCCTACAGCATCGGCGCCTTGAGTATCTCGACCGACGACCAAGCGCTGGGCGCCGCCAAGTCCACCAACTTCACCGTGGCGCGCGTCAAGCGAGACATTCTGCGGCGCAGCGCGGTCGGAGGCATCTTCACGAATCGGTCGGTGTCGTTCGATGGTGCCGGCGCGAGCCGCACCTACGGCGCCGATGCGACCCTCGCCTTCTACGAGAACATCGAGATGGTCGGGTACTACGCCCGGACCGAGACACCGGGCCGGTCAGGCGATGATACGAGCTACCAGGCACGGTTTAGCTACGATGCGGACCGCTTCGGCATGCAGGCCGACCACCTGCTCGTCGAGGACGACTTCAATCCGGAGGTGGGGTTTCTCCGTCGAGACAATTTCCGACGTACCTTTGTCGAGGGGCGGTTCAGTCCACGTCCGCGCACCATCGACTCGATCCGACAGTTTCGACTGACGGGCAGTGTCGACTACATCCTGACCGCGGACACCACGTTGCTCGAGACCCGCACGAACCAGCTGCGGTTCGAGACGGAGTTCGAAAGCAGCGACCGGTTTGGTGTGACCGTCAACGACAACTACGAGCTGTTGCTGACGCCGTTCAGTCCCCCCGGTGCCGACTTCACGATTCCGGTCGGGGGATACGCCTTCACCGACATCGAAGTGGCGTATCGGCTCGGCGAGCAGCGACGGTTCAACGGCAACGCCACACTCCTGCGGGGTGGCTATTTCAACGGTGACATCACGACGCTCGGCCTGAGCCAGGGACGGATCGCCGTGCTGCCACAGATGTCGGTCGAACCGAGCCTGTCGCTCAACTGGATCGATACGCCACAGGGCACGTTTCGGACCGACCTCGTCGTCACCCGCGTCAACTACGCATTCAACCCGCGTATGTTCTTCAGCGGACTGATCCAGTACAACTCCGCCAGTGATACGGTGAGCAACAACCTGCGGTTCCGTTGGGAGTACAGCCCGGGGAGCGAGTTGTTCGTGGTCTATACCGAGGACCGCGATACCCTGACGCTACGTCCCGATCGGTTCACCGAGCTGCGTAATCGTGGCTTCGTCGTGAAGTTCAATCGCTTGTTTCGGTTCTGAACCCGCCGCACTGGAGCGATCGATGCACGATTTCCGCTTCGCCGTCAGGACACTCCGCAGGAAGCCGCTGTTCACGCTGCTCGTCGTGGTGACGCTCGCACTCGGCATCGGCGCCAATACGACGATTTTCTCGCTGCTGCATCAGACGCTATTGCGGCCGCTTCCCTACGCGGAGGCCGAGCGCCTGGTGTTCGTCTGGAACACGTATCCGCTGATGGGGCTCGCCCAGGCTGGCGTCTCGATACCGGACTATCTCGATCGGAGGGATCAGGCCTCGGCGATCGTCGACGCGACGCTGTTTACCGGTCGGAGTCTGAGTCTGGCTGAAGACGGACGCCCGGAGCAGCTGAGAGCCCTCGTCGTCACACCGTCGTTCTTCTCCACGCTGGGACGTCAGCCGGCCCTCGGACGAGGATTCGACGAGAAGGACGCCGGCGGCGAACGAGTCGCCGTGCTCACGCACACGCTCTGGACCACCCGCTTCGGCGCCGATGCGGGGCTGGTCGGCCGGTCGATTCAGCTGGATGGCGAGGCGTACGATGTGGTGGGGGTGCTACCGGCCGACTTCGAGCTGCCATCGCGAGACATCGCTCTCCTGCTGCCGTTCGTGTTCACGCCGGAACAGATGTCGGATGGAGAGCGTGGCCGCGAGTTCAGCTCGATGATCGCCCGGCTCGCCCCCGACGCCACGCCCGCAACTCTCGACGCGCAGATGGCCACGATCGCGGATCGGGTTCTCGACCGGATTCCCGCTCGGCGCGCGTTCGCCGAGAGCAGCGAGTTCGGCGGCTAGCGTTTTTCCGCACTGCCATTGTCGGGTAACCACGTCTGAGTCCCGGCTGCTTCCCGTCCGCGAGATTCTCCAACCGGTTCGAGCGACCGCCCTGGTCTCAGGCCGTCGCACCCGCCGGTTGACAGTCACCAGTGCCCTCGTCAGGATAGGAGTATGTTCCAGCGCGTGGCGTTCGTGCTGCTGGCGGCCGCCGTCATGTCGTCCGGCGTGACCGCGCCGTTCGGGCACTTGCACGCCGCCCCGCACCCCGACGCGTCGCCAGCGCGCCATGGGCACGGGGACTTCGGCGACCACCCACACGCCGCCGCTGGTACCCATCGGCACCACCAGACCCCGGGCGTCCATGCCCATGTGCGCGGCCGCTCAGCTGCAGGGTCCGGCCCGGACGCGGGTGTCGCGAACCTGGCCCATCCTGGCAGCGTCGTGTCGACCGCCTCGGCGCGCGAATGTCCCCAGGCGCCGGCTGGTCTCGACCCGATGGTGGCGATGTCCATGGACCCGCCGCCGCCAGCGTCCATCACCGGCGTGGGTCCCTCCGCCACCCGACCTCCGCCAGACCCGCCGCCGTTGTTCCGCGGCGCGCCCCGCGCCCCGCCGCATCGTTAGCCCGACCGTTCTGCCGCTCTCTGTACGTCCGCCTTCAGGAAAAACGACCTGCGTCACGGGTCGCGAGGAAACGACATGTCTCGACGTGTGGTGTTGTGGGCCGGCGCCTGGTTGGTGTCCGGCGTGAGTCTGTCGGCGCAGCCGCTCACGGAGCAAGACGCGCTTCAGCGTATGCGCGCCGAGTATCCGGCGGTGCGCGCGCTCCGGTTACAGGTGCGCGAGGTGGAAGCCGACGCGCGGCTCCGCACCCTCCCGACCAATCCCACCGTCAGCTATACGCGGGAAGACGCGGGCCTCACCGTTGACGACTTCTTGCTCGTGAGTCAGGAGCTCCCGTGGCGCGGACGGCGCCGCCTGCTCCACGCGGTGGCTGACCGGCAGGTGGACGTGGCGGAGGCGGGCGCCGATGCGTCGATACGCGCGGTCGAGTCCGACCTGCGGTTGGTGTTCACGGACCTGCTCGTCGCCCAGGAGCGGTCGAGTGCGCTCGAGAGCGGGATACACGAATTGGCGGCCCTGGCGTCCGTCTTGGTGACGCGCGAGGCAGAGGGCGAAGGGTCCCGTTTCGACCGACTCCGCGTGGAGCGTGAGGTAGCGGAGGTCGAAGCGGACCTGGCCGCGACACACATCGGGCGGGACGTGGCTCGGACCCGGCTCGCGTCGTTCTTCCGTCCCGGGACCGCTGCGGCTACTCTGTCGGCGGCCGGGAGCCTCGACGCACGCCGAGCGCTGCCCGGGACGACCGCTGCGGCCGCGGTGGGTCAGCGAGCCGACTATCGGGCGTTGAGGCTCGATGAGGCTCGCTGGGATGCGGAGCGCCGGGCGGCCGAGCGGTTGCGCCTGCCGAGTGCCTCGCTCGCCGGTGGAATCAAGCGGGCCCGGACGGCCGGATCGAGCGATACCGGCTACGCCGTGACGGCCGCTGTCAACGTCCCGATCTTCAGTCGCGGTGACTCACAATTGATCCGTGCTGATGCCGGGCGCGCGCGCGCGGCGGCCCAACGGGAGGTGCTGGCGGGACAGATCACCGCGGATGTGGACGCGGCACGAGTCACGGCCATCCAATACCAGAAGCTTGCCGACCGGTATCAGGCCGACTCTGTCGGCCGCGCCACCGCGTTGGTCGCCATTGCGACCGCCGCTTACGAAGAAGGCGAATACGGCATTCTCGAGTTGCTCGACGCGCATCAAATCACACTCCAGACGCGGCTACGACAGATCGCGCTGTCGGCCGCGGCCCGGCGTGGCGCGATTGCGCTGGACCGCGCCCTCGGCCGACAGGTGACGCCATGAACATGAAGACGCTCGTCGTGCTTCCCTGCCTTCTCGCCGGCCTTGGGCTGGGGTCCTGCCAAGAGGTCACACCGCCCCCGGTGGAGCCCGACCCTGCCCTCGACGTGCCGCCGGTGGTCGTGAGCCGCTGGACCGAGCTGAGCGAACTGTTTGTCGAGTTTCCTCCGCTGGTCGAAGACGCAACCAGCCGCTTTGCCATCCACTTCACCGACCTGAAGACGTTCGAGCCACTCAGAGAGGGTCGAGCCACGGTGCGACTCACCGAGGTGGGCCCCGGTGGCCCCAGCCGCGATGCTGCGTTTACCGAGTTCACGGTCGATGGCCCAGGTCGCCCGGGCATCTTCGGGATCGACGTCACCCCGACCCGCGCGGGCCGATTCGGTCTCGAGCTGGTACTGGACGCCGCGGCTGTACAGGACCGCCACGATCTGGGTACCGTCGTCGTGTTGACCGCCGCCGAGGCGGCCAACCAACCGATGACCGACGAAGACGAAGACGGTGCCATTCCCTTCCTCAAGGAACAGCAGTGGACGTTCGATTTCGCGACCACGCTCGTAGAAGCTCGGTCGATGGCGGCCAGCCTGGAGGTGCCGGCCGAGATCGAGCCACGGACTGGGGGGCAGGCGGACGTCACGACGCCGGTGGCGGGCCGCCTGGCGACGGACGTCCCCGCGCGCCCGGTCGGCTCGTTCGTGAACCGGGGAGAGACGCTGGCCGAGATCATCCCGCGGAGCGGACACGGCGAAGACCGCCCCGCGCTCGAGCTCGCGGTGGCCGAGGCACGGGACGCCCTCGAGTTGGCCGCCGCCGCACGAGCCCGGGCCGACCGCCTGGTCGAGGCCGGGGCATTGCCGACGCGTCGCCGCCTGGAGACCCGGGTGGCGGAGCAGACCGCCACGGCCCGGGTGACCGCGGCCGAAGCGCACCTGGACCAGCTCGACGCCACGCGGAGCGGCGAAGGTGACGGCGCCGACGACACCCGATTCGTGGTCCGGGCTCCGATGAGCGGCGTCGTCGCCCAGAGCGCCGCGACACCCGGGGCCAGCGTCGAGGAAGGCGCCCGGCTGTTCGGGCTAGTCGCGCTCGACCGCGTCCACGTCGTCGGCGCGCTGCCGGAGGCGGAGCTTTCGCGTGTTGGCGACCTGGCTGGCGCCGAACTCAAGATGCCGGGGGGCGGTGCGACCGTCCCGCTCGAGCATCTGGTGGCCGTGGGTCGGGTATTGGACGTCGACACCCGCACGGTGCCGATCATCTATGAGCTGTCAGACCCGGATCCGCGACTGGCGATCGGCCAGGCGGTGACCCTGCGCGTGTTCGTCTCGGCGACGACCGAGGCGGTCACCGTCCCCGAGAGCGCGCTGGTTGACGATGCCGGTCAGCCCGTCGTGTTTGTGCAGGTTGGCGGTGAGAGTTTCGAGCGGCGACCCGTCCGGCTCGGGAACCGCGAAGCGGGCCACGTGCAGATTCTGGGTGACCTGGTGGCCGGTGAACGCGTCGTCACCCGGGGCGCGCCGCTCATCCGCCTCGCCGCACTGTCTCCCCAGGTCCCCGCCCATGGACACACGCACTAGACGGCCGGTGGTGCACAAGCGCGCAAGTCGTCTCGCGGCGCCTCCGTCTGCGCGGGGTTCGGGGCGTAGCCCCGTCTAAGTCATGGACTCCATCATTCTCTGGTCGCTACGGAACCGCCTGGTCGTGCTGGGCGTGACGGTCGCCTTTCTGGGGTGGGGCGTCGCGGTGTCGCTCCAGATGCCGGTCGATGTCTTGCCCGACCTGACGGCGCCCACGGTCACGATACTCGTCGAAGGTCACGGGATGGTCCCAACCGACATGGAGGCGCTGGTGACTCTCCCGATCGAAGCGGCGGTGAACGGCGCATCGGGGGTGCGTCGGGTGCGGTCGGCCACCGCGGTCGGTATCGCGGTGGTCTGGGTGGACTTCGACTGGGGAGAAGACATCTACCGGGCGCGGCAGACGGTCACCGAGAAACTGGCCTCGGTCGTGGGCACGTTGCCCGATGCGGTCGAGCCGCCGGCGCTGGCGCCGCTCTCCTCGATCATGGGCGAGATCATGTTCGTGGCGCTGGAGTCTGACGCGCATTCTCCGATCGAGGTGCGCACGACGGCCGATATCGTGGTCCGCCGTCGCCTGTTGTCTACTCCCGGGGTCTCACAGGTGACCGTCATCGGCGGCGACCGCCGGCAATTCGAGGTGCTCGTCGATTCCGACCGGCTGTCCGACTACGGGCTGTCGCTCACCGCGGTGGAGGACGCGCTGCGACACGACAACCGGAACACCTCCGCCGGATTCAGGCAGGCGGGTGGGCAGGAATATCTGATCCAGGGCGTGGGACGACTGGCGAACGTGGCCGACATCGGCGCGACCGTCCTCGCGGTCCGTGGCACCGGGCCGATCAGGATCCAGGACGTCGCCGATGTCCAGATCGGCGCCGCACTCAAGCGGGGCGACGGTTCACACAACGGTGAGCCGGCCGTCATTCTGGGTATCCAGCGACAGCCGCAGGTGAACACGTTGGCGCTCACGCGCGAATTGGAGTCTGTGCTCGACGAGATTCAAGCGGGTCTGCCGGCTGGCATGCGGCTCGACTCCCGTCTGTTTCGTCAGTCGGACTTTATCGAGCTGGCATTCGCGAACCTCACGGGCGCGCTGCGGGACGGCACGGTCCTGGTCATCATCATCACCTTGATCTTCCTCGCCAACCTGCGCGCGAGCGCCATCACCCTGCTGGCGATCCCGCTCTCGCTCCTGGCCGCGGTGGTGGGTCTCCGTTTCTTCGGGCTGTCGATCAACAGCATGACGCTGGGGGGGATGGCGATCGCGGTGGGGGCGCTGGTCGACGACGCGATCGTGGACGTCGAGAATGTCGGCCGACGGCTGCGTGAAAACAGCCGCCTCGCCCCGCCGGAGCGGCGGTCGACGCGCGAGGTCGTGTATGACGCAAGCCGGGAGATTCGGGCAGCCATCGTGTTCGCCACGCTCATCGTCGTCCTCGTCATGGCGCCGCTCTTCTTTCTGGTCGGCGTG
>Ga0066376_10004248_pt1 | contig 12512 bp, 13 predicted proteins | sample Knorr_S15_td_Bot_FD_77009 | JGI IMG/M metagenome (GOLD analysis project Ga0066376, IMG submission 77009) | Marine microbial communities from Southern Atlantic Ocean transect - Knorr_S15_td_Bottom_ad_5009_LV_A | ecosystem: Environmental > Aquatic > Marine > Oceanic | place: Southern Atlantic... | reverse complement strand
TTCTCAGGCGGATATTATCGTGCATAATGACCTAGCTATGCGTGTGGATTCAGAACAAAAACATTTTCAAATTTATTCCCCGTTATTTTCGGTTGAAATTGTAAATACTGCTGTAGAATTGGCCGAAAAACTCGAAGAAAATTTTCTTGTCAAAAGGAAAGAGAGTTACGTATCATGATTTTATGTCTTGATATTGGAAACACCCACATTCATGGCGGTGTTTTTGAAAAACAAAATTTAATCCTTCAATTTCGGAAAACCACCCGCCCCCTGGCTTCATCTGATGAATACGGTCTGTTCCTAAAGGGTGTGCTCAATGAAAACGGGATCAGTACAGAAAAAATCACCCAGATATCTATGTGTTCTGTCGTCCCTGATTCTGTGTATTCAATGCGCAGTGCATGTATAAAATATTTTGGAATGAGCCCGTTTCAACTTCAGACAGGTACAAAAACAGGATTAAAAATAAAGTACAATAATCCTCAAGATGTTGGCGCTGACAGAATTGCAAATGCCATTGCAGGACTTGATTTATTCCCGAATAAAAATATTATTATTATTGACTTTGGAACTGCTACTACATTCTGTATCATTTCTAAAGAAAAAGAATATCTTGGCGGGATTATTCTCCCGGGATTGCGGATATCTATGGAAGCACTTGAAAATCGAACAGCAAAACTAAAGGTGGTGGAAATTAAATCCTGCGACCATGTCATTGGAAAGACAACTTCCGAAAGCATTCAATCTGGATTGTATTTTGGACACATTGGCATTATTAAGGAGCTAAAAACTCAAATTGCTGATGAAAAGTTTCAAGGAATAACTCCATTTACTGTAGGAACCGGGGGATTTTCAAATCTTTTTGATGATACAAATCTCTTAGATACTATAGTTCCAGATTTGGCTCTTCAAGGACTTCACAAAGCATTAATATTAAATTTATAATAAAAGGTTCATTGTGCAAAGAGCTTTATTACCCTGTACGTTTGATTTTTCCATATGTATGAAGCATATCCATAGCAGCTTTAGCAAATTCGGCACCTTTGTTCTTTTCTGCTCTGCTGCTTCTTTTAACAGCTTGAGAAGAATCATACGTAGTTAATATACCATTAATAATCGGGATTTCATTTTGTATGGATAAATCTGAAATTAGCCGGGCTGAATTTTCCGCTACAAATTCAAAGTGAGCAGTTTCTCCCTTTATCACTGCCCCAAGAGCAATAACTGCCATGGGTTTGCTATACTTGAGAATCATTTTTATTGTACCGGGTATTTCCAAGGCTCCCGGGACTTCTATAATCTGCACGTTCTTTTCATTCACAGATTGATTGTTTAATTCCTCCAATACTCCTGCCAGCAACTCATTCGTAATTAGTTGATTGAATTTGCTTACAACTATTACAATCTTATTTTTCATCTTGTATGTTTTCAATGTTGATAAAATGACCGAGTTTGTTTTTTTTGGTAAGTAGATATTTTTTATTTTCAGCAGTCACCGGCGTGTGAATTGGCTCTCTTCCTATAATTTCCAAATTATACCCCTCAAGCCCCACTAGTTTTTTGGGATTGTTTGTGAGAAGTCTCATTCGCCTAACATTACATTCTCTTAATATTTGTGCCCCGATACCATATTCTCTCAGATCTGCTGGAAAACCTAGTTTATGATTTGCTTCCACTGTGTCCATTCCCTCATCTTGCAGTTGATAAGCAAAAAGTTTGTTTTTTAAACCAATTCCCCGCCCTTCCTGTCTTAAATAAACCAGAACACCTTTTTTTGAATCCTCAATTTTTTGCAAGGACAACACGAGCTGGTCACCGCAATCACATCTTTTTGACCCAAAAATATCGCCAGTAATGCACTGAGAATGAACCCGTACCAGAACTTCATCATCAACGTTAATGTCCCCCTTGATAAGAGCAATGTGGTGGTCCCCATAAATAACATCTTCAAACAGTCGGATATTAAAAGTACCATATTTGCTTGGCAAAGAAACTGAAATAATTTCTTCAATGAGTTTATCATTTCTTCTCCTATACTCAATAAGATCCGCAATCGTAATCAAAGATAAATTATGTTTCTTAGCTATTTGTTTAAGTCTGGTTGGGGTTGCCATTGTGCCGTCTTCATCTATAATTTCTACCAAAAGCCCCGCAGGCGTAAGCCCGGTTAAACGCGCAAGATCAATACAAGCTTCTGTGTGTCCAGCCCTTCTCAGTACGCCTCCTTTTTCACCCACTAGAGGGAAAAGGTGCCCCGGCCGGGCAAGATCAGATGGTCTTGATTGAGAATTTAAAACAATCTGAACGGTTTGCCATCTGTCTTTTGCGGATATTCCGGTAGTTACGTTCTCTTTAGAGTCTATGCTGACAGTAAATTTTGTCTTGTGAAGCGAGGTGTTTGTCGATACCATAGGATGTAACTGAAGTCTTTTTGCAATTGCGCTCTCTATTGGCATACAAATAAGACCCCTCCCATATTTCATCATAAAATTAATGTCATCCGGGGTTGCTTTCTCTGCCGCTATAATGAAATCCCCTTCGTTTTCTCTCTCCTTATCATCAGATACAATAATCATTTTTCCTGATCTGTAATCTTCAATAGCCTGCAGTGTTTTTTTTAAATCAGACATTCTTACCCCCATGAAATAAACTTTCTACATATTTCCCCAATATATCAACTTCCACATTAACCATATCATTAATATTTTTTTGCCAAAGGTTTGTCATTTGAAGTGTGTGTGGTATAATTGCTACAACAATTGTATTCTTGATTATTTTCGCAATGGTTAAAGAAATCCCTTCGATAGCAATCGATCCTTTTGGAACGCAATACTTCAATTGTTCCTGAGGAAGCTCGATTCTCATTTCAATCCCCAATCCAACAGGTATAATATTCTGAATACATCCTAAAAAATCTATATGCCCCTGAACAATATGCCCACCAAATCTTCCGGAAGCTTTTAATGGCCTTTCAAGGTTCACTTCATGGTTTAATTTGAAAGCACTAATGTTGGTTTTGGATAATGTTTCCTTAACCACCTCCACTAAAAATATATATTTTTCAAACGATATCACAGTAAGACAAACACCATTTACAGCTATGCTTTCTCCTGCAGATAAATTCATTTTGTTCCTTTCCACTTGAATAAACAATGTCAGACCCTCAGAATTTTCAACAATTTGATTAATTTTCCCTTTAGATTCTATAATTCCAGTAAACATATCTCTTTCTTTTTATATACTTTTAATTGATTATTCCCAAGGCTAGCTTTTTTCTTTGTTTCCCAGTCAGCCGAAATAATAATTGGGTTTTTCAGGTGCGCGTTTTTTAATTCTGAATGTGACGTATATACATATATTTCATCTAATACGTCTGCGTTATAAAATGATTTTAACACCTCTGCACCTCCCTCCACAAGAAGTGTTGTTATCCCCTGCCTTCCTAGCTTAACCAATACATCCTTCACATCGAGACCATTTTTATTCTCTCTTACGCCTAGATACTTTATTCCTTCTCTTGATTTTACGTTTTTAATTACATTGGAATGTAATACGATTGTTTCTGGTTCTATCTGTTCAAAAATTTGATGTGACTGTGTTAAAGAAAGGCGTGAATCCAAAACAGCTCTTTTTGGACTCCTCCCAGTTATATCCCGAACAGTTAATTCCGGGTCATCAGTCAGGATGGTTTGTCTACCTACCAATACACAGTCAACACCAGAGCGCAAACGATGAACATCCTCTTTGCATTGCTGGTTAGTTATTCTTGTTTGTGAGGAAGAATCCATTCCCAGATACCCATTAAATGATTGGGCAGCTTTTCCAATCACCCATGGTATTCCTTTGGTTATCCATTTGATAAAACCTTTATTCAGTTCTCTTGCTTGTATTTCAAATATTCCACTCAGCACTTCTATTCCATTTTTTTTGAGCTCTTGAACCCCCTTTCCCTTTATTTTTGGGTTTGGATCTAACATGGAAATGACTACTTTTTTGATTTTATTTTCTATGAGTGTTTTGGTGCAGGGCGGTGTTTTTCCTTCTATGCAACATGGTTCAAGATTAATATATGCTGTTGATCCGGCCAGTCCCCTTCCTGCCTTTTGTATCGCCACTACCTCAGCGTGTTTCCCTCCAAACTTTTTATGGTATCCTTCTCCAATAATCTTACCATTCTTCACCAAAACACAGCCAACCTTTGGATTTGGGGACACAGCACCTTTTCCTGCTTCAGCTAAGGTTAATGCTTTTGATATAAATATTCTGTCCTCTCTAATTCCCATAATAAATGAAAACTACAAAAATTGGTTACATCAATCCTTAGGGCGGTTTTTAGAAAACTCTTTGCTGGCTGTGTAAAGTATATTTTTTTCATCTTCAGAAAGATTTTCATATCCAACTTCATTAACACGATCAAGAATATGATCTACACGCCTCTGCATTTTTCCTCTCTTTTCCTGTTTTTTCACCTCAAACCAAAATCCAAGCTCGGCCATGCTTTTTCTGATTGTAAATGAGAGCTTCCTCCCTCGTTGATTTGACTTCAAATAAATATAGCCAATTACCATTCCTGAAAGATGTGTCAGGTGACTTATGTTTGATGAGCCTGCATTCATTGATGAAAAAAACGCTATAGCGCCAATAAAAATCACAAACCATTTCACTTTAACAGGGATAATAAAATATAGGTAAACAGTTCGGTTTGGGAACATAAGTCCATAGGCCATAAGAATACCATATACAGCTCCGCTGGCACCAATAAGAACTGTGTCATGGTTTGATGAGATGTTTAACAATAACCACACTAAGCCAGAGCCCACACCTGTTACAAAATAATATTTTAAAAATTCATTTTTCCCCCAGATCATCTCTAGTTCAGATCCAAACATCCATAACACAAGCATATTAATCGCAACATGCCAAATTCCACCATGAATAAATAAATATGTAACCGGCCCCCAAACCTGGGGCCATACAGTTTTTGGAGATAGGCCAAGAACCCCGGTAAGATCAATCTGTTCCTGTGCAATGGTCCTGAAAACAAACAGAAGGATATTTACTCCAATCAAAATCTTGATTGCATCTGTAAAATACCGTGGTTTCCAGGAAAATTGTCCGTGTTCTGATTGTAATTGGTAGCGCATACTAATTTTTATAATTCAACTGTTTTACTTTCTTTCTGTTCCTAAGATTAAATAACGGGGACAAAGCACTTGGCGGTGCCTCTTTCACAGTAAGCTGAGGCATCTTATAAACCCGGGTATTTAATTCCTTTACTCCATTAAAATAATATGCCGTATTGACAAACAAATCTCGAGGAAATATCCCTTTAATTTTTTCATGTCCGATTTCATGTAATCCGTCTCTTATTATTGTGCTGCAACTCCGGGTGAATAAATTAAAATCTGCATATTTCTCAGGTTTTTTTGGGTTTGGCTTTGTTGATTTGATAACGTTTAGTTCTCTACAATATATATTTGACAATTTTTTTGTGTCCAATCCCTCAATTCGCACAACATGAATCATTCGCATAAAGTTTCTTCCGAACTTATCGTAATATATACGACCATCATCCAGTTTTTCAAATTTTGCATTATTTGGCGATGGTGCAAATTCTCCCAACGCCGGTCTAAAAAAATATTCTTCAACTGACATTATTTCATTCTCATTTAACAAATGAGAAAAATTGAAGATTTCTCCATTTACATTTATAGCATTATGTCCTATTAAAGACATCCAGTATTTGACAAGTCTTTCATTATAATACAGTTCAACAAATGGAATTCCCTTGTCCGGATTGTCCGGCCAAAGAATTACAATAGGAAGTTCATTTTCATAATCCTTCTGCGGAAGTATCCGTCCACAAACAGGTTTCCCTTTCCAATGAAGAAGATAACCTTCCCAAATATTTTCACTTTCAAAATATTTTTCTCCATCTACTCCTAACAAAAATGAGGAGTCTCCTTCTCTTGTCAAAATTCCATTAAAAACTTGATTAGATAAATTCATGCCATGACCTGCCTTAACACCTCAAAAGATTTTAATCTCATTATTCCGTCAAAGTGATATTGAAGGTATGTAGATAAATACTCACTTATCACTTTTCTGTCCTTTTTTGTTACTGAAATATTTTTCAACGAATCAGGGGTGTTGTTTTGAAGCCCCTTCAGTATTATTTCACTATTCGGTCCGGAAAATGGGTTAGATATTGCCATGTCTGGATAGTCTCTTTTTTCAAAATTTGGCTTAAACCCTAAAAGCGATAATAGTTTCAATTCAAAATACCAAAATATCAAATTAAATCTCTTATTTTCCTTATCAAAACAATTGATTGCATTCACTAATTCATCAAATAGTTCCGCATGTGGATCGTGATCAATAATTGTCTTATCAGTTAGTTCGATTACCGAAAGTGTATAAGTCATTTTTTTTAAATCGTTCCGGAGACTGGGCCAGGTTCTGACAAAAGAAGCTTTAGAAATCGTTTGTATTTCTCTTGTTTGTTTATAGTAAAATACTAAGTCCAAATAGTTTGCCGGTTGGAAATATGCAGCGTTTGGAGAGTTTTTTCTCTTCGCCCCGCGAATAATTACACTTATTTTTCCCATTTCTCTAGTAAAGCACCTTGCTATAATACTTGTTTCGCTATAAGAGAAACTTTTTAATACAATAGCTTGAGATTGAATAATCATTTTGAATGACTATAAAAAAAACAAATCAGTATGCTTTTGCAAAAATTACAATGTGTTTTGCAGGGTTTCCTGAATAAACACAATTTATTCCTTCTGCTTTTTCCTCAGTTAAAATGCATCGTATTGTCGCTTTTGTATCCTCCTTAATTTTTGCTTCAGATATTTTTTCACCATCCCAACCACACTGGAGGAAGCCGCCTTTATTTTTTAGTATGTTTTTAAACTCATCATATATTGACACTGAATGTGTGTTTTCTTGTCTAAATGTACGTGCCTGCTCAAAAAGATTGTTTTGAATTTCTTTTAGGAGAGTGAAAATGGTTTCTACCAATTGACTTTTTTCCGTAGATATTTTTTCGTTTGTATCTCTTCGAACTAAAACTGCTTTTCCTTCTTTCACATCCCTTGGACCGACCTCAAGACGTATTGGAGCACCTTTCATTTCCCAGTCATGAAATTTAAACCCTGGAGAATTATCGCTCCAGTCTTCGAAGATTCTAACTTCATTGCTCTTCAGTTCTGTTAAAACTGGAGATACATACTCTTTTATCTGAACAGTTTCCTCTTCGTTTCGTGTAATTGGAACAAACACAACCTGGTATGGCGCTATTTTAGGAGGTAATCTCAGCCCATTGTCATCCCCGTGTGCCATAATGACCGCACCGATAACCCGTGTACTTACTCCCCAGCTTGTAGCATAAACCAATTCCTCCACATTGTTTTTATTTTGAAATCTCACATCGAATGCCCGTGCAAAATTTTGACCAAGATTATGTGATGTCCCCGCTTGCAAAGCCCTCTTATCTTTCATCATAGCTTCAATACAATAGGTTTGTTCCGCTCCTGCAAATTTTTCTGATTCTGACTTTAGTCCTGTCAATACCGGTAGAGCTAAAAAGTCTTCTGCTAATGTTTTATATACTCCAAGAATTTTTAAAGTCTCTTCTTCCGCTTCCTGAGCGGTAGCATGAGCCGTGTGTCCTTCCTGCCATAAAAACTCAGAGGTGCGTAGAAAAAGGCGAGTCCTCATTTCCCAACGTACAATATTCGCCCACTGATTAATGAGTACTGGTAAATCACGATAAGATTGAATCCATTTTTTATACATAGACCAAACAATGGTTTCTGATGTTGGGCGTACGATTACTTCTTCTTCAAGTTTTGATTCTGGATCAACAACAATTTTATTCTCATCATTCATCATCAATTTTGTATGAGTTACAACAGCACATTCTTTTGCAAATCCTTCAACATGTTCCGCCTCTTTTGCAAAAAAAGATTTTGGGATGAAAAGTGGGAAATAGGCATTCACATGCCCTGTTTCCTTTATCATGCGATCTAAAGAATCTTTAATATTTTCCCAGATCATAAAACCATATGGTTTTATGACCATTGTACCTTTTACCGGGCCATAATCAGCAAGGCCTGCCTCCCGAACCACATCTGTATACCATACTGAATAATTCTGACTTTGTGGTGTGATTTTTTTAGACATAATTCCGTCTTTTTAACAGATTGATATTGTTATCCTTTCTTTTATAATTTGAATGAATTCACAAATTGAAATTACCGGGGTTATTCGGGGCATTCAATAAAAAGGTTTATCCTGTTACTCCTGCAAAATTTACTGTTAATGTCCTTAAACATTTCAAACACATCCTCTTCCTGTTTTATCAATTGTTCTCTGTTTGATAATCCAAATGTGAATGCAATCCTATGTAAGGGTGGAATTATAAAAAAAATTGGATTATCACATGAAATTGCAGGAGACAAAATAATAGATTTACAGGGCGGGGTTGTATATCCAGGATTTACAGATTCCCATCTTCACCTTTTAGAGCTGGGGAAATCGTTAAAAACTCTTGACCTTCGTAATTCTTCTGATCCAAAGCAGATACTTGATATACTTCAACAAAAAATAAAAAATCTAAACAAAGACGAGTGGCTTCATGGTTGGGGCTGGGACCAGAACAACTGGGAAAACCCTGGATACCCCCATAAAATAATGCTTGACTCTGTATCGTTGGACGTGCCCATTTGCCTTAAAAGAATAGATGGTCATGCTGCCTGGGTTAATTCAAAGGCTCTGAAGATAGCAGGAATAACAAAAACAAGTACTATCCCAAGAGGTGGGAAATTACTCAGAGATGATGAAGGAGAGCTTTCCGGAATTTTAATTGACAATGCAATGGAATTACTTAACCCTGTTATTCCAAAAACATCAATTGAAGAAAAAAAAACAGCAATATTAGATGCTCTTCCTTATTTAAACAGACTAGGTATCACATCTATACATGATGCTGGAACTGACTTCGAAACTTTAGAAATATTAAAACAACTTATCAATGAAAAACTGCTCACTATTTCTGTTTATGCCATGCTTACTGATGATCCTGAAACATACGAAAAATATTTAACCTCTGGACCATTTATTGAAAAAAGCGGTTCCTTGACCATTAAAAGCCTGAAGCTATATCTCGATGGTGCGTTGGGATCACGGGGAGCTGCGTTATTAAGCTCCTACAATGACGACCCGGAAAATTGTGGACTTATTTTATTAGATACTGAAAAAACCATAGAAAAGGTGTCAAAGTTCAACACCGCGGGTTTTCAGGTTTGTCTTCATTGTATTGGAGATCGTGCGAATCGAATTGGTCTGGACATTTTTGAAAAAGGGGGAAATAAAAGTTTACGGAATCGTATTGAACATGCTCAAATAATTCATCCAGATGATTTGAATCGGTTTTCAAAGTTAGGTGTAATTCCCTCCATGCAACCTATCCATTGCACCTCCGATATGTCCTGGATAAAAAACAGATTAGGCACCAGAGATAAGAATTCATACAAATGGGGGTCTCTTCTTCGGTCTGGTACAATTATTCCCGGAGGGTCAGATGCACCTATAGAATCCCCAAGCCCGATTGAAGGGATTTATGCTGCTGTAACTAGAAAAAACTCGAGTGGATTTCCAAAAGATGGATGGCAATCTAGTCAATGTCTCTCTGTTGACCAGGCAATTCAAATGTATACAGAATGGCCGGCCCATGCTTCCTTTCAAGAAAATTTTAGAGGAAAGATAAAACCAGGTTTTCGAGCAGATTTTTCTGTTCTCTCACAAAATTTATCTTCAATACATTCTGAAGAGATTTTATCTACAAAAGTATTATTTACTATAGTAAACGGAAAATTGGTGTATTCAAGTTGATTACAAAAAAGGAAATAAAAACACTAAGCAGTCTGTCCACAAGAAAACACAGAAGAAAAAATGGTTTATTCCTTTTTGAAGGGGTACGGATTATTTCAGAAGCCATTGCAGCAAAAATACCACATATTAAAATCTATGTGACTGAATCATTTTTAAAGAACCCAAAACAATCGCGTTTTATGCAAACCATTAAAAAGGTATCTCCAGATTTCAAGATAATAAAGGACGGAATTATAAATAAAATATCTGGCACAGTTACTCCATCAGGTATAATCGCAACATGCCCTATACCAACTCAAAAAACTGCGGATTTTTCCAAAAAAAGCAATTGGATTTACTTAGATCAAATTAGAGACCCCGGGAACTTGGGAACAATTCTAAGAACATCAGCGTGGTTCGGAATAACTAATGTTGCCCTTTCTCCTAACTGCGCCGACCCCTATTGTCCAAAAACTGTTCGTGCCGGAATGGGTTCCCACTTTTACCTTTCAATTATTAGAGATATAAATTTGATCGAATACAAAAACAAAAATTTCACTATTATCGGAGCAGACCAAAACGGCATCCCCTATTCTGAAAATATGATAAATAGAAAAATCCCATGGGTGCTGGTTTTGGGAAGCGAACCACATGGAATTTCTCCAAAAAATTATTCTCTTTTAACCCACACTGTCTCTATACCTAAGCTAGGAACTGGAGAGTCTCTCAATATGGCAATTGCCGGGGGCATTGTGCTTCATCAGCTTACGCTGTTTTCAAATAAAAAAGAGAAATCCTAACTTCTTTTCCTATGTAAAATAAATCATGTAAGTTTGCGCGCTTTGAAACACAAGGAACCAGATCAAAATGAATCAGACCCTTACAGTAAAAACTGCCTTCTGGGTAGTCATCATTTCCATTTTGTTTGCACTAATGGTCGGATCTGTTCCGTTTCTATTTAGCAATTCACCTTTTTCTGAAACAAATTCGCGCTCACTTTCTTTACTGTCTATGTTTGTGGGACAAACATTCATGATTATTCCTCTGTTCATATTTCTAAGGGTGAGGAAAAAGCCCATAAAGGAAATGCTACGCATTCATTCTGTTCCTTTAAACATTATTTTCACTACAATCCTTTTGTCTTTTGGGGTTGTCATCTTGTTAGATGAAATCGATCGCATTGCAAATCTTTTCCTTCCACAGGCGGAGCTCCTTACTCAATTATCTTCTTTATTAGCCTTTGACTCACTTGGAACTGCCATTATTCTTCTGGTAACAATTTCTATATTAGCACCCTTAAGTGAAGAATTGCTTTTTCGTGGCTTCCTTCAAAAAGTTCTTGAAGAATCCTGGAAAGACGTAACAAAGGCTGTTTTGATTACCAGTATGTTTTTTGCTTTTATTCACATGAACCCGTATTGGATAATTCAAATTTATCTCATAGGAATTCTTTTGGGTTATCTCGCGTGGAGGACAGGATCAATCATTCCAAGTTTCATACTTCATGGTTTTAATAATTGTATTGCTCTCGTTCTAAACAATGCCTCTCCTTCAATAGAAAGTTTTTATTTATGGAATGGACACGTTTCTCCCCCTTTTTTAGCTCTAGCAGGGGGGGTGTTTTTCCTGGGATTTAAACGGCTGAACAGCCAAGTGGAGCTTTTGGCATGAGAAAAGAAATGTTCGGTCATGAAATTTCCGTTTTAAGAAATACCTTTCGCAGGCTTCTTCGCCGGAATGCTCATATAAATCTGAGAAAAATAATTCAGAAAACTCATCCTGCTGATTTGGCTGTTCTTTTTCGCTATTTTACAGACTTGGAGCAAAAAACACTGTTTGATCTCATGATCGAAAATGAACACACAGCAGAATTCCTAACAGAATTGGATGAGGCGATAATTATTACAATTCTTGAAAATGAAGAGCCTAAAAGAATCGCAGCATTATTCCAAAATCTGGGCTCAAACAATCAGGCTGAAATTTTGAATCTTTTTACTGAATAACGCACGAATTCCATTTTAGTATTGTTACAGAAAGAGGAAAAACAAGAAGTTGAAGAGATTATGGGTTATCCTGATGACAGCGCCGGGAGCATCATGTCTGTTGATGTTTTTACCCTTAATGTGAACACAATTGCAAAAGATGCTATCAAAAGCCTACAGGAACAGAAAGAGGCTGAAATGGTTTTCTACCTTTACGTAACTGATGACAATGGACGATTAGTTGGTGTGGTTTCATTAAGAGAGCTTGTAACAACGCATCCTGAAAAAACACTGGGGCACATAATGACAAAAAATGTTGCTTCAGTTCAGCCTGAAACCGATCAAGAAGAAGTTGCAAAAATCGTTTCTCATTATAATTACCTTGCAGTTCCTGTTATTAACTTAGAAGAACATCTTTTAGGAATTGTGACAATAGATGCTGTTGTTGATGTAATTAGAGAGGAGGCTACTGAGGATTTTCTCCAAATGGCTGGTGTGGGAAAAGACAGAGAAATCCTACTCAAATCACCCTGGGAGAATGCCCGCACCAGACTGCCGTGGCTGTTCGCAAGCTGGGTAGGTGGTATTTCTGCTGTTGCTATCATAGGCATATTCGAAAATATGCTTCAAACAACCATTGCCCTAACTGCGTTT
>Ga0066376_10004245_pt1 | contig 12520 bp, 10 predicted proteins | sample Knorr_S15_td_Bot_FD_77009 | JGI IMG/M metagenome (GOLD analysis project Ga0066376, IMG submission 77009) | Marine microbial communities from Southern Atlantic Ocean transect - Knorr_S15_td_Bottom_ad_5009_LV_A | ecosystem: Environmental > Aquatic > Marine > Oceanic | place: Southern Atlantic... | reverse complement strand
GGTCAGGGTGGTCAGGATTTCAGCCGGTCTGCCGGCTGGGAGCTTTAGCTGCCGTCGGTGATCGGGCTAATGGTAACCCTCAGTCCCACCTTCAACTTCCCCTCCGGATTGGATATCTCGAAATAGACGGGGAGGGTACGGGTCACGGGATCGATCTCACTGCCCAGGGCTTGAAAGCGGGCACGGAAAGTTTCCCCGGGATAAGCCGTTGTGGCGATCAGAGCTTCTGGAGCACTCTGAAAAAGGGGCAGGTCCCTTTCATAGATCTCAGCCTGAACCCAAACGGTGGATAGGTCGATGATGGTCAAGAGTTTTCGAAACTCACCGTCGGGGTTGATGTCACCCGGCACGAAATAGATTTCGTCAATGTAACCGGACAAGGGGGATTTGATGATGACAGTCCTGGGGTCGCGCCTTTTAATGACCCCTAATTGCCGGGTGTTCTGCTGATTGACGATCTGAAGCGCCTTGAGAGAGTCCTGGTAGATCTGTTTGCGCCGATTCGCTTCCGCCTCAAAGTCCGGATTCTCCTTGCTGATTTCCACAGCCCGCTGGTAGTCATCCATGGCCAGACGAGCTCTTTGTTTGGCAACTTCCAGATATTGCTCGATTTCCAGGGTGCGGTCATCCAGTGGAAGCCGCTCCAGAGCGGGAAGCTCTAAAACGGTGCGGGCCAGGGGTTGATCCTTTTCCACCTTGGCCCCCTCATGGACTCCCTCTTCCAGGTAAATTATCCCCCACATGGAGGCCACCACTTCAACGGTCAGATCAGGCCGGGGAATGATCTCGCCCTGGAATCTCAGAGTCTGCCCGAGGGGAGTGAAGTTGATCTCTGCAGACCCTATCTCTTCTTCGACTTGTGCCTGCACGGGGCCTGCGTTCGGAGCCAGAATCAGTGCAATGGCCAAGAGCCCTAACTTTCTCATTCAGTTGCCCGCCCCCAGCTTGGCTGGTTGGGACGCCTGCTGAGCGTTTTCATCCTCCGCTGCCGGGTAGACATTCAACAGCATTCCCGGCCTCAACCACAAATCGGGATTCTTTACTTCGTAGAGCATCCGGAAGGCCTTGGATTCATCCTCCACATCGGGCCTGACTTCTACCAAGTGTCCCCTGAACATCTGTTTCAAAACTGTGGAACGCAAGGTGACCTCGGACTCGGCTCCCATTTGAGCAATGTCTTGAGGGAGTGCAAAGACCTCCACCCATACAACAGAGAGGTCGACGATTTCAAAAATGGGGTCGTCTTCATAGATCAGCTGTCCTTCAGAATAAGTGGCGCGGCTGATGTAGCCGTCGATGGGGGAAAGAAGCTGGGTCTCGTGTAGATTACTTCTTCGGAGCTGGGTGTCGTGTAAATTGAGACGTTCCTGTGCCTTCTTGAGCGTCGTGTCGGCTTGGTTGAACTCCACTTCTCTCAACTCGAATTCGCGACGTGAAATGACGCCCAAATCCAAAAGGCTTGCCGCTCTCTGGTAGGCTGCATCGGCCTGGACCTGTTTCTCGCTGGTTTCCATGACCCTCTTCAGGAGTTCCCAGCGCAGATTCAGAAGATGAGAATAGTCGTGCACGATGAACTGGTTTTGGATGGTCGCCAGGACATCACCCGATTTCACCCTGTCTCCGATCTGAGGAACGCCATTATTGAAAACGACCGTTCCCGGCAAAGGACTGCGTACCTGGATCAGTCGATTGGTGGCGTGCCGAACCGTGCCCACGAACATTCGAGTTCCAGAGACGAACGAGGGCTCCTCAAGAGGCGTCTCAGGTGTCCGGACCCAATCTTCCAGGCCAGGAGATTCCTCGAGAGGAGCCGAAAGCGCTTCGATTTCCAAGGTCCCCAGATCGCTGGAAAGCCAATAATTGTTTGCAAGAAGCAGGGTGGTCGCCCCGATCGAGAGGATAATGACAGCGAAGAGCAGCGAAGATCCCCCCGTAGGGGGAGATCTGAAGCGCTGGACCACCAGGCCCAGGGAGGTCAAAATAATCATCCCCTGGAACAGCAGCAGGGGCCAATTGGCCGGTGCCGCCTCCAGTGGAATGATCAACTCCCCACTTCCCTGGACTTTATTGGTGTCCTGAAACTCAAAGAGGAGTTTCCATTCTCCCGATCGAGCAAAAACATGATTGAAACGGAAAACACCCGCTTCCCCATCCTCCAGTTGGACTTCCACAGGGAGGCTCGATCCCCCCTCTCCTTCGAGCCTGACCAGGAAAAATTCCGGCGTCAGGGGGGCTTCCCCACCCAGTAGAGGATCAGCTTCAGCCAGGGTTTCTTCCAAACGAACCAAGAACTGCACATTCTGGCCGGTCACAGGGACATCGGGCAGATGGACCAGGGTCACCCGAAAGCGCTGGTCCGGGCCTACCAGGAGAGTTTCCGATCGGAAATGCAGGTCGACTCCGTCTGCGTGGATCACTCCCTCATGGGCCCAGACTGAAGTCCAAGCTGCCATTAAACTGAGAAGAAAGAAAGAGATAACCAGTTTTTCTCTCACCATTCTCTTAGATGTTCCTTGAATTGAAATGTTCCTCAAACGGGAAAAATTGACTATCTTCAAATCCCTCCTATGGAGAGGAGGATTGCATCACTTCTTGAAGCGATCCACCCACAGCTTGCTCCAATTTTATCACGGATGCTCGCAGTTGGAAATCGGCTTCCAGACCTTGTAGAGCTGCCCCTATGAAATCTCTTTGGATGCCCATCCACACTGTGACGTCTTCTCCGGTCAACTGGTAGGCCGCATCCAAGCGTTGGGCACTCTCTTGCAGCTTGGGCAACAGGACTTCTCGATACAGTTCGCTTGTCTGTTGATTGAATTGGTACTCCTGGTAGGCGGAGAGGACTTCGCTGCGGATGACGGATTCTGTATGAGCCAGTTCTCTCTCTCGGACCCTCTTGGCGGCTATGGCTGAGGCCACATTTCCAGAATTGTTATCCCCCAAGGAAAGGGGAATCGAAACGTTCAGAAGCAGGCGATGGGAGGTAGAATCTACGGACTCGATGATGCCCGAAGGAAAGAAGTCATCGCTTTGCAGGGTGTCGCGACCGTATTGGTATCCCACTCCCCATTCCCAATCCCTCTTCGCTGTAGCGTTCTCCATATTGATTTGAAAATCGGCCTGTTCGATGGAGCTGCGCATGCTTTTCAGATCGGCCCGATTTTTCAGGGCGAAGCTGAGGACCTGATCCAGAACAGGAAGTGGCACCTCCTGTCTTTGCTCCTCGACCGCCACATATTCGGCCTCAACGGGTGCTCCCATGAGGACGTTCAGTCGATACTGGGCCAGTCGGTGTTGGGATTCCAGCTGCCCCTTTTGAGCTGCGTGGATGGTTACCTCGGCGAGCAGGTATTCGGGATTGAGAGAAGGAATTTCGCCTTCCCGCACCCGCACCTGATCAAATTGGAGAAGCTGATTCACCTTCTCGCTGTGACCCTCCAGAAGGGCAACCCGTCTTTGAAGTCGCAGCAAATCCAGATAGACAAGACGAATCTCGGAGGTCAAAGTTCTCAGATGATGTTCCGTTTCCAGAGCAGCCTGTTCCAATTCGGCTTGAGCAATCTGCTGGCGCAATTCTCTTGGACCTCCTCGCTCCCAGGTATTGGAGAAAAGCACGGAAACCACGTAATCTTCTCTATCCTTGGAGATCACCGCACTTTCCAGTTCGGATTCCAACCGGGGATTGGGCTTCTTTCCGGCCTGTTCTGACCGACCTTTCAGTACTTCTATTTGCGCCAGTCGGGCCTGGTAAAGCTGATTGTTGCGGGCTTGAGCCAGAGCTTCCTGAAGGGTCAGGGTCTGCTGGGCACTCAACGAAAAGATCGCAGAGAGCAGAACCAGCAAAAAGCAGGTGAACCTCCTTTGAATGTGAGGATTTTTAAAATAGTTCGTCATTGTCTTGACCTCATATTTTGAATGGTTGATCCTTATCGATCCGGGGCGAGTCGGATGATTCCCCGATGAGCCAAACTGTCCATTTCCCCAGCGCTCAGCCCGATTTCAGTCAATATTTTGCGGCCGTGCTCGCCCAGCTTCGGGGGTGGTCCCACAACACCTTTAGGGCCCAGCGAGAACTCAACCGGCAGACGGGGCAAACGCACCGTGGCGTCCTCTGTATTCGGTAGATCAATCTCCTGAAGCTGCTCTAAGGCTGCCAGCTGGGCATCGTTGAGTAAATCGCCCATCGTCTGCACCGGGCTCACAGGAACGCCATACTCATCGAACCTTTTCAGCCACTCCTCTATAGGCGATTCTTTCAGGACCGATGCCATTTCCTCACCCAGTTGCTCACGATTCTCCAGGCGGTCGCTGTTGGTGGCAAAACGCGGGTCCTCGGTCCACTCAATTTGCTCGAGGGCCATACACAACCGGGCAAAGAGACGGTCCGTGGATACGCCGATCAGGAGTCGACCATCGGCGGTCGGAAAATCACCATAGGGGGCAAATTCGGGATGACACCTCCCGTGTGGTACCGGATCCTGACCCGTAAACTGGCGACAGAGCAAGGGGTAAGTCATCCAGCTCACCCCGGTTTGGAACAACGAACTCTCGATTCTTTGGCCCTGGCCCGAGCGCTGACGCTCGAATAATCCTGCCATAATACCCAGTGCCGTCCACATCCCACTGCCCATGTCCAGAAGGGGGACTCCAACCTGAATGGATGGATTATCGGACCCACCCGTCACACTGAGGATCCCGGTGCGTGCCTGCAGGAGCGCGTCATAACCGGACTTCTCGTGATCGGGACCTCGTGTCCCGTAGGCGGACAGAGACACGTAGAGGATATCGGGCCGCACCGCCCGCACAGCATTCTCATCCAAACCCAATTCAGTCGCCTTCCAGTCCACAAAGTTTTCCACCAGGACATCACACCCTTTGACCAAACGAAGAATGAGGTCTCGCCCCTCAGGCTGGGACACATCCAGGGCCAGAGAACGCTTCCCCCGGTTGACGGCTACAAAGTAGGCTCCCCACTCACCTTTGTGGGGGCCCATAGCACGCATCGGGGTACCCTTTACCGGATGTTCGACTTGGATGACATCCGCACCCATGTCGGCCAGGATCATGGTGGTGGATGGTCCCGCAATATTGGTGCTCAGGTCGAGTACGCGAATCCCGGTTAGAAGGTCCGTCAACTCGTTAGTGCCTCGAGGAAGAAGTGACTAGGTGCATCTATAGGCGAGTATACACGAGGCAAGTTACACGAGCACTAATGCGCATGCTGGCGATCGGGCCTGTTCATATCTTCGAACTCTTCCAGGCGTTGTCGAAGCGGATCAATCACCACGGGGTCCTCGAGATTCAGCTGCTGATAGCTATAGAGCAAGCGTTCGAGCGCATCCTTCTCCACCTGATTATAGTCATCTATATCATGGGAGTGGCGAATATCCACCTCATGGATGAACTTGAGACTCTGTTCCAGATGATCACGAGCCAGGTCCCATCGCTCTTGTTTGGAATAGACGATTCCCAGGTTGTAGAAAGCACGACCTTCTCCCAACGGATCTCCCGCCTTTTGGGACAGGGTTAAGGTCTGCACGAGCGCTGCCTCTGCGGATGGATAGCGACTTTGCATAATCCCCACATATCCTACATTCAGCCAGGCGTTGGCTTCCCAGATCAGGTTTTCGATCTCTGCCGCCGATTGAGCGGCTTCACGCGAATGAGTCAGTGCTTGATCATATTGGCCCAGATGCAGATGGGCCGTTCCTAAATTGAAGAGGGCAAGAGTATACTTGACCTTGTCACCAATCTCCCGGGCAAGCTGCAGCGCGATCTCGCAATCGGCTAGCGCGGATTCCGGCATCCCCTGTCCCAGGTGAGCATAGGCACTGGAGAGATAGGTGGAAAACAAAAAAGATTGATCTTCCAGCTGCCGAGCGGTGCTTCGCACCGACTCGATCAAGGACAAGGCTTCTTGGAACTCACCATCATTGAGCAGTTCGGTGGCTTGAATTCGATCTCTTCGTGCCTCGAAGCGTCTTTGAAACGTATCGTCTCCGCTGGCCTTCGCCACCACTCGACTCAGCTGTAACCCGTTCCCAAGAATCGTTTTGGAGTACTGGACTCTACGCTGTTCGGGTTGGTCGCGCCAGGAGTGAATGGAGGAGTCGAAGTCGACAAGCAGCGTTTCAAGGGCAGCCTTGGCCTCTGCGGGTTGCTGTTGGATGGCTTCGTGCAAATCCTGCAAACGACCATCAGCGAGATATTCCAGCCAGCGCGAGGTATTTTCCGTCTCTGCGGTCTGCAGAGTGAGGACCAAGAAAAGCAGGGACAAGGACATAGGAGGGCTCAAAGGGACCACTGAAGGTTCAATTAGAGGCTGAAGCTGCAATTTGGAACGGTATCCGGCGTTGCAAACGCTGGTCGGAAATCTGATCCTGAACGTCAAGGATCAGTTCGTATGCACCCGATTGCAGACCCGATAAGTCGAATTTGTGAACCAAATGAAGCCGGTCTTTGTTTTCAGCATTCATATCGTCAATTTTCAACTGTTGGCTGAGCACTTTCTGAGAATCTTTGATGATGTTCGCCAGACTCACCAGATAGCCTGATTTGGAGGAAGCATCGATCTGGAAGTTCGAGAGTTGAAAGAAGATGAGAAGATCCTGATCCTGCTGAAACACCCTAGAGACGTTCGGAAACACCTTTGCTGGCCCAAAGGGACTGGCTTGCCCCACCGCAGCGTCAAAGTCGATTCGGTCGGCCAGCACCACTGAGCTGATGGTCAGGTTTTCTTTGGACACGCTGGGCAGGATAATGCCAACACTCTTGGTTCCCACCTTTTCACTGTTGGCGTCGTGAATGATGACGTCCAGCTTATAGCGGCCGGGTGCCAGCTGCATGGATTTCTGGTAGATCGACTTCTGGTCGGCATTCTCTGTGGACCCCTGGGTGTCTTTTGTACTTCCGATGGTTTCCTCAAATACGTTGAGAATTCTCCCGTTGACAGCGCTGACTTGGCCATAGACGTCGATGACGGAACGATAAACGTCACCTTCCGCCATGTAATCGAGGTATTTATCTGGAATCATTATAGTTATCGGCACCAGGTAATTGTTCTCATCTACAGGGAAGTGGTGGACCTCCACTTCAAACGGGAGCAGCTCATAACGAATGTTGGTCAGAACCTCGGGGCGCCGGAAATCTGCAAAATCGATACTGGGTGGTCGCTGCAGGTTGGTCAGAGTCGTCAATTTCTCAAAGGGTTGATCCTTGGCTCTGCCATAGCCAATAAGAAGCGGATTAGTCCAGGGCATGGGCGAGGTTTTCCTCACGATTCGATCCACACGGTTGGCCTGTCCCAGCATCTCCGCATCCGTCATTCCGCCACCGGGCATCCGCAGCAACGCATCCTTGTCGTCATAGTTGGTGGTGAGACGGTACTCGCCGGTTAAGGTGTCATCTACAAATTCGATTTCGATATCATCACCGACGCCTTCCAGGTAACGGTACTCCCACCGCTCCCAGGGATAGGTGCTGGTGGATCCACCGCCCTCCCAGGAAGGTCGCTGGTAATGGCCTCCGCTGGGATGGGCCTCAAGGCGATCGGGTGCACCGTACTTGATATAGATCATTCCCCGATCTGTTTTCCAACCCGGAATACCGGATGCAAAGCGCTCGTTGGCATATTGGAGACGCCGGTAATGTTCTTCTTTGAATTCGTTGTAACTGGATCTGGGAGAGGGATCACGCCGAGTCCAGAATTGCTCGATGAATCTTTCCTTCTCTTCGGTGGTCTGAAGCTTTTTGAACACCGTCTTCTCAGGGTCGGTGATGGTATAGAGCACATCTTCTTGGAGCCATTTTTTGAAATAATCCTCCATCTCCTCATCGTGCGACTGAGCCGTGATGGAGCCAAAAAGCAACAGAGATGGTCCGAAAAAATACAGGATATTCTTTGTCATCTTTACCATTGGTTCTCGCTGCTCCTTGTCGTCTGACCGGTTACCTAATTTGTGTAGATTATACACCAAATCAGGCAAATGATCATCTGGAGAGAGGAAATCGACCATGGGTGATTTGAGAGTTGTTCGCCAGCAGACAGGACGCACAGACGAGACTGTCTCAAAACCTCACTCTATTTTGGGCAAACCCCGTTTTATCAATAGCTTGTAGGGTGCACGGCCGTGCACCCCTACACCAGAAACCTGGGGTCAGCTAATCTCGACGAAATAGGGTATGGAATTGAGGGCCAGGCCCACGAAAAGTAAGGTCAGGGATGAGAGGAGGAAAACCTGATAGTAGGGGACGTTGGTCTCCAGAGTCTTCTGTACGAACACCCCCTTTTCAATCTGGTCAATGGTCGTATAAGCGGTTTCCAGCTGGGCTTTGTTGCGAGCGTCGAAGTACTGTCCCCCTGAGTCGGAAATGGCCTGAATCAGCTGCTGGACTCTCTCTTTTCGAGTGATTTCAGCCCCCAACTCCACTCCAATCAGGTAGACACGATAGCCATAGAAACGTGCCTCAGCCAGAGCATCGACCGGGTCTCTTCCATAGTTGTGCTCCCCGTCGCTGAAGACGACAATCACCTTGTTCTTGGTTTCCGGATCCTCTTCCCGTCGAAACAAGTCGATCGCCGTATCGATTCCTTCCCCAATGGCCGTCATCCCCTCACCGATCAGTATGGCTGGATCGATCATCCGAATATACTTTTCCAGGTAGAGGCGATCCGTGGTCAAAGGACTGACCACATAACTGTTTTCCGAGAAAGTGACCAATGCCAGTCGATCTTCTTCTCTTTTGGACACGAAATCCAGCAGGGCGTTTTGGACGGCCTGCATGCGGGTCTCGGGTATGGGGAATTCTCTTAGATCCCCGCTAGCCCGCGCCTCGTACAATTCTCGATGTTCTTCCCATCCTCCCATCACCTCCTGCATGCTGGAGGACAGATCCACGACCAGAACGATGTCCAGTCCTTCCAGTTCAGTGATGCCTTCTTTGAAGGTGATGCGGGGTTCCATGAGAGCGAGGCCGATGCCCAGCAGCCCAATGACCAGAAAGATTCGGGGAAGAAACCTCAGATATGAAGGCTTCAGGAGCGGTATGATGGGGTGGCTCACCAGGCTGTGGGCCAGGAAATGCTTTTTCTTCCTCCACTGGATGATCGCCAGCAATAGCAAGACGCCGATCAGGATGTAAAGGACTTCAAATCGCGCAAAGGTCACGGCTGATCACACAATTTCTTGATTTCTTTCACATCCTGCCGAAAGGTGTCATTCCATCCGCCGCCGTTTTCCGGTGAATAGCGGCAGCTCTGCCCGTGCTCAATAACTCGAACCAGCGCGTCGTTCTGGCTGGGCTGGAGCTGCTCCTGGCTCAATCTGGCAGCCAACTCCGAGTCGGTCAGACCCTGGGCTGGTATCTCCCAGAAATAATGGATGTATTTTTGAACCACTTTCTCCAGGTCCTGATACTGATTCTTTATCTCCACATTGTTGCTGGTCATACTCTTTTCCAACTGATCGAGTGAGAGCCAGCATTGGCGCAGAAATTTCTTGCGGCTCAACTGTCGCCTTCTGGCTTGCCAGTCGGGCACTTGTCGCCACACCCAAACTCCCAGTGGCAGGCTGCTCACCAGCAAGCCCGCCATTCCGGCCAGCAGGGGCAACCAGCTTCGCAGGGGGGCCGCAGGCTTGGGCAGTGATTCCTGAATCCACGACTCCTCAACCGGTTGATTCAGTGTGCTTCTAACGGACATGGGCCAGGGTGGGATCGTCATTTCTGCAGTGGTGGGTTCGTTGGCTCCCGATGCACCACTCTTTCCGTAAGTGAAAATCCAACCAGGGATTTCTACCTGTTTGTCACCGATTTCGTAGTTGGCCAGCAAATAGTCGAAAACGTGGCGGATCTCTTCTCCCACTTCTTCAGTGAAGTGCTCCCTTTCAATCAAATAGAAAGGCTCGAAGCTGACATGTTCCTCGTCAAAGTATTCTGTAGCCACTTCCACATCTTGCGGTACCGTCACGGTGATCCGATAGTGGATGCGATCTCCAGGCCAGACCGAAGTCTGGCTGGTACTTGCCTCGATAATAGGTTGGTCCCGGGAAGTCTCGTCCTGGGCGTTCACTACAGAGGTGATGCCCACCATCAGTAACACGGCGATCAATCCATTTCTCATCATCTTTTCCTCATTAAGAACAAACTATAAAGTAACTCGTAAAAAGGTTCATCGGTCTTAATTTCCTGAAAGTCCAGGCCATATTGATAAAAATGCGTAATCAGGTCCCGCCGCTGTTGTCTCAGATGTTCACTGTAGATCAACCGGTTCTTTCGAGACAACCGAATACATTGCTGTTGACCTGTTTCCAGGTCTCGAAAGCGAAGAAAGCCCTGTCCCTCAGGAAGTTCTGTCTCCAGAGGGTCGTTGAGTATAATGGGAATCAGGTCATTTTTGGAAACGAGTTGTTTAAAGACGACTTCCTCGAACATATTCTCCTGAAAAAAGAAATCCGAGATCAGAAAAACGATACTCATTCTACTCAGGCGTTGGCGCAGTCGCTCCAGGGTCGGCATGATGCGGGTCGTCGTGTGTTTAGCGGGTGTGAAATCCCACAACCGGTTGAGCAAGGTCCACAAATGGCCCCTGCCTTTTTTCGGATCAATTTCTACTTCCACCTGATCGGTGAACCCCAGAAAACCGATGCGCATCTGATCGGACAAGGCAGAAAAGGCCAGCATGGCCGTGATGTAGAGTAAGAGCTCTTTTTTGGAATGCGCTCCCGTCACGAAATTCATGGAGTTGGATAAATCCGCTGCCACGAAAATGTCAATATCCTTCTCCTCATGAGTATTCTTGATGAGGGTGTAGCCCATTCTGGCCGTCGCATTCCAGTCAATTTTGCGGGTGTCGTCCCCAAACTCGTACTTCTTGTGGTCCCAGAAATCATAGCCGTGTCCCTTGAGTAAACTGATATGGTTTCCCACCAGGGGATTGCGAATCTTTTTTTTGGTGAAAAGCTCGATGTAATGGAGATTTTCTTCGATATTATCCGGGATCATTTTGCTGTAACCATCCTCGAGCCGGTATTATGCACGATCCCGGCTACCCGAAGAAGGGATATTCTACCTCCTGATCGGGATCCTGATTCGGATTGATATACACGAATTTACCGCCAATCATGGTCATAAAAACCGGGATGTCCCTAATTTCTTCCTTGGGAACGGTGAGAATATCTCGCCCCAGCACCACCAGATCAGCCAATTTTCCCACTTCGATGGAACCTTTGAGGTTCTCCTCGAAGGTGGAATAGGCGGGGACGATGGTAGTGGCGCGAATGGCCTCTTCCAAGGTCATCCGCTGCTCGGGTTGCAACACCTTTCCTGATCTTCGCAATCGAGTCACCGAAGACCAGATGGTCAGCAGCGGGCCAATGGGTTTTTGATCCGTTCCCGTCATCACCCGTATACCATTGTCCAGGTAGGTTCGGGTGGGGATTGGGCCATATCGGACCTCAGGTACTTGGGCCTCGGCGTCGTCAGCGGCTCGATAGAGGCTACCCGTTTGTGGTTCCACCAGAACATCATATTTCTTGAGGGTTTCGATATTACGCTGCGAGGGCCAGCGAGCGTGAGTGATGACATGACGAGCATCTTCGCGAGGAAATTCACTGTAGGCTTCCTCCAGCGCTTCCGTCACGACGTCGAAGGATTCACCGCTTCCGAGATGGATATACATTTGCCAACCTGCCTTTTGGGCAGCTCGAAAAATGGCCTTCACATTCTTCTCCGGCACCCGCATGCCTGACCCGTCCACACTGATTTTCAGGGTCCCGATGCGCAGCCGGTCATTGCGAAATCCAGGAGCAATAAGGAGGCTGTCCAGAAAGGCCAGATTTTCCTCCAGCGTCTGGACCCGAATAGGCATTCGAATCATGGCGTTGATTCGAACCGTCAGTTCTCCACGGGCACTGAGGCGCTGATAGGCCTGCAGTCCAGGCTGATTGTCCAGCGCCTTACCGATATTGGTACAGGGGTCAAACAGACTGGTAATCCCGTAGCGGACAACTTTCTCAGATCCTCTTTTGATGTTCTCTTCCAGCGTCTCTGTGGGATAAAGGTTGAAGGGACCGCGCGCCAAGGTGGTGGCCCCCTTTTCTCTGAGTACCCCGGTGGGTTCTCCCGTTTCCGGATCCTTGACGATTTCGCCTGCAAAGCCCCTCTCGTGGGGCTGAGGCGTATCCTTGGTAATGGTGCCCACCATTTCGATCAGCTTACTGTTCACGATGGTCACATGATCGGCAGCGAAACCTAGAATGACAGGGTGGTTCGGTGACACCGGATCCAGATCATATCGAGTGGGCCACCTGTTCTCCTGCAGTTCGCTGGCTCTTCGCACTCCGCGTGAAAACCAGATGATTTCCCCCGGAGGAGTTTTTGCCACTTTGAGTTGAATGGCCCTTCGCACCTCCTCAATGGAGCCCGCTCGAGAGAACATTTCCTCAATGGGATCGTCGATCTTTCCCACCTTGTGAGCAAAGTGGACGTGGGGATCGATGAAGCCGGGTAAAACCGTTTGACC
>Ga0066376_10004242_pt1 | contig 12526 bp, 13 predicted proteins | sample Knorr_S15_td_Bot_FD_77009 | JGI IMG/M metagenome (GOLD analysis project Ga0066376, IMG submission 77009) | Marine microbial communities from Southern Atlantic Ocean transect - Knorr_S15_td_Bottom_ad_5009_LV_A | ecosystem: Environmental > Aquatic > Marine > Oceanic | place: Southern Atlantic... | reverse complement strand
TTGATTTTGGATGGATAGAAGTTTCGGCTCCCGAAGACCAAGACCCACCAGCTCTTTCATATGACTGGATCCTTGAAATCAATCAAAAAGGATTCTCAACTTGGAAGATAGAAAATGTATTTATGGGTCAATCCGTTTACGATCTGGGCTGGCCATGGGGTACTGTTACAGTGGATATCGAAGAAGGAACACTCAACGGCACAATTACAATTGATGTTGTGCCAATTCCTTGTTATGCGGATATCGATGGTAGCGGAACCGTCGATGTTTCCGACTTACTTGAAGTGATCGGTAATTGGGGCTATTGTCTGAAATGCCCCGCTGACACCAACCAAGATGACGAGATCGATGTTACAGATTTGCTTGCAGTTGTCGGCGCTTGGGGCGATTGCCCTCAGTAATCAATAAATTCTCAAGAGAAGAGAGTTTTATACTGTTAAATGCGCGAAAGAGGACTCGAACCTCCACGGGATTTTACTCCCACCAGCACCTCAAGCTGACGCGTCTGCCAATTCCGCCACTCGCGCTTAAAGGATTGAAAGTGTAACAGGGCAGAAGAAGTCCTGCTCCCGTAGAATCATCGTATGGTGGCTGGTGAATTAAAAATCAACGAGATCTTTTTCTCAATCCAAGGCGAATCAACTTGGGCTGGGATGGCTTGTATATTTGTCCGTCTAAGTGGCTGTCCTCTTCGGTGTAAGTATTGTGATACTTCGTATGCATTCAACGAGGGTTCAGTTCTATCTTTGGATCAAGTCATTGAAGCAGTAGCTACACACGATGCAACACTTGTAGAGATTACCGGTGGTGAACCACTGATACAGCCTTCGGTGCATCCATTGATGGAGCAGTTGTGTGACCGTGGTTATACGGTATTGCTGGAAACCAGTGGAGAACGAGATATTGAAGTGTGTGATCGAAGAGTGATAAAGATCGTTGATATCAAAACGCCATGTAGTGGAGCCGCCGATTCATTTTTGGAATCGAATTTTAAAGCGTTGCTGCCACATGATGAATTAAAGTTCGTAATCACCAACAAAGAAGATTTTGATTGGGCTGTTGAAGTAGTAACTGACAATGCATTGCACGAGAAAGTTAAAGCGATCCACTTGTCACCAGTTATGAGGCAAGAACGTAATACACACATCGATGGTTGTGAACAACTGGATCCTGAAACATTGGCTGGATGGATATTGGAAAGCAGCCTTCCATTTCGGCTCCAATTTCAACTGCATAAGTTTATTTGGTCGCCAACGCTCCGCGGTGTTTAGAATAAAATACTCAATCTAATGAGACTAGAAAAATCATTTCGTTTTGAGGCTGCTCATTGGTTGCCGAATGTTCCAGAAGGCCACAAGTGCGGCAGAATGCATGGGCATTCATTTCGTATTACAGTCGTGATAGAAGGCTTGATTGATCCAAAGATTGGCTGGGTCATGGATTTCAATGTAATTAAAGACGCATTTTCTCCACTAGAAAAGAAACTCGATCATTACTGTTTGAACGAAGTTGAGGGACTAGAAAACCCCACAAGTGAAGTTCTCGCGAAGTGGATTTGGGACAGAATGATTGGCAATCTTCCACAACTCACTGAAGTAGTTGTAGAAGAAACATGTACATGCAAGTGTGTCTATAACGGTACATGAATTTTTCTAATCAGATAACAGATTGTGTCATTACGAATCTTCACGACCGATGATTGCCAGATTAGTCCGCTCATTACGACCTTGAAGTGGGTAGTCCTTACGCAGTGGATGTGCTGGATAATCTTTCCATAGAAGGATGCGTCGTAAGTCAGGGTGATTTTTGAATCGAATCCCGAACATATCGAAGACTTCTCTTTCTCGCCATTCTGCTCCAGGCCAAATATCCGTGCTTGAATCGACAATCAATGTTGGATCTTCTTCAATCCCTGAGGTGTCGATACTAGGATTGATAAAGGTTTTAACATTTATCCGTGTAGGACTTTCTGTGGAAGCCAGAATCCATACGACAGCAAATCTCCCAATCATTTTGGTTGGGTAGTTCAAATAGTCGACTGCTGTGACATCGCAAAGCAAATCATAGTTGCAATCAGGATCGTCTCTAAGGAACCGCAGCAAGCGGTGAACATCTTTGGGGTCAGCGATCAACGTCGTGTTGTTTCTGAATTCAGTAACACGAAGCTGAATGTCGCTGAGTCCATCTTTGACTCTTGCAATTGTTGGGTGACTGAGTGAAGGTTTCATGTTATAGGGGTATTGTACCGAATCAGTTTGAAGTAGAACCTTGTAAACCATGAATCGAGATCGTGTCAACATCTGGATCCATGTTCCATGTAATGCTTGTCGCTCTTACGGGATACGAAGTCCCTTGGGTCACAATTGCAACAGATCTACCTTCAAGTGCAGTAAGTTCCGCGATCCCAGTCAATAAATTGTAATTAAAAGCATCGCAATCAACTTTGCGTGTGGTAGTGGCTACATAGACGTTTCCAACAGAATTAATTTGTTGTAGGTCCATTGCCCTGAATGTCAATTCAGATATTCCATCTTCATTTGAAAGATCAGGATTTGGATCGCTCGCAAATGCGATCATGGAATCCGAGGTCAACATGCCAATCCCGCTATCGAGTCCTTGATGAACCATTTCAACATTTCCACTCATTGCAATTCGATATAACACGTCAGTTATGTTTGTTGTTGTTAATTTGTTGTCCCACGTAAAGCGGGTAGTACCCCTTCCAGCAAGTGCAGATTGGTGTGCGTTTTTGTCCGGTGTTCTTAGATCACGCAGGACAAGCTCGCCGTCACCTACGACGAGTGCTTCTCGAGTTAATGCGTCAAACTCAATGTGATTTCCACTGATGTAGTACACGACTGGCGGAAAAGTAGTGTCTTTGGCATCCCATAAGCGATGTTCAATTTGTGCATTGTTTCGTGCGATTACGCGTCGGAGTTCACGTGCTGGAGGTGCTGTTTTATCTTGAACTTGCAGATAGTCAAACTCAAGTCGTAAATCTTCACCGGTCATTTGACCTCGTTCCAATGAAGATTCGCTTGAACGAACATCTACGTTTCCAGCGAGGTCGATCGAACCCGCCCCTTCGTTAAAATTTTGATCCAGTTGCATGGAAGATTTCCAATTCGCTCGCATTGAAACTTTGTTGTAATGTTCAGCTTGTGAATCGCTTGTTTGAATAACAGGTCGTTCAATACGCTCATCAGAAAGCACATCTATTACTTGTTCAAGAAAGAGGGCTTGACCGGGTCCTTCCCATCTTCCTTTGCCTGAAACACGATCGAGGGTCAAAATTGCAGATCCGCCTCTGTTCATGAGCATTCGTTCATATGCAATAAGGACATTTCCGGTCAACGTTGCTTTGTCTTGAGAGATATGGCCATCAAGTAGATCACAGAAAGCTCGCCCGCCATCGTTGAGCACCACTTGGACATCACCTGTGGCTCTTAAGGTATCCGCCTTGGATCCACCGAACATAACATCGCCCTGAGGTGTTTGTGTTGCATCCTGTGTGAACGTTACCCGCGCTTCATCGGCAAATAAAACTTGTGTGTCGCTTGTTGCTTTGACATCGCCAGTTGCGATCGCAAGGGATGGTGAAGAAGATCCTTCTCCATCTTTGACAAACGATATATCTAATAGTTCGCACGTAATTTCGCTGTCTTCACTCACAAGGATGACGCCGCCATGGCAAATTACTTTATTAAGGGCGCCAGAATTCTCACCATCAGATGAGTCAAATGTAAAGTCAACACCTTCACTCCACTGTAGGGTTGTACCCGTTGGATTCTTGCCCTTGTCAGTCATCGTGCCTTCGCCGACTGCTGCACCCTTGCCGTCTTGTCGAGCGATCCAGAAATGTTCGGTGCTTGTCATCATGTCATTCATCAGCAGGGTGGCGGGGTGTCCATAAAGATCACTACGATCCTTCAGGACATTGTGTCGCAGAAACTCTCCAGTGGCCTCCATGCCTTGCAGTTCATCACGCAGGAGGACTGGTGAATCAATAGATCCAAATAATTCAACTCGTGTATCTTCTGGTGTAGTAGGCAAAAGCGATGGATCGAGCAGTGGGATCATCGTCAGCCCACCATTGCAAGTAATGCGAACAAGATCAGGTGAATCGTTTTGGATCGTTGATAAACTCACAGCAGCAATAATTGTTGGGAATCCACCAGTTGCAATCATTGAAGATGGCGTACTTGTATTGAGGAGAGTGGTCTTTTTGGATTCGCGTTGATTAGAGAATGAAATCGTGAGTTTCTCTGCTTGCGCAAATCGTTCACTATTTGAAGTCCCTTGGTTGATCTGAACATGCTCGAATAAAGAAACAATGTAATACTCGACAGGAGTATCAATTACTGACGCTTTAATTCGATGTTTTGAAGGTTGTGTATTCAGGATGGGTATTGGTTGCTGATATTCAGTCTCAGATGTATGAGATCCGATTGAATCTGGGATTAACTCAATGTAATCAAGTTCTTCAAGTCGAAGGTATTCGATTCTATCTTCGGTGTCGTTAAATCTAACGGTCAATTGACTCCCTACAAGTGTTTGTTTTGGAGAAACAATCTTTACTTGGTGGTCGCATGTGATCTCTCCGATGAAGTTGTCGAAACTCACCTGTTTGGTTGTCATGACAACTGAAGGAGAGGTGTTAGGAGTCATTTGTACGCCATCATGAAGATCAAACATTGATACACGTACATTTCCTGAAATTTCACCAGCTTCTAATATTCGATTTGGTGCATTGGCAATGGCTGTATCACCAGTAATGCGAACGATTCGATTATCTGACAGAAATAGTTCGATTTCTGGGCTTTCCATTTTGATCCAACCCGATGGAAGATCCTTAGGGTTAGGATCTAATGCAAGGCAACGGTATTGTTGAATCAGATTCCCATGCTTATCAGTTTGTTGCACCCAGCCGCCCTCCGGCAGTGCAATTCCGACTTGGTCAGAGCCTGGTTCTGCTGGGCCAAGGTGTGATGTTTGGGAATTGCTCAGAAGATCAATGATCTCTTTGCTTTTCACTGGAGAAAGGGGGGATGGTTCGTTGTTGCTAATAGCGAATAGAAGCGCAAGAAGAAGAATAGAGAACATTGAACTTACAATTGCTGCGATCCAAAAAACACGTCTTCCGGCTCGTTTCGTTGGATGTATAGATGTATTGTTGTCAGTCATGGCAGGGGTGGATCGTTACGTTTTATTGTACGGATTCTGCGTCGCAACTAGATGTAGCTGGTGTCCAAGTTCCAGCGTCTTTCATAAGATGCTCGATCGCATCACGAACAGCCCCGTGACCACCATTCTGAGAAGAAACCCAATCAGCGACTTCTTTTACTTCTTCAACTGCGTCGGCGACTGCAATGGAGTAGGCGACATGTTGCATGATGGGAATGTCTCCAAGATCATCCCCAACAAATGCTGTTTGATCTGGTTTAGCGCCAATATCTGAAAGAGCTCGATGCAGGTCAGCAATTTTGTCAGTGCTTCCTTGATACACATGTGTGATGCCAAGTTCAATCGCTCTTAGAGTGACAACTTCTGCACTGCGACCGCTGATAATGACAACTTCATTCCCAGCACTTTTCCACTTTGAAATACCGAGCCCGTCGTGCACGTGGAATGATTTCAGCTCTTGGTTAGTTGTGGGGTCGAAGGTAAGTGTCCCATCTGTGAGCACACCGTCAACATCCAAGGCAAGTACTTTAATTTCGTGAATCGGGTTCATATTGTAAGTTGCAAAATATCCACAGAGCCGCCACATTGAAGGCTCATTGCGATGGCAGCGGAAACGGCATCCTTTGCAAGTTCGGCAATGTCATCAGTTCGATCATACAGCGTGTACAACACTCCAATGGCGTACTCACCGCCTGAACCAATTGAATAGTATTGGTTAAGAGGAGTCACTCCTAGGTCAGAAGCAACTGTGAAAATCCCACCGGCATTTGCAATGAGAAAAGTGGAATCAAGATCTCCAAAAGGGGTTGCATTTGTCGCTGCTTGGTCATTTACGAATGTGTATTGTTCGTGTAATGCTTTCCAGAAATCGAGGAAGAAAGAAAATATCCTTCTGGAACTCGAAAGATCAGGCGTAGGCCTTGTAGAGAGGAAATCATTTAGGATGTCGTCATACACTGCCCAGCCAGCGCCACCGATGAGTGAGTCTCCAATGCGCCCGATCTTGCTTGTTCGTGCGTTTTCTTGGGGCATCGATTCAGTATCACCAAAACTCGTCAAAGTGTCAGCAGCCATGACGATTCGTTGATCTTTACGAATGGCGACGATGACAGACATGCTATTCCGTTACAACTTTCATTGCGATCAGATCTTGGACATCAATGAGACCCAGAGGTTCATTCTCGTCGTTTACGATAGGTATTTCATCAACTCGATATTCTGTGACAAGTTGTTGAGCATCGCGAACGAGCGCAGTTGATAAAAGTCTTCTGGGATTGTGCGTCGCTACATCACCAATTCGTTTCTTCAAGGGGGAAGGTTCATCAATGATGAGTCTACGCAAGTCGCCATCAGTGAATATGCCTGTTAATTTGCCTTCGTCATTGATGAGGAGCATCGCACCTGCTCGGCGTTTGCCTTCGCTGGGTCGTGCAAGATTTAGTGCGTCAGCAACGGTTGTGTCTTGGTGTATAGTCGGAAGGTTGTCTCCAACCTTGAAGCGAATGATTTCTGTGATTGTGCGGAGGCCCATTCCGAGCATTCCCCCTGGATGATGTTTATGGAAGTCATCAGCAGTAAAATTTCTTCTTCTTGACAAAACCAATCCAAGGGCATCCCCGATGGCAAGCATCGCTGTTGTCGAAGCAGTCGGAGCGAGATTGAGTGGGCACGCCTCAGCGAGAGATCCTATCGCGAGATGTACATCGCAAAGTTTCGCTAGCGGAGTATTGTCATCAGTTGAAATGCCGATGCGAGGGATGCCGTCTGTCCTCAAGATTGCTGCAAGATTAACGACCTCTTCGGTTGTCCCTGAAAAGCTCATCAAAATAATGACGTCATCTCGACGTATTGATCCAAGATCGCCATGTACCGCCTCTGCAGGATGGACAACGTGTGATGGCTGACCGATACTGGAGAACGTGGCAGAAAGTTTTGCACCAATCAGCCCCGATTTACCCATGCCGCAGAATACTGCGTGTCCTTGACAATTTTCAAGAAGATCGACGGCCTTTGTCCACATGGCAGCGTGAGAAGTATTCGTTTGAATTTGGGTAATAATCGATTCAATTGCACGACTTTCAGCATTTAGGGCTTCGCAAATAAATGCTTGCTCTGCTGATAATCCCTGTGTAGGTTGTGGGTGTTGGGCGTTCATGAAACTATGATGTGCATTGTACCCTAGCAAGTGCGAATCATCCCATGACAACACCTCAGGAACAGTTCAGAGTATCACTAGAAGCCTTTGATGGCCCACTGGATCTTCTTCTCTTCCTCGTCAGAAGGGCAGAAATTGATATTCATGAGATCCCGATCGCTCAAATTGCAGACGAGTACCTTGCAGTTTTACAAGCAGATCCAGCAGTAGATGTAGAATTGGCAGGTGAGTTTCTCGTCATGGCAGCGACCCTCATAGAGATCAAGTCTAGATCCCTTGTGCCAGAAGAACAACTTGCTGAGGATGATGCTACTGAAGAATCAGTCGATATGATCGTTGATCCTCGAGGTGAATTGATTAAGCAACTTCTCGTTTTTCAGCGAATAAGGTTTGCATCTGAAATGTTAGAAGAGCAACGAATCGCTTTCGGCCAAAGGTACGATGTTGTTCTGACTGTCCCTGACCTTGTTCTTGAAGACCCTGAGCCATCAATTGAACTGGATGATGTGCACATCCTTGATTTATCAGATGCATACGAACACATCGCAAGTGCAATCGATTTTTCTCGCCTTGGCGAACATCATGTATCTTTTGATGAGATTCCTATTGAATTGTCACAAGACGATTTACTTGACCGACTTTCTCGTAAGAGTGACAAGAAGGTAGCACTGCAATCCACATTTGATGGTTTATCAATTTCTGAACGTATTGGAATGTTTCTCGCGCTATTGGAACTAGTACGACAAGAGAAAGTCACTGTGCATCAAGATTCAGGAATAGGCGACATCGTGATCGAATTAGTAAACGATGAAATTACTGTCGACGGATCGCTTGCTTGATTGAAGAAACTTCTTTCGGGGTCAGATCTCTCCATTGGCCTGGTTGAAGTCCGCGTAGTGCAAGCGGACCTATGTGTGTGCGCCTTAATCTTTTGACAGGATGCCCGACTATTGCCAGCATTCTTCGCACTTGTCGATTCCTGCCTTCAGCTAATTTGATTTTCAAGAGCGTCTTATCGCGGTCATGCCGCTCAATGGCGATTGATTCAATTTTTGCACGTCTGCCTCTCTTGTTTTTGTCATGGCGGGTGTGTTCATCAGAAAGGTAAATGCCTTTTTGTAAACGGGTAATAGTCTCTTCAGTTAATTTTCCTTTAACAGATACTTCGTACGTCTTGCTCATTCCATGCCGTGGATGCATCAATTCGTTTGCAAGCATATTGTCGTTCGTCAACAATAGAAGTCCTTGGCTGTCCATATCAAGACGCCCGATTGGAAATATTCTAGATCCTGAATGATGCGCAACAATGTCGCCAACACAAGGCCTCTGCTGTGGGTCATGCATTGTGCATACAATCCCTCGGGGTTTGTAATACATCACATAAATATCATCCGTATGTGGTTTGAATCGTTTGTCTTCTACAGTGATTCGATCTTGCTTGAGGTCAACCCACGCTGGAAGGAAGTTAATGCATATTCCATTGACTCTAACGACCCCCGATTGGATGAGTTCCTCACACTTTCTTCTGGATGCGATGCCACCAGCGGCAAGGACACGTTGTAATCGTTCCCCTCGTGTTGATTCACGATAGGGGGCTGTTGGATCATGTTCGCTTTTTGATTTGGTGTCATTCCAGCCCATTTTGGCTAGTCTACCGTAGTGAACTTGAATTCGATACTCCAACGACTCCGAAGCGCCATTACAGATCCCATAGAGGAACTATCGAAATGGGAAAGAGTCGTATTGTATATATGGCATCTGATCGAACAGGGTGCTCGACAACTTTCCCAAGACAGAGCGAGCATGATGGCAGCTTCGTTGACCTATCGCACGCTTTTTGGACTTCTTCCAGTAACTGTTGTAGGAGCAGGTGTCGCAAGAGCAATCATGGGAGTCGAGCGATTTGAGCGTTTATTGCAAGATGCAATTGCTGCAGCGGGGCTAGACCAAGTTGCATTTGATGGGAGTGATGGGAGTGCAATTACTTTGGGGCAGTGGCTCTCAGACATCGTTGCAAGTGGCATGAATATCAATATCGCTGCGTTGACGTGGGTGGGCTTGCTTGTCTTAATCTATTCTGCAATCACCTTATTGGTGAATATTGAGACCTGTTTCAATGTCATTAGTCGTGCGAATAAAGGGAGGCCGTGGTTGCGAAGAATCCCTTTTTACTTGTTCATTCTAATTTTTGGGCCGATTTTATTCGCAATTGCAATGTGGACTGATTCACTAGCGGGATCACTGATAGATTTGGCCTTTTCATGGGTTTGGCTCAACATGTTGATTTCAATTGTTTGGAATCTTCTGCTTGCATGGGCTGTCCTACTTCTGCTTTATCGCATCATTCCTACAATGACATTGCAATGGCACGCAGCAATGATCGGCGCATTTGTTGCTGCGTTCCTTTTGCTTATAGGCAAGGAATCCCTCGGACTATACTTCAGCCATGCTGTATCACTCCATCAACTGTATGGGTCGATTGGACTCGTGCCAATATTCATGTTCTGGATGTACTTGATGTGGCTCATTATTCTGTTGGGTCTTCAAGTCGCCACAATAGTCCACCAAGTGTCTGAAAAGACCGGTTTGGCAGACGCCCGATAAAAACATATTTTAAATTTGTGAAAGATAGTTCAAATCTAATGGTTTTCTATACATACACAAAAGTGGAGAACAATTATGACCGACTACACAAACATGAACGAAAAACAATTTAATACCAGCACAGATGGACGTCGATCGCTCTTCGTCGATGTTTCATTTTGCAATGGCACGCTAAATGCGTGCATTGTCGGCCCTCGAATTGGCGAACGCGAAGCAACAATTGTTGCGAATGCCGTGAACGCAAAGATCAAAGAATTTGGCAGTAAACTCACTTCTTTGGTCTTAGATTTTACCGATGTTCAATTTGTTTCTAGCCTTGGGCTTGGAATGTGCATTGATGTTCGAAACACAGCTGAGAACTGCAATGCAGAAACAGTGATTGTTGGGTTGACGACTCATCTAAAAGAATTGTTTGAGATGATGCGATTGGACAGACTCTTTACGATCCAGTCAGTCAATCCTACTTTCGGCACAGCTGCCTAAAGACGCAACCTATGTTTACGCAGATAACCGCAAGACTGTCGCATATGCTCCATGCACTGCGGCAGTCTGTATCATGTACTTCTTATGGGTCTCGAAGATGCAATTCCAGTCGATGGATACCTCACCACGCAACTCAGCAGAGTTATCAACTGGTCTCGTCGCTCAAGTGTTTGGCCGATGCCATTCGCTACGGCGTGCTGTGGAATCGAACTCATGGCTGCAGCATCAAGTCGGTACGATCTTGCTCGGTTTGGAGCAGAGGTCTTTCGCTTCAGCCCCAGGCAGGCAGATCTTATGATCGTAGCAGGCAGGGTATCTGTGAAGATGATGCCAGTTCTTCAGCGAATTTATCTGCAAATGACGGAACCAAAGTGGGTAATTTCGATGGGCGCCTGTGCTTCTACTGGAGGTGTATTCGACACATATGCAGTCGTGCAAGGCATCGATCAGTTCATGCCTGTCGATGTCTATGTGCCTGGTTGTCCTCCAAGGCCAGAACAGTTGATCGAAGGCATCATGGCAATTCAAAAGATTATCGACCAGGACAATATTCCTTACGATGGAGATGGGAAGCAGTTGCCGCTCGAGTTGGAACTCACAGTCCCCGTAGCCAAACCGGTCGATGTCACAATCAACAAGAGTTAAATATACAAATTTCTTCTTATTGTGATACAACAAGCGTTGTAGGTGTAATGAGATGACAACTATTCATTCAATCGATGAAAAAGTACTTGTCCTAAACCGTGGATACGCGGCTATACGTGTCATTCCCGCAAGGCGAGCGTTCACCCTTCTTTGCCGACAAGTCGCTGAAATAATTTCAATCGAAGATGGTCAGTATTTCAATTATGGTCTTAGAGATTGGATTGATGTTGCCCAATTGCAGAGAGAATTTGAACCGGATCAACACCGGTGGGTTCAATTGCCAAGTCTCGAAATAGCTATTCCAAAAGTTGTACGTCTGTTGATGTACGACAAATTTATTAAGCCCGAAGTCAGGTTGACACGTCGTAATTTATATGCACGAGACAAGAATCGATGTCAATATTGTGGAAAGCGATTTTCAGCGTCTGATTTGACTTTAGATCACGTTGTACCCAGAGTGCAGGGTGGAGGAAACGCTTGGTCGAATCTCGTATGTGCATGTCTTCGATGTAACACAAGGAAGGGTGGTCGAACACCATCGCAGGCTAGGATGCATCTCATCCGTAAACCATTTAAGCCAGCGCAATGCGAATCGTTGAAACTTCGTGTCGGTCCAAAGCAATACCACACATGGAAGACGTTCCTCAACAATGCATATTGGACAGTTGAGCTGAACGAAGACGCTTGACTCCTCCCAATTTAGTGGCGGAATCTGCGCGTTCCAGTGTGGAGTAAAGTTACTTCTCTCAAATCACAAAGTTCTATAATGTCGCTGTCTCTCTTACTGCCTCCGGGTTGGACGATGCAGCGAATTCCAGCTTCAATCAGTAATTCTGGGCCGTCAGCAAATGGAAAGAATGCATCCGATCCGGCAACAGGGGATTGAGCACTTGGCAAACTATCTGCGGCTCTTTGAACTGCAAGCCTAGCTGCTGAAACTCTATCAACTTGGCCCATTCCTCCACCAATTAATACTCCGTTATCGACAATTGATATTGCATTTGATTTTAGGTGTGCTGCGGTAATCCAAGCAATCACAGCATCGGATTGTTGTTGTTCTGTGGGCGATGGGCCAGCGACATGTTTCCATTGCAATGGGTCTGGAGAGACAGGAGAGCCATCTTGTACAAGAATCCCGCCCTCAATGGAACGAACTTGTTTCCACTTTGGGGGTCGTTTATCAGTTCCGACAGCAAGAAGGCGAATATTCTTCCAACGATCTGATAATGCCGCAGATGCATCTGTGGTGAAAGAAGGCGCAACAATAACTTCTAAAAATTTATCGCCGTGAGAAATTGTCTGCGCTACATGAATGTCTACTTGACCACTCAATGCCACAATTCCTCCAAACGCAGCAAGTGGATCGCATTTCCATGCATTTGAAAAAGCTTCATTGAGCGAATCAGCCACAGAGGCACCGCAAGGATTTGTGTGCTTCAGAATTACTGCTGATGG
>Ga0066376_10004240_pt1 | contig 12528 bp, 9 predicted proteins | sample Knorr_S15_td_Bot_FD_77009 | JGI IMG/M metagenome (GOLD analysis project Ga0066376, IMG submission 77009) | Marine microbial communities from Southern Atlantic Ocean transect - Knorr_S15_td_Bottom_ad_5009_LV_A | ecosystem: Environmental > Aquatic > Marine > Oceanic | place: Southern Atlantic... | reverse complement strand
CTATTCTCGCTTTTATGGAATGTTACTTCATTCTATTTGAAGAAAAGCATGATAGTCAAACTATTTTTGTTGTGCAAGTAGTTGCAACAAATAAATCTGTATTAGTGCATGATCTTTGCACTTTCATTCAGGGTTACAAAAAGAATTAAGCTTGATGAAGGTCAAGTTTCAATTATAATTAAAAAAGTAATAATTTTCGGAAATTAAAGACGCGCATTCACTTTTAAAACAAAGCACTCATGAAATATAAAGTTTTAAAAATAAGTATTAGTTGCTTTGTGGCATTTTTTCTCTTTATTGCCTTCGTCACCAATATCGAGGCAGCATCACCTTCATTCCAGCCGGCACCGCTTCGTAATCAGGTTTTGATGTTTGAAACGAGCGGCAGCGGCATCCAGCAAATTGAGTTGGGTACTCCTTCAAAAAAACGCCCTTCAGTAAAAAAACAAGCTCTCCCGGACACTCTTTATCGAAATCAAATTTGGAAAGTGGAAGGAGAGAAATATGACATTCCTCTCCGTTACACTTCAAAAGTCAAAAGAATTATCCGGAGACTTACATCAAAGAAACGGAAGCAGTTGATAACAGGAATACGTCGATCAGGCAAGTATATCCCGATGATTACCAAGATGCTGCGTGAAGAAGGAATGCCGCTGGATCTGGTTTACATGGTTCCGGCTGAAAGCAATTTCAATGTGCTTTCACGATCCAACAAAAGTGCAGTAGGCTTATGGCAATTTATCGCATCAACAGGTCGGATTTACGGTTTAAAAATTAACCGCTGGATTGACGAACGGCGTGATCCTGTGCTATCTACAAAAGCGGCAATTACCTACCTTAAACACCTTTACGGACTTTTTGGTGATTGGGAATTAGCGATGGCTGCCTACAACACAGGCGAAGGACGGGTCAAAAGAGCAATCAGGCTGGCGAAGAGAAAAGGAAGAAAGCAAAATTTTTCGTCACTGCGTTTGCCTTCTGAAACACGAAGTTACGTGCCGGCAATTATGGCCATGGCAGTCATCTACAAAAACAAGCAGCGTTATGGTTTTGGTCACGTGCGTCCGGATGAACCTATGGATGAGACAAAAGCCAGATTGTCTGTAGCCTTCTCTTTGGAAGAAGTGGCTCGGCGTGCAAAAATGTCATTTCGTTTGCTTCGTGAAAATAACCCCGCTTTATTTCTTGGTGTGCCTCCAATGACACAGACGCGCTATTCATTCTATGTCCCACAACGTTTTCACAGGACATTAATTTCTTCCCTGGAGCAAAATCCGGAACCATCAAAAAAATGGGGTCTTTCATATAATGCTCTTCTTGGAAATTCTGTGAGAGTGACAAGAATGCTGGAAAAGTTTGGTGCACCGATTTATTTCAGGATTCAAAATGGTGATAATTTATGGGACTTGGCCCGGAAACACAAAACGTCCATACGACGTTTAGCAAGGTGGAACAACCTGAATTCCAAATCGGTATTACGTGTGAACCGGAGACTGAAAACTTATGTTCCGACTTGGAGAGTTTTTAAGGAAGTGGCAGGCACATTTTCAAATGCCGGTCCTAGATTGATTGCCCAGCGTATCCGAGTACCAAAGGGTGGGTCGCTTTCTGTAATTGCACAGAGATACAGAACAACAGTCAAAAAATTAATACGATGGAACAAACTCTCCAGTCCTAATGCGATTCGAGCAGGTCAAAGACTGGTAATTGGGTACCGAAAAATATCAAATGGGAACCTGCCAAGTGCTGCGAATGTTATTCGGGTTCCCAGAAATACGACGCTTTCACATTTAGCATTACGCTATAAAACTACAGTGAAAAAGTTGATGAGCTGGAATGGCTTAAATAATTCGAAGCAGTTACGGACGGGAATGAGGTTTTATGTAAAAGCACCTGCAAAAGGACGTAGAAAACCACAAAAAACTATTGTGGCAAAAACCAGTTCAAACAACGCACCTAAAGTCAGACACAGGATTATTCGGGTCCGAAATGGCGATACCCTTTGGAGAATTGCCCGGTTCTATCAGACAACAGTCAAAGTGTTGGTTGCACTAAATGAACTCAAGTCTGCAAGTCACCTGCGTCTCAATCAAAAATTAATTGTTCCTTTCCGTTCATAATTTTAACAATTCCCGTTTTGTGCAGGTAAAAGTACTGCATCTTTCCAGAGAATATAAATTTTATATTTCTTAGAGTAATCTAAATTTTTCAGGGACCTTCAATGTCTATGTTTACCGAAGAAAATAAAAATATACTAATAGAAGCTCTATCATACATTAAGCGTTTCAATGGAAAAATAGTGGTCATTAAATATGGTGGAGCAGCCATGATTGATGAGAAGCTCAAACATAGTTTTGCGCAGGATATTGTTTTACTCCAATCGCTGGGAATGCTGCCTGTAATCGTTCATGGCGGCGGTCCTGAAGTTTCTAAAGCAATGGAAAGGTTAGGCCAGAAAGTTTCCTTTATTGATGGTTTAAGAGTTACAAGTTCAGAAAATCTGAAAGTTGCGGAAATGGTGCTCTCAGGAACAATTAACAAAGAAATAATTACGCATCTAAACACTTTCGGTGGAAAAGCTGTTGGAGTTAGTGGAAAAGATGGATTATTGATTGAGGCCCGCAAAAAGCAGCATGATGGAGGAGTTGATTTGGGCTATGTAGGAGAAATCGAAAGTGTCAATCCGGAACTGCTGCTGGTATTGCTCAAACAAGGTTTTCTGCCGGTTGTTTCGCCAATTGGTCTTGGCAAGGACGGTACAACCTACAACATTAACGCAGATACAACCGCATCACGAATTGCCGTCTCACTGCATGCTTACAAGATAATTTTCATGACAGACGTAGACGGTGTTCTTGTACATGGAAAACTGCGCGGTCAGCTTTCTGCAAATGAAGCTGAAAATCTGATCAAGCAAAACGTGATTAGTGGTGGAATGGCGCCTAAAATTGATGCCGGTCTTTACTGTATTAATAATGGTGTTGAATCCGCACAAATAATCAATGGGACTGACACCCACTCTGTCATTGCAGAACTTTTCACCGACCAGGGAATTGGCACCAAAATTGTCCTCTAATAATTTTTTCTGCCTTATTAATTCACTGTAAAATTAATTGGTATTACAAGAATTTCAGTTAATTTGTTTCCTCGAGAACAGCGGTTCTGTAATAGCCGATCAGTGCAGAAAGTTCTGTGTCTGTAAAAGGGTTTTCCAAAGAAGTAAGCTGATTGCCACGAAGTCCAGTCAAAATTCGGGCGGTAAACTCCATGCGTGACATGGAACGGGATTGCCTGAAAAGGTCTAAGGCCGGTAAAGCCCTTTCAGCGAATGCCCCGCTGTGGCAACCTGAACATAACCTTTGGTGCAGTTCTTCAGCCTGTTTGAAATATGCTGTCGTGAGACTGGATTGCAAAACAGGTGAAAGCAGTAAGGGATATTTTTGAGAGAGCCGTTCTAAGTTTTTCTGAAGCTCGTCAAGATTTTCTGAATTGAAGAGATTTATTAATTTACGAAAAACCTCTGGTGAGTCTTCAGGTATAAGAGAATTTTCCTGATAAGCATAGCGCACCAGGTATTTTTAAAAAAATTCATTTTTTCAGAACAATTCAACCCGTTTGATGAATGCCTTTGAGTGACGTCCATTTACTTTCTCAGTTTTTTGCACATCGACCGCAATACCAAGGGCCGTAATTGGTAGTTGTTGCTTGCCAAATAATTCAAAGAATTTTGCAGAAAGGTCAATTTCTGTGACAAATGTTTTTCCAGTGCTTCCGTCACAGGGGATACAAAGATAGCGGCCACCCTTCTGCCAGTAGTTTCCGAAATAAACCTGATCAGGTTTTTCATCTTTACCAAGGAAAAAACTGATGAAATAAGGCAGGTTAGGTGCAAAGAAAAATCCGCTGTCAAGTTTGGTGTCACCAAAAAAGACCATAAAGGAAATAGCTTCACGAGTATTTCGTGACTTGTCTTTAGGTCCGCTCCAGTCTGCACCAGGCGGGTATTGATCTACTCCCCATTCGATGCGTAATTTTGTTACGCCATGCAGATAGTCCTTTTTGTCGAACTCCCGCATCAATACTCCAAGCTCGTCTTGAGTTGGTTCAATCACCAGCTTCCCCTCTTCAAAACGGAGATTCATTTCAGCAATATCTTCGCGGAATTCCCAGTGTATTGTTTCAAACCATTTTTTGACATCACCTGAAGCCACGGAAAAATCGAGCTCGTAAATCGTTTCAGCCTGTACAGAAAACGTGATAAACAAAAATCCGTACAAAGCAATTATTATTTTAGGCTGAAATCTCCTGATTAAGCTTGCTCTCAACATTTTCTGTATTTTGAATTTTGCTGAAAAAAGATCAATTTAGTTACTGACTGCTTCTGGATATTCGTATCCAAGGTAGTAGTGTATTATTAGCTGTTGGTCAACAGTTCCAAGCACAGATCCTGTCAAAAAACCGGCAGTCTGATTCAGCAGGTTTTATGTAAAAAAGTGATCAGGATGCAAACAGTTCAGCTACTGTAAGTATCAAGACACCCTAAACATTTGCAATGGAGATTACAAGATTATTTTTTAAAGGACTTTTATTTGTTTGGAAGTAATTATAAAGAAGGGAAATCGTTGGGTCAACAAGTTGAGACTAAGACTTAGGCAAATTATTGAGAAAGAGTTTCTTCCGTCGTCGTTTCTACTGATGTTTCAGAAGAGTTGTCTGCTGGAAGTTTCTCCCCTCCTTCCTCTTCCTCTTCCTCTTCCTCCATTGGATTTGGGTTGATAAAATACAGGTTGTTTCCGGCAATGGATTTTGTAGCAACTTCAATTTTCTGTTCAAGCAAGTCACTGGTAATTCTTCTGCGCAGAATGCTTTTTCGTTTTAAAGTGAACAATTCCAGTTCAAGATAACCGAAAGTATTTTTCAATTCAGCAAGATTTCGAAAATCAGTGGTATTTTCCAAATAGTCAATAATCAAACTTTCCCTCCACGGCGAATAACCACTAAAAATTATGGAATATCCCTGACCCAGAACACCCATCTCTTGATAAAAACGAGTTATTTGCTCGGTTGACCGGCGCACATTTTCTATAACGGCATGTTCAGCCGCTTTTCCCATTAAATTGATCTTCTCTAAATCACTGGGGTTTTTTGGTGAAATCTCATACGCCTCAACATTTGTTTCGGTAATTTGTTGACCTGTCGCGGCATCATAAACGCTGAAATGTACTGCTGCGCTGACTTTATTTAATGTTCCTTGCTGTTTGTCACGTTGGCCGGTGTTGATGCCCATTATCACCAGGATATCTGCGTTATAATTCAATGCGAGAGCAATCAGGGTGTCCACAGTCCGTGCGACTATATCTTCCTTTTCCAGAGAACTATGGACTTGTATCATCGTTTGTTCACTAAACGTCCGAAAGCTCTGCTCTGCAAAAGATTCCTGAACTGTGGCTAGTGCGGTTGCCACAATCTCATTCTCACGAGGCACAGCTTCGGGAACTCGGCTGCGGTAAAGCACCATTAGGCGCTTGTTTTCCATTTTATCCTGGAGAATACGCAGAGTTTTTAGTTTTTGCCGAATCTTTTCAGCATTGATATTGGCCGTTATTATTATTTCATATAAGTTGTTGTCAAAATTTTGTTGTTCACTGAGCACTTCATAATCAAGGATGAATTTCTTACTGGCGCTGTAAATTTGGCTTTTAATGACCTCATAATTAATGTTGGTTGTTTTAGTATCCAACAAACTCCCTACACCTTTTTTAACTGCTTCAACCAGCACATTTTTTAATGCCTGATCCCTCGCATGAATTGTGTCGCTGTTGTAAATTTTGGCGGAAGCATTGACGATAACTTCTTCTGCGTGTAAAGGCAGACAAAAGAGTGAAGCCGCTGTCACAAAGGCAAGAAGTAATTTCATAAAAATTTGAACTGAATAATAGGAGAATAAAAGTCTAACATAAAATTCCAAGACAATACTGAACTGTGAACCCAAAACTGGTTCAGTTTTGTAACTGGATTAAGAAGACAATCAGTTTTTAGGCTGCAGCAACGCGCCTTCAGGTGGGTTGAGTTTTCCAGCAGATTCAACTGTACGGTCCATCAATTTATCCAGAGGATTGTAGTCACCTTGAAGATGCTGCAAATCAGTCCAAGCTTGAGAATATTTTTCCTGAGGATTGTAAGCATTAGCTTGAGCGAAGTGATATTCGGCCAATTCAAGTTCATTACGTAAATGATACACTACTCCCAGGTTGTAATGCGCTGAGGCTAAATTCAAACGGTCGATGTTTTGAGTAATACGTGTGTGTGATTTTATTATTTGCGCATAACGCTCAAAATCCTGATTTGGAATCAAACCTAAAAGGACGATATTAATTTCGTCTTGATCAAACGATTTGCCATGAATTTCCAGTAAAGGCTGCAAGGTTGTGTGAGGCAAATCTGCTTTTTTGAGTCTTAAATAAACTTCGTCGCTGAAAAAAAAACGCTCAGATTTGGGGTAAGTGCGTGGTTCAAAAAGCACATAATACCAGCCCTTTAAGGCAAGGTCGTATCTCTTTTCGGTTGCAAAATGATTTGAGCGTATAATTCGTGGGTGGCCGAAATCCAGTAACCCAAAAGTCCAAGGTACCGGACTTGTTCCTTCTTCCAATTCAACAACACGCTCTTTCGGTTCAGGGGTGATTCGATCTAAAAACTTTTGCATCAGCAATTGAGCAAGACGTGCCATTTCATCTACTGGATCCGGAATCAGCAAAATATTTTCTTCGCCTGTATAGCTTTGCTTCAAGCTGGCATTTTCAACATTTGAGTAAAGAGTTTTGTCTCCGCTAACATTGGTGATTGTATAATAAATTTCTAAGTCCAGCGTACGGTGAATCAAGCGCTCATTATAGGGCTTTTCGACAAACTCAAAGACACGTTCAATAGTGTTGAGTCCGGCTGGATTGTCCTGCAGCACCTCGTGTTCGACCAAGATTATTTGTGTTTGCTGACGTATTTCTTCTTCATCATGAATGGCATAACGCCGGACTTCCACACTCAGCACGGCTGCATTTGTTTGTTCTTTTTCAGGTAACAGCAGTAAATTTTTTAGCAGCGGACGTTGATTAATTTCATGGGTCAATATTTTGTTGAACAATACGGATTGCTCACCCTGAAATATATCAATATAGATAGAGTTTATCTCAGTGAGCGCTTCGGATGAAGGAGGGATTTCATGATATATTTGAGAAACGGAACATCCGGAGAAAAACAGGAATGCCGGAAAAATAGCGGCAAAAAGGGAGATATGAAAAAACTGAATTCTTGAATCTGAAATCAGCAACCTCATTTTATTCTGAGGTAATATCGTTGACCGTGTTTTGCAGTGTTTTGTTCTGGTCAATCGTCCAAATGTCCAGCACGGCATCATCATCGAGGTTGCCTTTAGCAGTTGCGGTGAAGGAAGTGCTGTCACCGGTGAGAGTGATTGCATAACGCGCGCTCCCTCCGGATTCCAGTTGTACATCCAGTTTGCTGAGTGTATCTGCGTAAGTTTGATTGGTCGCGAAATAGATTTTTTGTGCAGTGTAAATTGCGCTTAGACTTACCTTGGCTTCAGTTTGTTTTGCGCGCTGCAGGTAAGCTTCCAAACTGGGATAAGCGAGTGTGGCCAGAATACCGATGATCACTACCACGATCATCACCTCCAGCAAACTGAATCCCCGGCGTAACTCACGCACCCGGGATTTCATGCAAAAAGTGTGGCCATTATTTATCACCTTCCTCCAAAAGAGAAATATTAGTAGACGGGAAACTGTTTCAGGAACAAAGACCTGTTTTCTTTTGAGACAGGAATTTATTTCTAAACAAATGTGTCATCCTCTGTTTTTAAACGCTTTGTCTTAGAGCAGTGCCAGAATGGATAAGGAAGCAAGCTCCAAAATTTGGTCCGGAAAAACTCCAAGATAGAGCACAGCTACCGCGGTTCCAATTAATCCTGCGAAGGCAAAGCCGGAGGTTTTTCCGGTCAAAACGGTACCTTCCGGAAGAGCGCCTTCACGCATATACATAAACATTACAACCCGTAAATAGTAATAAACTGAAAGGGCGCTGTTGAGTATGCCAATTACAGTCAACCAGATCCATCCTTCCTGCAGGGCGGCACTGAAAATTTGCAGCTTGCCGATAAATCCGCCGGTCAAGGGAAGGCCTACCAGTGAAAAAATAAATAATGTCATCAGCAACGCAAGCAGCGGATTTCGTTTTCCGTAACCGGCCAAATCATCATAAGTTTTAGGGATGCGTCCGGCGTCCCGTATGGTCAAAATGCCAAAAGCTCCGGTTCCCATTAAGGCGTATGCACAGGAATAAAAAATTACACCGCTAATGGCTGAGGTGCTTCCCACAACCACCGCAACCATCACATAACCTGCATGGGCAATGGAGGAATAAGCTAACATGCGTTTGACTTCGTTCTGCCGCAGCGCCATGACGTTCCCTACGGTCATGGTTAACACCGCAAGGAGCCACAAGAGGTTTTCCCAGTTTGCACCGTCAAGTGGTATTCCAGTCATCAAAACACGAATGAATACAGCAAAACCTGCAGCTTTTGCGGCACCGGAAAGGAAACCGGTTACAGGCGTCGGTGCACCGGTGTAAACATCCGGAGTCCACATGTGAAACGGAACGATTGCTATTTTGAAACTCATTGCTATAACTACAAGCGCCATTCCTACAATCACGAGAGGATTGTCTGCACCGTTTTGTTGTAATTCAGTGATGATCGTCGGCAGTAATGTGCTTCCGGTTGCACCGTAAAGCAGGGAAATTCCGTAAAGCAAAAATCCTGTGGAAAAGGCCCCCAGCAGTAAATATTTAAGTGCGGCTTCGTTTGCCTTTGCAACCTTGCGTTTCATGCCCACCAGAATGTAGCTGGAAATGGACATGATTTCCAGACCGATAAAAATAACCAGCAAATCAAGTCCGGAAGTCATAAACATCATTCCGGAAACAGCAGTTAGGAGCAGAACGTAATACTCTCCAAAATTCATATCATTTTCCTCAATGTAGTGCCGCGAGACAAAGACGGTTACTATGGCAACACTCATGTAGATAAACTCAAAGAGTATCGAAAAATCATCTGCCACAACGGTTCCGTAAAATCCTGAAATATCCTTTCCATGCAACAGAGTTTCCGCGAGCATTGCCATAAGTAAACCGATGATCGTGGTTACCGCCAAGGTAAGTGATCTTTCTTTTGTCAGTGCAAAAAGGTCAACGAGCAAGACAGTAAAGGCAGTCAGCAGCACTATGATTTCGGGAATAATCGGAGTTAAATCAGTAAAGCTAATAAATTCCATTTTACTCACTCAGGAATTGTCCGCTTCCGGAAATGGAAGCTGGATTTGTCACGGATTGTCAAAAGATGGAGCGGATTTAAAAGCACAACGCTCATAAAGATATTTTAGGAAAATTAAACTCGGCTCCAGCTTTAATCCCAGTCGGCCAGCGTGAAGTAACCGCTTTGAGACGCGTGTAAAAGTGAATTGTGTCCGGGCCGTAAATATGGTGACTTCCGAAAATTGATTTTTTCCAACCACCAAAACTGTGGTATCCAACCGGTACCGGAATTGGTACATTGATGCCAACCATACCTACCTGAATGCGGTTTACAAAATCTCTTGCAGCATCACCGTCCCTGGTGAAAATGGCCACGCCGTTTGCGTATGGATTACCGTGTACCAGTTTGATCGCCTCTTCATAATCCGCGACGCGAACAGTGGACAGAACCGGTCCAAATATTTCTTCTTTATAAATGTCCATTTCCGGAGTTACCTGATCAAAAAGTGAACCACCGATGAAAAATCCATTTTCGTGACCGGGAACTTTCAATCCTCTTCCGTCCACCAGAAGTTTTGCACCTTGATCGACTCCGCTCTGAAGTAATGCAGTAATTCTGTCCAAACTCTGTTTTGTAATAACGGGACCCATCGCGGCATTGGAATCTTCCGGAGGGCCGACCGGAAGTTTCTCAACCAGGGGAATCATTCGATCCATCAATTCATCCGCGACTTTTTCACCAACAGGAACAGGGACAGAAATTGCCATACAGCGTTCGCCTGCTGATCCATATCCAGCTCCCATCAGAGCATCAACAGCCAGATTCATATCTGCGTCAGGCATAATAATCATGTGGTTTTTTGCTCCCCCCAAAGCTTGAACCCGTTTTCCGTTACTTGCTCCGCGAGTATAGATATATTCCGCAACAGGAGTTGAACCCACAAAACTGACTGCCATTATTTCAGGATTGTCGAGAATGGCATCGACCACAACTTTGTCTCCCTGGACGACGTTGAACACGCCATCCGGCAAACCCGCTTCTTTAAGCAAATCCGCCAAAATTAAAGTAACACTCGGGTCACGTTCAGACGGTTTCAGAATAAAAGCATTCCCGCAGGCAAGTGCGTTAGGGAACATCCAAATTGGCACCATCGCCGGAAAATTAAAAGGTGTGATTCCTGCGACAACTCCCAAAGGCTTTGGAATCGAATAGACATCAATTGATGTTGCGACCTGTTCGCTGAAAGTTCCTTTGAGCAATTGCGGTATTCCGCAGGAAAACTCAACTGCTTCAAGCCCGCGACCCACTTCCCCTAAAGCGTCATCGTGTGTTTTTCCATGTTCGCTGCTGATAGCGCTTGCAATTTTATCCGCATTTTCTTCAAGCAAACGTTTGAAACGATAGAGTACTTGAGCACGTTTTGAAGGAGGAGTTGCCGCCCAGGCAGGAACTGCTGCACTTGCAACCTTAACCACTTCATCCAATTCTGAAGCACTTGATAATCTTACCTGCGATGAAACCCCACCGGTTGAAGGATTAAAAACATCTTGAAGCGTACCACCTGTCTGGTTCACCCGTGAGCCTCCAACATGGTTGCCAATTATGTTATTCATTAGCTACTCCTGAAAAAATTTCTTGAAAAAACGTAATTTAAAACATACTGATTTTAGGAATAACAGGTATGAGAATCAAGTTTTTTTGCTGTAAATTCCAAATGCCGATTCGATACTCTTAATTAACCAGAAACTCGCACCATTTCAAGTTTTAACTCTATCACTCTTCAACCATGAGTAAAAGAGTTTCAGATACCACTTTCAGGAAAATGTTTAATTTGCGGATATGATTCCTGAAAGAATTTTTGACTCCTCAGCCGTTCTGTGGTAGAGTTCATTTAATTTTACTTTCCAGCCATTCCGCATATTAGATTAAAAATCAGGAATCCGGAATATTTCAAATATCATTGCACGCTTATCCCTGGAAAATCCATGAATGAAAACAACAAACCCTCTGCGGAACTTCTCCGGACTTCTCTCCACTCCTGGCACAACACGAACGGAGGCAGGCTCATCGACTTTGGTGGTTGGGATATGCCGTTGCAGTACGGAACCGGAATTCTAAAGGAACACCTTGCCACAAGACGTTATGGCGGATTGTTTGACGTCAGCCACATGGCACGTTTCCGGATACACGGAAAGGACACCGTGCCTTTTCTGCAGCACGTTCTCACCAACAACGCAGAGTCACTGGATTCGTGGCAGGCACAGTACACCTTGATCCCCAACGAAAACGGAGGATTGCTGGATGACGCGTACCTCTATCATCCGGGAGAAGAATATTTTCTGGTGGTTAACGCCTCCAACCGTGAAAAAGACTGGAACCATTTTCAGGAGCAGGCCAAGGCCTTTGATTTACAGTTGGAAGACGAAACGGAGGAAGTAGCCATGATCGCCTTTCAGGGACCGCTTTCCGGACGGATACTTGCGGAGGTAAAGCGTGACGGAACGATGCCCGAAACATTCCGGAACAGTCTCTCAATAATAACTATTCTTGGAACAGAAGTTTTGGTTGCGCGCACCGGTTATACAGGCGAGCCGATAGGTTTTGAATTGTTTGCGCCGGCGGAAAAAATGGAAGCCATCTGGGCACGAATTGAGGAAGCGGGCAAGGACAGAGGGGTGGTCGCGGCAGGATTGGGAGCGCGTGATACTTTGCGGCTGGAAGCCGGAATGCCGCTTTATGGACACGAGTTTGGGATCGATCCGGAAGGCAAAGAGATTCCGGCATTTGCTTTCCCGCTCACAGCAGTGGCGGTGAGTTTTTCAAAGCGCAAAGGAAACTTTGTGGGACGTGATGCGTTGCGGGCGCAGTTTGATGAAATACGTAAAATCCGGATGGGACAATATGAGCCATCTGAAGTCTTGTCGCGCCGCTTTCTGCCACTTGCACTGAATGACAAAGGCATCACACGTCAAGGCGATGGTGTGTTTTTGGGCGATAAAAAAGTTGGGCTGATAACAAGTGGAACGATGGTGCCTTACTGGAAGTTTGAGGGAGAAGGCGCAACCATGCGGATCTCTGATGAACAGGACCGAAGGGCAATCGCTTTGGCTTACGTTGACGCCGAAGTACCTGCCGAGCAGGAACTTGAGATCGAAGTTAGAGGTCGGCGGCTTGGTGCGCAACTCGTTCGCTGGCATGGGCGT
>Ga0066376_10004239_pt1 | contig 12528 bp, 10 predicted proteins | sample Knorr_S15_td_Bot_FD_77009 | JGI IMG/M metagenome (GOLD analysis project Ga0066376, IMG submission 77009) | Marine microbial communities from Southern Atlantic Ocean transect - Knorr_S15_td_Bottom_ad_5009_LV_A | ecosystem: Environmental > Aquatic > Marine > Oceanic | place: Southern Atlantic... | reverse complement strand
ATGTCCTGTACGCACAGACGCTGCAGAAGATCGCCACCGGCGAGATCTCTCTGGCGCCGTAAGCCGATTGAGCATGACGCAGAGCGATGCGTCCGCTAACGTGGACCCGCATCGCTGGCGCGTTGACCGAATTGACATGCGATTCAGCCACGTCCCCGTCCCTGAATGCGCTCCTCCGATGGGCTCCACCAACCCGCCGCTTCTCGCGGCTAGCGCCGGAGATGCAACGGGATCAGCAGCCCGAAGTAAGCTGTGTCTGGACTGAACAGTAAGCGCCGGTCATCAGCACCGGTCGTCAGGGCCGGTCATCAGGGCCGGTCATCAGGGCCGGTCAGCAGGGCCGGTCAGCAGGGCCGGTCAGCAGATTCTCAAACCGGAGCCCGGCGCACAGGCACGGCCGATGCTGGCCAGGCAGGCGACGAGCGTGAAGACGCCGCTTACTCCCACCATCGGGTTTTCCCGGCGCACTTTTATTTCTACGCCGCGGCCCCGCGCTTCCACGTCGATGATGGATGTCTCCAGCGCGGGATCGGCGATCAACACGGAGCGCGTATCGTCGAAACCGATGCCGCCCAGGGCCACCGCGGCGTGCGAGTTGACGTTGCGGGGAAAGAGCGGACAGATGTCACGGGTGCTGCCCTCGAAGAGGATGGTCTCCGAATCGATCGCCGTCGGGTCGAACTGAGGGGCGTTGGCGAAGTCGAGACTGCGAGGGGGCTTCTTCATGACGATGCTGACCTCCTCCCACATCTGACGCCCCTCCTCCAGCGCCTCCAGGCCGACGATCGCCCCGTGAGGTATGTAGATGCTGGTGCCAGAGCTGTCTGCCGCGTCGCGAAGGCGAGCGTCGATCTCGGCATCGGCGAAGACGGTCAGCGACATGGGCATGTAGTCGGCGGTTTTCAGGAACTCCACCCCGTAGTCGCGAGTGATGTCGGGATGGGCGAGCTCGACGATCAGGTCCGCTTGCCGCGAAGCGAAGTCGCCGAGGTCTTTGAGGATCACCTCTTCGGGGACATCGGTGATTCTTTTGGCCGTTCGATTGTACACGAAAGCCACGTCCATTCCCAGCTCAGGTCGGGTGGTAACCTGTTCGTACACATACGAGCCGATGTAGCCGAAGCCGATAATTCCAATACGGGCTCTCTCAGCAGCCATGCGGGTTATTCGCTCCTGTTGATAGGATAGGTGTGGGCCGGCTTCGCGCGCCGGCTTCGAGATTGGGCCAACAGCGGTGGCGGTGGTATCGCGTCCGGGTCGAGGGGGCGTTGTTCATGCTGGTCCTACAACGGCCGCTGTTGTCCGAGCCGGAATCGACGGGGGTCGCCCAGGCGTTGCGCCAGGCCGGCTGCGTCAAGTTTGCAGTGAGCGACGACCCAGTCGATCTCAGCCGCCAGAGGTGAGTCGAAAATACCGGGGTCATCGGCGCTCACCACCAGGTTCACGCCGGAGTCGAGGAAGCGGTGGATGGGGTGGTGGGCGGCATCGGGAACGCCGCCGATGCGGAGGTTGGAGGTGGGGCACGACTCGATCACGGTGCCGGACTCGGCGAGGCGGTGGAGGACGAAGTCCTGCCGGCGGCGGATCTCCTCGAGCCGAGTCTGGGAGTAATCCCGTGTCACCCCGCTCATCGGATCGCGTCCACGCAACTCCTCCCACTCGGCCTCCAAGACGCCGGTAGCGATTTCGACACCGAATTTCTCCAGCTCTAGCTGATGGCGCAGATCGTATTGAATCTGATCGCGTCGTTCTGAAACGAGCTCGGCGACATGGGCGTCCTCGCGGCGCGAAATGGCGACAGCCGGGTCCAATCCCAGGGCGATGGCGTGGCCGAGACGGCTGGCCCCCAACTCGGCCGCCTCGTGGCACCAGCGGACGGCGCTCTCCAGTGACTTGTCCCAGAAGTTCTCGCCCACGTGGTAGAGCACCCCCAGGGCGCGTTCCGGGTTTTGCCTGTTGTGTCGCGCCAGTCGTTCGAACACAGGACGGGCAGTTTTTGGTGGGAATCCCTCCTCGTCGTTGCAGAAGTCGATTCCCACAATGGTGTCGATGAGCTCGGGGGTCTCCTCGAGCAGACGCAGCACCAGCTCACAGCCACCTAATGGATCCCAGCGCGGCACCGAGACGGCGTATCGTGCGGTCAGTCCTTTGCCGCTGGCGTCTTTGAGGGTTTGAGCAACGCTCCGGTGGAATTCGACGACCTCGTCGGGACCGGCGCTGCGGTTGGTGAGCATAGCGCGGTACTCGACGTAATCCAGTCCCTCTGACCGGTGTCGCTCGACGATGCGCTCGACAAGCTCACCGTCCCGCCGCTGAAACTGGCGCCAGTGCCGCGCCAGGCTGATGAGCAGGTTGAATTTGGCCATGAAGCGACCGAAGTCGCCCCCGTCCTGCTGCTCGAATACGTAGTGGCGGCGAAGGTCGCTCAGATCGGGCGGTTGGGTTGTGAGCGCGTCGGCGAAGATCCTCACGGGATCCGGTCGAACACCAAATGCGGTCTCATAGGACTCGACAAAGAGAGACCAGTCGACCGCCTCGTAGATATCGCGCCCCATGGCGAAGATGTCATCCACGTAGAAACAGCCGCCGACGTGAACGTGGAGCTCGCAGCCCTTTTGCAGATCGGTGTCCAATTCGAACATCCAATGAGGGGGTTGGTGCCGCTGGATCGCTCGGGATAAGATAGGTCTGCTGTGGGCGACTGTCAGGAGTTGCGCCAGGCTGAGTTTGGTTGGAGGTCTCCCAGCAGGTCGGTTCGCGGTATGGCTGCGCGCCGAAGTTGGAGGAGCGGCACCGTTTTGGGTATACTCCCACACCTGACGCAGTGGGATGACAGGCGAGAGAGAGATAGAGAGATGGAATACCGTAGAATGGGTCGGACCGGACTCAAGGTTTCGGAGGTCTGCCTGGGGACGATGACTTTCGGCCACGGAGCCGACGAGTCGGAATCGCGGCGCATGGTGGATATGGCGATCGACGCGGGGGTGAATTTCTTCGACACGGCGGACACCTACGGCGACGGCGAGTCCGAGCGTTTTCTGGGCAAGGCACTGCAGGGCAAGCGCCGGGATGCGGTGGTGGCCACCAAATTCTTCAACCCCATGGGCACAGGCCCGAACGACTCGGGCATGTCGCGGGTGAGGATCATGAACACCATCGAGGACAGCTTGTCGCGGTTGAAAATGGACCACGTGGACCTGTACTACATTCACCACGTCGACGTGCAGACGCCTCTCGAAGAGATGCTACGCGCCCTGGACGATCTCGTGCATCAGGGGAAGGTGCGCTATATCGCCTGCAGCAACTACGAGGCGTGGCGGCTGAGCGAGGCGATGTGGATCAGCGATTCTCTGGGTCTGGCCCGCTTCGAATGCTACCAGCCGCAGTACAGTCTGGTGGTCCGCGACATCGAGCAGGAGCTTATTCCGCTCTGCCAGTTGAAGGGGTTGGGAGTGGTGGTGTGGAGCCCGCTGGCGGGAGGCTTCCTAGCGGGCAAATACCGCCCCGGTGAGCGCCAGGCCAGTGGAACCCGGTCGGCGGAGGGTTGGGCGTACCCGGAGACGTACTTCGCCGACACCGCGGACAGCACCCTGGAGACGCTGCTGGCGGTGAGTGAGGAGCTGGGAAGGTCGCCGGCGCAGGTGGCGCTGCGGTGGGGGCTCGATCAACCGGCGATCACGTCCGTCATCGCCGGGGCGCGGACGGCCGAACATCTGTCCGATAACCTGGGAGCCGGAGGATGGCGTCTCGACGACGAGGCAAAGAGTCGGTTGGACGAGGTCTCGCATTTGCCGGAACGGTATCCGGAGTCGATGGAGAGGGGGATGCGGGCCCGTCGCAATGACGCTGTTGGGTAGGTGCATCCCGCGGCTCATTCTCGCCGGCCATCCTGGTCGGCTGCCGATCCCCAACCACCGCGGAACGCCCTGCCCATCCGCCCTTCAGTGAATGTCGATGCCCGCGGCGGCGGCGATGTCGTGCGTGTTGGCACTCGCTCGCGGATACTTCTCGTTCGGCAGATGCTCGAGCAGCATATACCCTTCCGGATAGAGCTCCTCCCAACGCTTTAGCGCCAGGGCCATGTCCAGCTCACCCTCACCGGGAATGGCCTCGTCCAGGTGGAGCACGAGGCCATCGCTGGGCATCAGGTCCTTGCAGTGGCCGACGCTCGAGATCGGGCCCATGATGTCGAAGATGTGATCCAGTCGGGGGGCGCTGTCGTACACCTGGTGGAGGGTCTGGAAATGGTTGACGTAGTCCATCACCACCGTCATGCGTTGTGAGCCTACCGCCTCCAGCACCTGGGCATTGGTCTCTGGTGAGTCCATGATGGTCAGCAGATGCGTCTCCACGACCACGGTTCGCTCCACCTCCTCCGCCTTGTCCGCTACCGCCCGCAGCGATTGAATCAGGCGCTGACGCGATTCGGGCCGGTGGTTGTCTCGACAAGGGCTGTAGGAGCCGGACGGATTCAGGCTGCCGGTGCGGATGAGGACCACGTGAGCGCCCAGGTCCCGGCCAACTTCGAGGCCGCGGTGGATCTTGTCCAGCACGCGCTCGCGGACGTCTTCTTCGGGGTCGAAGAGGCACTCGCTAAAGCCGATGCCAAACTGCACGAGGTCGACACCGGCCCTGGCGAATTCGGCGGCCACCTGGTCGCACTGGGATGTCTTCACACGGGCGAGCAACTCTCCGGGAGAGTGGAAGCCGGCTCCGGTGAGTCTCAGGCCGGCTATGGCCTCGAGGTGATCGCCATCGATATCTCTGAAATCGGCGGGCAGCATGCCAACGACGCCCAAACGCATGGATAGACCTTTCGACAGGGTGCGCAATTCACGGCAAAGCTCAAAACGGCAACGCGTAAAGATAAGGGTCGGCGCAAGTTTGAAAAAGAGGGTCGGCCATCTGTGGGGCGCTTTCTGTCGGGCGCTTGCCCCGGTCTCCCACCTGCGGTAAAATAGTCTATTGTGCCGTCGCAGAACGATCCCCTGGGATGGTTCACTGATAGTTGGCGCGATTCGGCCACCTCCGGTCCGTCGCGTTGCGACAGCACATTAGTGCTTCACAGTCGCTGCCGGGCCCGAGGCCCGCGCGTGCAAGTACCCTCCGGCGGAGGCGCCGCTCCTCGAAGCGTGTGCCGATTTCCCGCACGTTCTGCCGGCTTTCCTCGCAACGCGAGACCATGGAGACCATGACTTTTCCTGTCGTCAGTCTGGCCATAGTGATCGTTTCAGGCCTCTACACTTCCCTGTGGGGCGCTTTCAAGGATTCCCCTTACGAGGATTTCAAGCCCCGTACCTTTCCGCGCAGCATCTATTTCCATCTTGTCATCTTTCTGGTTTTGTACACCCTGCCGCCTTTCAGCAACCACTTGCGACAGCTGGGACTTTTTCAACTGTTCTTTCTGGTCATGGGTATCGAGCGCTTTCTGGCCGAGCTCTACAAGGGATTCTTCCGCACCGAGGATCAGTCAAAATACTTCGTGCCCTCGCGGATCACCTTCTTCGGCCGTTACGTGCCCAGCGATCTGCTGCGCTATGCGGTCGGCACGGCGCTCGTTCTCATCGTGTTCTCCGTCACCCTGATCGACGTACCGGTGAAAAACTTTGTCTGGTTCGCCGTGGTGGCCTACGGCACGGGTCTTCTCGTCTCTCTGGGCGGCGCTTACAAGGACGCTCCCTTCGAGGGATTCAAGCCGGGCAAGTTTCAGCGCTCTGGTGTGGTGCTGGCCTTGCTCAGCCCGCTCTTCTGGTTCATCGACGACCCCCTCGCTCCCATACCTCTGGGATTCCTCATCTACATGAATGGAGGTCTCGAGCGCTTCACCATCGAGTATTACAAGACCTACATTCAGCGGAACATGTCCGGCAAATTTAGGCCCGACATAGAGCGCATTGAGCGACGGCTGGAGACACGGGAGAAGTTCCACGTCCTCGCCCTCTGCATCATCGGCGCCCTGATCGTTCTGTACATATACGAACTGCGGGCGCTTCCCGACGCCGCGCTCGCCGCCGCTCTCGGTTGAAGGCCTGACGCCCGTGCACTACGACGCGGTCATCATTGGATCCGGTTTCGGGGGATCCTGTGCCGCCTATGCCCTGGCCAGGGCCGGTCTCAAGACGGTAGTGCTCGAACGTGGCCGCATGACACACCGGGATGAAGACGACTGGGATGCGGGGAAGATCCTAATCGAGTCACGCTATCGAAGCCAGTCACCGGTACGGGTGCGACAATACGGTGCGCGGCAGTACACGGACTTTTTTCCCAACGAGGTGGTGGGCGGTAACTCCGTATTCTACGGGGGCGCCTCCCTGCGTCTGAGGGAGAGGGATTTTGAAAGCTGGCCGATAAGCTACGATGCCCTGGAGAAGTACTACTGCGAGGCGGAACAGCTGCTGGGGGTACACGGGGAATCGGGGGTGGACGAATACGAGCCCTATCGCAGTCAGGAGTATCCGTCAGCCCCGATCGAGCTCGCCCCTCCGGCCCGTCGCATCCAGGCGGCGGCACGGGAGATCGGCCTGAGGCCCTTCAGGATCCCCCTGGCCATCAATTTCACCGACGAGAGTCGCCCGATCTGTATCCGCTGCATAACCTGTGACGGCTTTCCGTGTCGGATCGAGGCCAAGAACGATGCGGCGACCACCGTGCTGCGCCGAGCCCAGGAGCTGGGAGCGGAGGTGATGGCCGGAACGATCGCGGACCGGCTCGAGGAGTCGGAAGGGAGGGTGCGGGCCGTCCACTGCGTGGACCGGGCAAGCAGGAGAAAGCTGGAACTGCGGAGCGGTCTATTTGTGCTGAGCGCCGGTGCCCTGCACAGCCCCGGCATCCTGCTGCGTTCCAAACTCGGGCGTTTTCCCGGCAGCCGGTTCATCGGGCGGTTCCTGATGCGCCACTGCAACTCGGTGGTGGCCGGCATCTTCCCCTTCCGCACTAATCCGGAGAAGGTGTTTCACAAACAGCTGTGCTTCGGTGAGTTCTACGAGGATCACCGGGACCGACACGGGAGGGCGACCGGAGTGATTCAGGACATTTATACACCCCCTGCCAGCGCCATCCGCCACTTCGCCCCAGCCGGGGTCAAGAGACTGGCGGCAGCGGCGGCGCCCTTCATGCAGAACCTGCTTTGTATCGCCGAAGATGAGCCGCGGTTCGAAAACGCCGTGCAGTTGTCCGGTGAGACCGACACCTTCGGGATGGAGACGGTGCAGGTCGATCATCAATATTCGGACGCTGACTACGAGAGTCGCGATGTCCTGGTGTCCCAGGCGAGGCGCGTACTCAAGGCGGCGGGAGCGCTGATGACGCGGGTCCACAAGATCGACTCGTTTTCTCATGCGGTGGGTACTGTGCGCTGCGGTGACTCGCCCGAAGAGAGCGTGCTGGACGCCGACTGCCGTTTCCACGGCGTCGGCAATCTCTACGTCCTGGACGGCAGCAGTTTTCCCGCGTCGGGCGGCGTCAATCCCAGCCTTACGATCGCCGCCAATGCGCTTCGCGTGGCCGAGCGCCTGGGCGCGGAGCTCTCGCCGTGAAGAGAATCGGCCTCCTCGGCTGCGGCGCGATCGGACGCCTGCACGCGCGCAACCTCGCTCCCCATGTAGAGCTGGTGTTCTGCAGCCGCAGGCGGGAGAGCGCCCAGGAGTTCAGGAAGGAATTTGGTGGAGTCGGCGTGGTCGAGCGTTACGAGGATCTACTCGCCATGGAGGAGGTGGCCGCGGTGGTGATCGCCACGCCCCCCGAGGCCCACACGGCTCAGGTGGTGCAGGCTCTGAAGGCCGGCAAAGCGGTGATGGTGGAGAAGCCCATGTGCGCGAGCCAGGTCGAGGTCGACGAGATCGGCGCCGCACTGGCGGCGAAGCCGGATGCCGTGCTCATGGTGGCTGAGAATTACTACTACAAGCCGTCGCTGACGCTGATGAAGGAAGTCATTGAGTGGGATGGCATCGGCGCGGTGCAGCGGATTTCGGTGAAGAAGCTGACGCAGCAGAACGCGAAAGGGTGGAAGAGCGCCTACGGGGCGCTGCTGGAAGGGGGGATCCACTTTATCGCCCTTATGGCGGACCTGGCGGATACGGCGTTGGCAGCCGCAGCGCGCGGGTCGATCGCGGCTGTGGATGGTCCAGTCGACAGCGGTGCGGCGGGCGGCTCAGCGGACGCGAAAAATGCGGAGCGCGAAGATGGGGAACCTTCTGGGGACACCGGGGGAGAGGCAGGTGGAAATACGATAGACACTGAGGCGATCACTGCGAAGCCATGCGCGCCAAGCGAGATCGCCGCCGAGTTTCCGACGCTGAAGCGAGGGGAGCGTGAAGAAAGACAGTCGAAGGTCCAGCTTCGGTGGGATGGGATCGCAGGCAGCCTGCACTACGCCTGGGACACTGCCTCGCTGTTGAAAGGGGTGTTCCAGCACTCGATCATCGAGGGGGACCGGGGGCGGATCCTCTTCGAGAGCAACGGTATCTACATCCACATCAGGGGTGGGGGGCGCCGCGGCCTGACCTTCCCCGGGGTGCGCGATCTCATGGGTTACGGGAAGATGACGCGGGATTTTCTGGCCTGCCTGGAGGAACCGGGGAGAAAGCCGTATTCGAATTTCGAAAGGGCGAACAGAGATCTGAGGATCGTCTTCGAAGCGTACGAGCAACTGTCGATTTGACGACGGGAAGGGGCTGAAGAAAATGGACCACACCGAGAGATTCGAGAAGATCTGCGACGCGGCCAGAAGTCGCATCCACGAGACGACGATCGATGAAATCAAGGAGCGAATGGCCAGTGGTGAGGAGGTCCGTCTGGTCGACGTGCGGGAGGAGAGCGAGTGGGAGGACGGACATCTGCCCGGTGCCGTGCACCTGAGCAAGGGGATCATCGAGCGCGATATCGAGGAGCACTTTCCCGACTACAGCACCGAGATCGTGCTCTATTGCGGCGGCGGCTTCCGGTCGGCGCTGGCGACCGACAACGTTCAGAAGATGGGATACAGCAATGTCATCTCGATGGACGGCGGTTACCGCGGGTGGACGGATGCGGGGTATCCGGTGGAGGGGTGAGGCAACTGGGTCGCACAGTGGGGGTGTGGTCAACGCTCCCCGGCTCCTGCGTGCGGGCTGATCGGCGTGGCCAGGAGGCCTCGCCAACGCCACATCCTGTGGCGGGCTCGGCGCGCGGCTCCTGCCGCGCGCCCTTCGGACCCGATTCTTGGCCTCGCCGGCCCTCCCGCGGGTCGCCGTGGAGCATTGACCACACCCCCGCAGAGCGAACGCTGGTGCTGTGTAAGAGGAGCTAAAAGCACCCCCCCCGGCAAAACCCCCAAAGACCCGCCCCTGGCCCCACCCTCAGAACCACCCCCGGCACACCCCCAGAAACGCCCCTCGCCACACCCCCAGAACCGCCCCTGGCCACACCCAGGGGGAGGCCGACTCGCGAGCGCGATTCCCGTCTTTGAACGGCTGGACCAGGCGCTGGTCTTGCCTTCTGTCAAGCTCCAGCCGGCGTTGTGTCTCGACCAGACGCCTCCCAACGAGCTAGCCGCAAACCCAAGCTAACGCAGGGTCACTCACGCTTGCTTGGTCTCGCGTGGCAGCGAGCCGTTGGTGTCAAACGACAATACGTATATGTTGTCCTCTCGGCTGGATCGCCCGACCTCGGTCTGTCCATCGTGCAGGGAATGGTCGCGAAGCTATCTGCGTGCAGGCGGAGCTTTTAACTACGTACGTCCGAATATGACGCGAGCACCAGGGGTCAGAGATCCTCGAGGAGCCATGCGGAGGCCGGCGCCCACGTCACACCCGCCGGCAGGGTACGGGTGGGGGGAGTCGCGTCGAGGGTGACCAGGAAGGCACGGGCCTCGGGATGGCTTTCCAAGGCGGTCTGAAGGGCTCGGACTTCCCGCTCCCAGGTGTGTGCTTCCTCGCTGTCGAGGCACACCTGCACCAGAAGAGGTGAGTCCCCGCTGCGGTGGGCGAAGAAATCGACCTCCCACTCCTGGCGCGAGCGCAGGTAGGAGACTTCCCACCCGAGACGCTCCAACTGAAGCATCACCGCGGTCTCAAGGGCGCGATCGTGGTGAGTGCGTCCGCTCCGCTCGAAGAGCATGATGAGTCCGGGATCCACGGGATAGGCCTTGCGCGGATTCACCATGCGCTGGCGCTCCGAGGTGCTGTGCATGGCGACTGTCCGCACGAGGAAGGCGTCCTCGAGGTAGGCGAGGTAATCGTGCAGGGTGTCTTTGCCCACCGAGACGCCCTGGGAGCGCAGCGTATCGTAGTGCTTCTTAACCGAGAACGCGCCGCCGGGGTTGGCGAGGAGTTGTCGTTGCAGCCAGCGCAGGGCGAGAGGGTTGGTGACGCCGTGACGCTCGATGACATCGCGTAGCACGACCACGTCCACATACGAGCCGAGCAGTGCGGCCCGATCGCGTGGCTCCGCATGCTGGGCTTCGGGAAAACCTCCCTCCACGATGTAGCGCCGGAGTCGCTGGTCGAGGGCGGCGCGGTCGACGGGGGCCAGGGGCCCGACGGAGTCGGCAGGTTCGGCACCCGCGTGGCGCAAGGCTTCTCGAAAGCTGAAGGGGTGCATGAGGACCGCCATCGCGCGCCCGCGCAGGCTGGTCGCCACTTCTCGGCTCAGAAGACGGGCTGAGGAGCCGGAGACGAAGATCTCAAAGCCGCCGGCGTCGATGAGACGACGGACGAGCCCCTCCCAGCCGGGGACGGTCTGCACCTCGTCGAGATAGAGAGTGACCGCCCTCGATCTGTGCACGTCGGGGAACTGCCTTACATGTTCCTCGATCAGCCAGCCGAGGTCGGCTACCGAGATTCCCGTGAGACGCTCGTCTTCGAGGGAGATCAGCAATTGCGACCGCGGATCAGCGCCCCGGGCCAGGCGTTCGGCGCAAAGCTGCCACAGGAAAGAGGTCTTGCCGCTGCGGCGAACGCCGATGATCGCGAACGCCTTCCCCGGTATTTCGGGCACACGAGTATCACGGCGAGTCAGCGTGGGCGGCAATGCGGATAGCGACTCGTTCAGCTTCAGGCGCAGAATGTCTCGCGATATTGTCATTTTATAAGTGACAAATTAGAATAAATAGATCACTGTGTCAATGACAAGAAGATCTATGGAGAGGTCGCTGGGCTAGCGCTAGTCCGCGCGGGATCATCGGCTGCCAGCATCCTATCGTCAGAAGGACCTTTGATGGCAGGTGTTGGTCACCTGCATCTCACACCTTCCCCGCTGTCTCAACCCGGCTTCCTCAGCCAGGCGGTGAGATCGGCAGGCGCACGATAAAGGTGGTACCGTCCGCCGACGAGGCGAGCCCGATCTCGCCACCGTGACGCTCGACGATCCCCTGCACGATAGACAGACCGAGACCGGTGCCGGCGCCCACTTCCTTGGTGGTGTAGAAGGGGTCGAAGATCCGCTCCCTGACGACCTCGGGAATGCCGGGTCCGTTGTCGCTCACTACTAACTCGGCGCCGTCGGATGTGGCGGAGGTGGCGATCTCGATAGTGGCTTGCACACCTTCCCTCGGATTCAGGAGGACGGCGTCGCGGGCGTTGATGACGAGGTTGGTGACCACTGTACAGAGCTCGTTGAAGTTGCCGGTCAATGCCGGCGGGCCTCCCTCCTTCACCTGCAGGTGGATGTTGGCCTGCTGGAGATTGTGCTGCAGCAGGGAGACGGTGCTCCGCAAGACCTCGTCGAGGTCAACCTGCTCGGCTTCGTCACCGGATTTTCGCGTGTAGTTGAGCAGGTTCTGGACGACCGTGCTGCAGCGCTGGGCCGCCTGCTCCATGAGGCCGGCGCTCTGCTGATGACGCTCGAAGTCAGCCGGAAACCGCAGGATGCGTCGGGCGCCGTCGAGCAGGATCTGCAGGGGGTTGTTGATCTCGTGGGCGACGCCGCCGGCGAGCAGGCCGATGGTGGCCATCTTTTCCGCCTGGATGAGCTGGGACTGCGTGTTTTGCAGATCCCGGTTGGACTGCTCGAGATCGCTCGTCTGCTGTTGGAGGGTCTCGTTGGCAGCGCGCAAGCGGCGGTCGCGCTGGACGAGTCGCCCTGCCTGGAGGGCGATCAGCAGGACGGCCATTCCGATCCCCACTGACGCGGCTATCCGCCCGTAGGCGAAATGCACGTGCACTTTCACGGTCGCCGGCTGCTGGGACCGGTTGAGGTCCCGGTCGATGGCTTCTACCTCGAACAGGTAATCGCCGCGTCGGAGGCCCGGGTATTCGACTCGACCCTCCTGAGTCGTTCGCCACTCTTCGTCAACCCCTTCCAGCCGATACCGGTAGGTCACGCCCGACACCCAGGCCTTGAAGCTGGCCGAGTTATTGACGATGAACCTGCGGACCGTCAAAGCCTATCTCCTGAAGGAGGACTTCCAACGCTTCTGGAGCTACACCTACGCCGCCTGGGCAGAGAAATTTCTCCAGCGCTGGTGTTACCGAACGATGAGAAGCAAGATCAAACCGATGAAAGACATCGCCAAGATGTTGCGTCGTCATCAACCCCTCATCCTCAATTGGT
>Ga0066376_10004237_pt1 | contig 12529 bp, 11 predicted proteins | sample Knorr_S15_td_Bot_FD_77009 | JGI IMG/M metagenome (GOLD analysis project Ga0066376, IMG submission 77009) | Marine microbial communities from Southern Atlantic Ocean transect - Knorr_S15_td_Bottom_ad_5009_LV_A | ecosystem: Environmental > Aquatic > Marine > Oceanic | place: Southern Atlantic... | reverse complement strand
GCGGCGGCGGACGGGCGTTCCTGGTCGAATGCATGTGGCCCGGGGCGCCGGCCGCCGATATCGACCTGATCGCCACGCCCGCCCATGACCGGCGGGTGGCGCGCGCCAACCTTATTCATACCATCGGCGCGCCCCATCGCGTGACACCCGCGCGGCTGCGCGCGGAGGCCAAGGCGTGGCGCGACCGTCTGGAACCCCTCGCCCGCCCGCGCCTCGCGGTGATGGTCGGCGGCTCGACGGCGCGCCATCGCTTTACCCCCGCCCGCGCCACCGCGCTTGGCCAACGGGTCGCTGAACTCGCGCGGCGCGCCGGCGGCGCCCTGATGGTCACCACCAGCCGGCGCACGGACGCCGCGGCGAAGGCGGCGCTGTTCGCCCGCCTCGGCGACACCGCGGCGACCTTCGATTGGGAGGGAGGCGGCGACAACCCCTATTTCGCCTATCTCGCGCTGGCCGACGCGGTAATCGTGACCGGCGATTCGACCGCCATGTGCACCGAGGCCTGCGCCACCGGCCGCCCGGTCTATATCGACGCCCCGCCGGCGCACACGGCGGCCAAGCACAAGCGGTTGCACGACAAGCTTTATGCGTTGGGCCACGCGCGGCCACTCGACGCGGCGTTGGGCCCGGACGGCCTCGCGGACTGGCGCTATCCGCCACTCGACGACGCCGCTATAATCGCGCGCGAGATCATTCGCCGCGCCGGCCTGCCCGCGCCCGCCCGCATTGAGGAAACCGACACGCCATGACCGCCCGCCATCACAGCAAGGTTTTGATCCTGGGGTCCGGCCCGGCCGGCTATACCGCCGCCATCTATGCCGCGCGCGCCAATCTGAAGCCGGCCCTGGTGCGCGGGCTGGAACCCGGCGGGCAACTGACCATCACCACCGAGGTCGAGAACTATCCCGGCTTCGGCGAGGTCATCCAGGGCCCGTGGCTGATGGAGCAGATGCACGAGCAGGCGGCCAAGGTGGGCACCGAAATGTTCGACGACACGGTGGTCCGGGTCGACTTGGCGCGACGCCCGTTCGTCTGCACCGGGGATTCAGGCGATATTTATCTCGGCGACACTTTGGTCATATGCACCGGCGCCCAGGCGCGCTGGCTCGGCCTGGACAGCGAGAAGGCGTTGCAAGGCTTCGGTGTCTCGGCCTGCGCGACCTGCGACGGCTTCGTTTTCCGCGACAAGGAAGTGGCCGTGGTCGGCGGCGGTAACACGGCGGTCGAGGAAGCCATTTTCCTGACCAATTTCGCCACCAAGGTTTCGCTGATCCATCGCCGCGACCGGCTGCGCGCCGAAAAGATTCTCCAGGACCGCCTGTTCGCCAACCCCAAGATCGAGCTGGTGTGGGACAGCGTGGTCGAGGACATCGAGAGCGCCGGCAACCCGCCCGGCGTCACCGGCGCGCGAATCCGCAACGTCAAGACCGGCGCCACCGGGACGGTCGCGGCGGACGGTGTGTTCATCGCCATCGGCCACACCCCCAACACGGACCTGTTCAAGGGCCAGTTGGACATGGACGGCGAAGGCTACATCGTCACCGCGCCGGACAACACGCGGACCAGCGTGGCCGGCGTGTTCGCGGCCGGCGACGTGCAGGACAAGATCTTCCGCCAGGCGGTCACGGCGGCGGGAACGGGATGCATGGCCGCGCTCGAGGCCGAGAAGTTCGTCGCCGAACAAGACACCGCGCAGGCCGCCGAGTAGGCGAACGATGGACTGGGACAAACTGAGAGTCTTTCACGTGGTCGCCGAGTCCGGCAGCTTCACCCGTGCCGGCGAGACGCTGAACCTGAGCCAATCGGCGGTCAGCCGCCAAATTCGCAGCTTGGAAGATTCCTTGCGCCTGCCGCTGTTCCACCGCCACGCGCGCGGCTTGATTCTCACCGAACAGGGCGAGCTTCTGTACCGCACCGCGCACGAGGTTTTCGCCAAGCTGGCGATGACCGAGGCGATCCTGACCGAAAGCAAGGAACGGCCCAAGGGGTTGTTGCGCGTTACCACGACCGTCGGCTTCGGCTCGATCTGGCTGACCCGCCACATGGGCGAGTTCATGGACCTGTATCCGGAGATCACGGTCAGCCTGCTGGTCGCCGATGTTGATCTGGACCTGAGCATGCGCGAGGCCGACGTGGCGATCCGCATCTCGGTTCCGCAGCAGGCCGACCTGATCCAGCGCCACTTGTTCACCGGCCATTTCGGCATCTACGCGGCGCCGGCCTATCTCAACCGCTTCGGCACGCCGAACAAGATCGAAGACCTTCTCGAGCATCGCGTGGTCAGTTTCGGCGAAGACCTGCCGCTGCCCTTCGTCGATCTCAACTGGCTGGTCGAGGAAGTCCGCAAGATCGAACCCGAATTCAAGCCGGCGCTTACCATCAACAACCTCTACGGAACCTTTCGCGCGATCGAGGCCGCCATCGGCATCGGCGCCCTGCCCGCCTTCATGGCGGACGAGAGGGCGCAACTGGTGCGAATCCTCACCAAGGTGGAGGCGCCCAAGGCCGAGGCCTATTTCGTCTATCCGGCCGAACTGAGGGATTCCGCGCGCATCGTCGTGTTCCGCGACTTCCTGCTCCGCAAGATCGCCGAAACGCGCTTTTAGGACGGGCGAGTCCGCCGGATGGTACTGTTACGTTAGCGACCCAATGCTCATATACTGTATATTGCCGATAATGCAGAGGGTGGCCCGGCCACCAAGACAGGAGAACGCAAAATGGTCGCCCGCAAGTCGTTTCTTGGCCCCGCTCCGAAGCACCCGGAGTTGGACAAGCTCCTTAAAGACGCTCGCAACGTGCGGGTGACGGACGAGCAGCTTCAAGAACAAAGGGTGAGCTTCGCTTACGGTAACGCGCTTGAAGCCACCGGCATCACCAAGGAGTCAGTGCGGCGCGCCTCAAAAGGTATCCGTATAGCGCGGCATTAAGAGCGCGCGCGGGGAGAAGCCTTGGTGTCGCGGGTTTCTTGTTAAAATGCTGGTGCTGGAAGGCGACAACCCGGAGCTTTATGCCGGTGTTCAGGAAAAGAACCTGATCAGGCAATATGATCTGCTCACGAATTGCGTTGAAATAGGTCTTGAACAGGGTCCCACGGCTTTCGATAAATACGCTCTGTGGGCGCTGAATCACGTGGCCGTCGCTAATTTATCGCAATTTGGTGGCCGATTCCGCCAGGAGCCTATTTACGTCGGAAACCATAATCCCCCACATTTCGAGGCGGTCCCGGAACTCATGGATCGCTTCGTATCGTTTCTCCACGAGAATTGGTTCTTTGTCACCCCAACTCAGTTGGCCGCCTATGGGTTATGGCGCCTGAACTGGATACACCCATTTATCGAGGGCAACGGACGGACCGCGCGCGCGACCTGCTATTATCTCTTGTGCGTGCGTTCCGGTGGCCTACTCCCTGGGCGCAAGATCGTGCCGGAGCGAATAAGGGAGGACCGGGAACCGTATTATGCCGCTCTTCGGGCCGCCGACCGCGCCTGGGACGAAGGCAATCTCGACATATCCGAAATGGAGGCCTATCTGGCACGACTTTTGGAAGCTCAGCTAAAAGACGAAGATTGACCCGAGGGGCGGGCCGCCGTCTAACACGCCCAACCCCGTTCAATCCTGATCCCAGACACCGCGCCTCGTGGCGCGGCACATTATTCGCGCCGCGATTGATCGACAAAAACAGAGAATACGTGAGGGAGACACAGGTGCAACTCGCTGAACGCATGGCCCGGCTGGGCACGGAAAGCGCGTTCGAGGTGCTGGCGCGCGCCAAGCAGCTCGAACTGGCCGGCCGGGACGTGATCAATCTGGGCATCGGCCAGCCCGATTTCCGCACCCCCGACCATATCGTCGAGGCGGCCAAGAAGGCGCTCGACGACGGCCACCACGGCTACACGCCGGGCAACGGCATCCTGCCGCTGCGCGAGGCGGTGGCCGAGGACATTGTCAAATTTCGCGGCGTCGAGGTCAGCCCCGACGACGTGGTCATCGTGCCCGGCGGCAAGGTCACCATGTGGTACGCGATCCTGATGTTCGGCGAACCGGGCGCGGAGATCCTGTACCCCAACCCGGGTTTCCCGATCTACGAATCGGTGATCGCGTTCTCGGGCGCCACCCCGGTGGCGATCCCCCTGCGCGAGGAAAACGGCTTCGCGTTCGACGCCGACGAGGTGCTCGACAAGATCACGCCGCGCACGCGCCTGTTGATCCTCAACAGCCCGGCCAATCCGACCGGCGGCGTGGTGCCGCGCGAACAGTTCGACCGCTTGGCCGCGGGCCTCGAGGCGCACCCGAACGTTGCGGTGATGTCGGACGAAATCTATTCGCGCCTGCTTTACGACGGCGCCGAGTTCGTCACCATGCTGGGCTACGAGCACCTGCGCGACCGGTTGATCCTGCTCGACGGCTGGTCGAAGACCTACGCCATGACGGGCTGGCGCCTGGGCTACGCCGTGTGGCCCCGCGCCCTGGTCGATCTGGCGACGCGGCTCAACATAAATTCGGTGTCGTGCACCAACGCGGCCACGCAATACGCCGGCATCGCGGCGCTCAAGGGCCCGCAGGAATCGGTGGCGGAGATGCGCGCCGCCTTCGACGCGCGGCGCAAGGTGATCGTGGAGGAAACCAATTCGATCCCCGGGTTCAGTTCGATCCTGCCGACCGGCGCGTTCTACACCATGGCCAACATCACCGGCACCGGCGTCACCTCGAAGGACATGGAGACGCTGTTGCTCGAGGAGCTCGGCGTCGCGGCCATCGCCGGCTCCAGCTTCGGCGCCCATGGCGAGGGCTATCTTCGCTTCTCCTACGCCAACAGCACGGAAAACATCCGCCGCGCCCTGGCCCGCATCCGCGACCACGCCCAGGCCGCCGGCTGGAGCAAGGCGGCGTAAGCGGCCGCGTTCCGGACGACGTTCAGGGGATCAGCCGCGCGGCGCGGTAGCGGTCGAACATTTCGATGAACATGGCCTGGCTGTCGACCACGTCGTGGAAGCCGTGCAGGCGCGCCTTGGTGGTGTCGGTGAGCACGTCGTATTCGGGTGAGAAAACGAAATCGCCGTAGCTCCACAGCGCCATGTCTTGGTACGGCGTCGGTTTCAGGCCGTGGCGTTCAACGATGCGGTCCCACACGGTTGCCTTGTCGGCCATGAAATGGGCCAGGCTGATCTTGCGTACCGGCCCCAGCGGCAAGCCAAAATAGGACGCGAAGCCGGGCCACAGGTTTTCCCAGCGGAAGCAGTCGCCATTGGTGATGTTGAACGCCTGGTTGGCGCATCCCTCCGTCGTCGCCATCCACACGATGGCCTTGGCGAGATGGGCCGCCGCCACGCATTCGGCGATCACGCCATGGGCCGCGCGCGATCCAGGGAAGGATAACGGCACGCCGAGTTCGCGCGAGATCGCGGCGTAGACGGCGATCACCGAGATCAGATTACGCGCCCGCCCCGGCGCGAAGTCGTAGACCAGCGGCGGGCGCGAGATGGTCCAGGTCCAGGGACCGGCCCGCGCCGCCACGTAGTCCTGCTGGTCGTAATAGAAGTCGGGCGGCATGTGGCGCGGGTCGTCTTCCTTGGCCGGGGTCTTATAAGGCCCCAGATGCAGTCCGTAATACTTGCCGCCATGGACCAGGTGGACGTGGCTGAGCGCGCCGCCTTCCAACGCCTCGACCACGTTGCGCAGCATGGCCATGTTGTCGGACACCGATTCCTCGCCGCCCTCGCCGTGCTTGGCGCGCGCGGCGTAGAACAGATGGCTCGCGTCGCGCAAGCCCCCGAGCTTGGCGCGGCAGTCGGACTCGTCGAGCAGATCGACGGACATATACGCCGCGCCGCCCCCCTCCGGCGGCGTTCGGCACAACCCTACCACTTGCCAGTCGGCGGCCAGCAGATGATCGACAAGGCGCGTCCCGATCGTCCCGGTCGCGCCGACCACCACCGCCTTTCCTCGCGCCATGGCTTCGCCCTACTCGGCCGCGCGCCGGGTCGGGAAGGCCTGCGGCCAGCGCGACGGCTCGCAGCGGGCGTACATGGGCGAATAGGGCGTGTCCGCGCCCAGTTCCTCGGCCGCGTGCCAGGCCCAGCGCGGGTCGTACATCATGCCGCGCGCGATCGCGACCATGTCGGCCTGGCGGCTCGCGATGATGGCCTCGGCCTGGCGCGCCTCGGTGATCATGCCCACCGCCCAGGTCGCCAGGCCCGATTCACGGCGCACCCGCTCGGCGAACGGCACCTGGTAGCCCGGGCCGAGCGGGATTTTCTGGCGTGGGTCGAGCGCGCCGGAAGTTACGTCCATGAAATCGCAGCCCGCGTCCTTGAGTGCCTTGGCGAAGGCCACGGTCTCTTCCACCGTCCAGCCGCCCTCGACCCAGTCGGTGGCGGAGACCCGCACGCCCAACGGCTTGTCGCCCGGCCACGCGGCGCGCACCGCCTCGAACACCTCCATGGGGAACCGCGTTCGGTTGTCCGCGCCACCGCCGTATTCGTCGTCGCGCTGGTTGCTGATCGGCGACATGAACTGGTGCAGCAGGTAGCCGTGTCCCATGTGAAGCTCGATGAGATCGAAGCCGATGCGGTCGGCGCGCCGGGTCGCCTCGACGAAGGCGCTCTTGACGGCGGCCAGACCGGCGGCATCAAGGGCCTCGGGCACGTGCCAACCGGGGCCGACCGGCAGTGCCGAGGGGCCGACGGTGGTCCACGGGTCCTCGTCCGCCCCCAGTGACGTGGCGCCCTCGGACGGCGGACACGCCGAGCCCTTGCGTCCCGCGTGGCCAAGCTGGATTCCCAGCGCCGAAACGCCGTACTGGCGGCAAAAATCGATCACCCGCTTGAGCTCCCGCTCGTTGTCGTCCGAATACAGCCCAAGGCATTTGTGCGTGATGCGCCCGGCCGGCGTCACATGGGTCGCTTCGGTCATCACCAGCCCGGCGGCGCCCATGGCGTATTGGCCCAGGTTCATCAGATGCCAATCGTTGGCCGAACCTTGGGCCGCGTTGTACTGGCACATGGGCGAAACCACGACGCGGTTGTCGATGGTCAGCCCGCGAAACGAAATCGGCGAAAACAACGCGGAATCCATGTGGTGGATCTCCCCAGACTTTTTTGTGGCGTTGGCGCAAACCTAGGGGATTTCCAGGGCGTGCGAAATGGGGCGCGGGCGGGTATTGTGGTCTGGGCCAAGACGAGGGAGGCGAAACTTGGGCAGTTACAAGGATATCGGCGTGGACCTGGACGGCCACGTCGCGGTGGTCGAGATCAGGCGTCCGCCGCATAATTTCTTCGACCACGAGCTGATCGGCGAGATCGCCGCCGCGTTCGACGAATTGGACGCCGACGGGGACTGCCGCGCGATCGTGCTGGCGTCGCAGGGCAAGTCGTTCTGCGCCGGCGCCGATTTCGGCAAGGGCGAGGACGGCGACCCCATGTACCGGCTGCGCGACCCGGGCCAGCTTTACCGCGAGGCGGCGCGCCTGTTCAGCGCGAAAACCCCTATCGTCGGCGCGATTCACGGCGCGGCGGTGGGCGGCGGACTGGGCCTGGCCCTGGTGCCGGATTTCCGCGTCACCTGCCCGGAGGCGCGCTTCAGCGCCAATTTCACGCGGCTCGGCTTTCACCCCGGCTTCGGGCTCACCGTGACCCTGCCGGAAGTGATCGGCCACAGCAAGGCGGCGTTGATGTTCTATACCTCGCGCCGCTTCAAGGGCGAGGAAGCGTTCGCGATGGGTCTGGCCGACGTGCTGGTGCCGCAAGACCAGGTGCGCGCGGCGGCAATCGAACTGGCCACGGAAATCGCCACCTGCTCGCCGCTTGGCGTGCGCGAGACGCGGGCGACCATGCGCCAAGGCCTGGCCGAGCGCGTTGTCGCCGCGACCGACCATGAACTCGACATCCAGCAGCAACTTCGCGCCACCGAGGACTTCCGCGAGGGCGTCAAGGCCATGTCCGAGCGCCGCGCGCCCAAGTTCGTCGGCCGCTGACCCGTGAGCGAGGCCGACACCATCGTCGTCGATACCGCGACGCGCATCTTCCAGGACCTGGGCGACCCGCAAACCATCAACAGCGCGGCGGACGATGCGTGGCGCGCGCCGCTGTGGGACGCGCTTAGCGAATCCGGCCTGACCCTGGCCTGGGTGCCCGACGAGAAGGGCGGCGCCGGGGCTTCCATCGCCGACGGCTTCGCCGTGCTGCGCGTCGCCGGCCTATTTGCGGTTCCGGTGCCGTTGGCCGAAACCCTTCTGGCGGGCTGGTTGCTGGCCCGCGCCGGCCTCGACTCGCCCGCCGGCGCCATGACGGTGGCGCCGACCCGCCCGCGAGACCGGGTTTCGCTGGGCGCCGACGGCCTGCTATCGGGCGCCGCCTCGCGCGTGCCCTTTGCCAGCGAGGCGGACCACATCGCCGTCGCGGCGGACGGCCCGGTCGGTCCGGTGGTGGCCCTGGTCGAGCGCGGCGCGTGCGCGGTGACGGCGGCGCGCAACATGGCCGGCGAGGCGCAGGACAAAATTACCTTCGACGGCGTCGCGCCGGTGTCTACGGCGGCGCTCGGCGGCAAGGACGACTTGATGACCATGGGCGCCGCGGTTCGCGCCACGCAAATGGCGGCCGCGCTGCAAAGCCTGCTCGACATCTCGGTCGGCTATGCTCAGGAACGGGTCGCCTTCGGCCGCCCCATCGCCAAGTTCCAGGCAATCCAGCACGATCTGGCGCGGCTCGCGGGCGAAGTCGCGGCGGCCACCGCGGCGGCGGGATCGGCCGCCGTGGCGATCGAAGGCGCGAAGGCGTTCGACGAGGCGGTGTTCCTGGAAGCCGCGTCGGCGAAAATTCGCGCCGGCGAGGCCGCCAACGACGGCGCGCTGATCGCCCATCAGGTACACGGCGCCATCGGCTTCACCCAGGAACACGTGCTGCACCGCTTCACCCACCGGCTGTGGTCGTGGCGCGACGATTTCGGCGGCGAGGCGGCGTGGGCCGTGCGTCTGGGCGAGGCCATCTGCGCCGGCGGCGCCGACGCCCTGTGGCCGACCATCACGGCGGCCTGACATGAGCACGGGAAATATCCAATTCGACCCGATCCGCCTGCCCCCCGAGGCCGAGGCGCTGCGCGTCGAAGTGCGCGACTTCCTGCGCGACGAAATCGACGCCGGGACCTTCGACCCGATGGGGGCGCGCACGGGGTTCAACCGCGAATTCTCGCGCAAGGTCGGCGCGCGGGGCTGGATCGGCATGACCTGGCCGAAAAAATACGGCGGCGGCGAGCGCAGCTTCCTCGAGCGCTACGTGGTCTGCGAGGAATTCCTGGTCGCCAACGCGCCGACCCGCGCCCATTTCACCGCCGACCGGCAAAGCGGGCCGGTGCTGTTGAAATACGCCACCGAGGAAATCAAGCGGGATATCGTGCCGCGTATCACGCGCGGCGAATGCACCTTCTGCATCGGCATGAGCGAGCCGGACTCGGGCTCGGACCTGTTCGCCGCGCGGGCCAAGGCGGAAAAGACCGACGGCGGCTGGCGCCTCAACGGGCGCAAGGTATGGACCTCGACCGCGCACCAATCCGATTACATGATCGGCCTGTTCCGCACGTCGCCCTCGACCGAACAGAACCGGCGCCACGGCCTGACCCAGTTCCTGGTCGACATGAAGACGCCCGGCATCACGGTGAACCCAATCCTGCATTCCACCGGCCAGCACGATTTCAACGAGGTCGTCTTCGACGACGTGGTGATTCCGGGCGACTACATGCTGGGCGACATCGACATGGCGTGGAAACAGGCCACCAGCGAACTGGCCTACGAGCGCAGCGGGCCGGAGCGGTTCCTGGAAAACATCACCGTGTTGTTCGAACTGGTCCGGGCGCTGGGCGAGGCGCCCGATACGCGCGGCGCCGAGGGCGTCGGGCGCCTGGTCGCGCAGCTTCATACGCTGAGGCGCATGTCCACCTCGGTCGCCGGCATGCTGGCGGCGGGCAAGGAGCCGGTGCTCGAGTCCTCGATGGTCAAGGACGTGGGCACCAACTGGGAACAGGCCCTGCCCGGCAAGGCGCGCGACCTCGCCGCCTTCGTCGAGGCGGATCCCGGCAACCGCGCCAGCTTCGACGAGTTGATCGACCGCGCCACCATCGCCGCGCCCAAGCTCACCATCCAGGGCGGCACCCGAGAAATCCTGCGCGGCATCATCGCCCGCGGCCTGGGTTTGCGGTGATCTCGGGGATGTCGCGTTGAAAATCACCGGGCTGCGGACGGCGCGCGTGGACTTGCCGTTGCGCGAGCCGTTCGTCACGTCGCTCCATGACATTCGCTCCATCGGCTGCCTGCTGGTGTATCTCGATACCGACGACGGGGTGACCGGCGAGAGCTACATGTGGCTGTCCAGCGCCGGCCGCCTGCCGGTGCTCGACGCGATGGTCAAAAGCCTGGCCGATCTGGTGGTCGGGCGCGACCCTTCCGACGTGCGCGCGATCTGGCAAGACATGTGGGACGCGGTGGAACTTCTCGACCGGCGCGGGGTGACCATGTTCGGCATCTCGGCCATCGACACCGCGTGCTGGGACTTGATGGGCAAGGCGCGCGAGGCACCCGTGCACCGGCTTCTCGGCACGGTCCGCGACCGCGTGCCGGTTTATGCCGACGGCGGCCTGTTCACTTCCATGACGATTGCGGAACTTGTGACGCAAGCTAACGGTTTTCTGGACAAGGGTTTCCGCGCCATGAAAATGCGCATCGGCCCGCCCTCTCTGGCCGAGACCGAGCAGCGCGTGGCGGCCATCCGCGAGGCGATCGGCCCGGACGTGGCGTTGATGGCCGACGTCAACCAGGGACTGAACGTGGCCGATGCGATCCGGCTGGGCCGCGCGCTGGAGCCCTACAAGCTGGCCTGGCTGGAGGAACCCATCCCCGGCCACGACATCGCCGGCGCGGCGCGGGTGGCGGCGGAAATCGACACCCCCGTCGCGCTCGGCCAGAGCATCTACAATCGCTACGGTTTCGCCGAGGTCATGGAGAGAGAGGCCGCCGGCGTGCTGATGCCCGACCTGCAACGGGTCGGCGGCATTTCCGAGTTCGTCAAGGTCGCCCACATGGCCGAGGCGCTAGACCTTCCGGTCACGCCGCATCTGTTCACCGAGCAATGCCTGCAACTTTGCGCGGTCCTGCCCAACTGCTTCTACGCCGAGCACATAAGCTGGTTCGAGACGCTGTTCGCCGAACCGCTGGAAATGGAAGATGGCTGCCTGCTGGTGCCCGACCGACCCGGGCTCGGGTTCACCTTCGACCCGGACGCCGTGGCCCGCTACCGCGTTCCGGACTGAGCACGGAACAAGCGCGTGCCCGATCTCCATGCGTTGTTGTGGCCGCGTAGCGTCGCCGTCATCGGCGCCTCGCCGGACCCCGATATCCTGCGCGGCCGGCTGACCCGGGTCATGGCCGGCCACGATTACGCCGGCGCGGTCTATCCGGTCAGCCGCAGCCACGCGGAGATCAACGGGCTGCGCGCCTATAAGACCGTTTCCGACATTCCCGAACCGGTCGACCTCGCGATCCTGATCATCTCGGCCGAATTCGTGCCCGGCGTGCTGGACGAATGCGGCGCCGCCGGGGTCAAGGCCGCCCAGATCATCACGTCGGGCTTCGCCGAGCAGGACGACGAGACGGGCCGCGCGTTGCAGGACAGCATCAAGGACATCGCCGCGCGCCACGACATGGCGGTGTGCGGCCCCAATTCCGAGGGCTTTGCGAATACCCTGGCCGCGCTGTGCCCGACTTTCAGCCCGGCGGTGGACCGGCTCGACGCGCCGCTGATACCGCCGTGGCGCGACAACGGCCATGTCGCCGTGATCTCGCAAAGCGGCGGCATGGGGTTTGCGTTTTTCGACCGCGGCCGGCCCAAGCAGATCCCGTTCAACTACGTGCTGACCACGGGCAACGAGGCCTGTCTCGGCGTGCTCGACCTGCTCGACCACCTGTTGGACGAGGACCGAACCGACGTGTTCATCCTGTTCGTCGAAGACATCAAGCAGCCGGCGCGCCTGGCGCCCATCGCCGAGAAAGCCTTGCGCGCCGGCAAGCCGATTATTGTCACCAAGATCGGCCAATCGGCGGCGGGACAGCGCGCGGCGGCCTCCCATACCGCCGCCTTGGCCGGCGACTACGCCGGATACCGGGCCATGTTCCAGCGTTACGGCATCGTCGAGGGCCGCGACACCGACGAAATCACCGACCTGGCGGCGGGATTTTCGCGCCATGGCAAGACCCTGCCCGCCGGACCCCGCGTCGGCATCTGCGCCAGCTCGGGCGGCGCCGGCGGGTGGATGGCCGACGCCTGCGCGGCGGCCGGCCTGGAGGTGCCCGAGTTGGACCCCGCGACGCGGGCGCGGATCGACGCGCACCTGCCCGCCTACGGCACCTCGCAAAACCCGGTCGACGCCACCGCCCAGGCAATCCGCGACGTCGGCCACGCGGCCCTGGCCGAGATGGTCGGCGCCTCGGACCGGGTCGATTCGGTGATCGTGGTGACCTCGGCGCGCAACCCGGCCATGTTCGCGC
>Ga0066376_10004235_pt1 | contig 12529 bp, 13 predicted proteins | sample Knorr_S15_td_Bot_FD_77009 | JGI IMG/M metagenome (GOLD analysis project Ga0066376, IMG submission 77009) | Marine microbial communities from Southern Atlantic Ocean transect - Knorr_S15_td_Bottom_ad_5009_LV_A | ecosystem: Environmental > Aquatic > Marine > Oceanic | place: Southern Atlantic... | reverse complement strand
CTTCTTCGTCTTCTTCGTCCTCGGTTTCGACCAAGAGCGTCGGGGCGGCGATGGTGGCGATGGTGAAGTCACGGTCGGCGATGGTCAGTTCGGCGTCTTCCGGAAGCTCGATAACGCCGATATGGATGCTGTCGCCGATATCCATCCCGGTCAGGTCAACCATGATGCTTTCCGGAATGTTGTCCGGGTTGCAGCGCATTTCAACGGTATGCCGGACGACGTTGAGAACGCCGCCGCGTTTAAGGCCGGGGCTTTCTTCATGATTATCAAACACCACCTGGACATTAATGTTGAGTCGGGTGGTGGCGCTGAAGCGCATGAAGTCCACATGAATGGGGCGATCGGTGACCGGGTCGACCTGTAGGTCGCGAGCCAGCACACGATGTTTCTTGCCGCCGACTTCGATTTCGAAGACGCGGGCGAAAAATCCGGGGCCGCGAAGCTGCTTTTTAAGATCCAGAGGATCGATGGAAATCAACACCGAATCTTCCTTGTTCCCGTAGATGATACAGGGGATGCGACCGGCGCGTCGGATTTGACGGGCGACGCCGGTGCCTGTTCCTTCTCGCACTTCAGCGGCGAGTGCTGTCATTTGGGCCATTTCTTAAATCTCCTTGGTTGGGCGGCGCCGTTTTTTGATGCGGCTGCCGAGCCGAAAGGCCTTTTTCAAGGCCGGGGATACATACCCGCCTTGGTCCGTCCGGTCAATCAATGAAGTGCCGGTTTTCCTGGTTTTTTTGATCAGGTCAGGAACTCATAAATGGCGACGACTGTGACGTGTGTCATTTTGTTTACTGGCAAGGAGTTAGGAGGGATTGATGCCAAAGCATCATGACCGACGACGGGACGATGTCCAGTGGGCAAAAGAACCGCGCCCCGAAGGGGTCGGCGGATGGCCCATTTCGTACGTCAAGCACCCTCACCGGGAATTGGCCCCGCTTTCGCGCACCTTCCTTCCGTAACGAGCCATCCGCCGATCACAGCTCGCCGCCATTTATGAGATCATGACCTAGTCGAACAAGCTGGAAACAGATGATTCTTCGCTGATTCGGCTGATCGCATCGGCCATCAAGGGGGCAATGGTCAATTGTTCAATATTATGGGATACCCGCACCGCCTCGGTGCCCTGGATCGAGTCGGTAATCACCATTTTTTCAATCGGTGAAGCGGACACCCGGGCTACGGCACCGCCAGACAGAACCCCATGGGTGACATAGGCATGCACCGATGTCGCGCCCTGATCCATCAAGGCCACGCCGGCGTTACACAAGGTCCCTGCGGAATCGACGATATCATCAACCAAAATACAACGGCGGTCCTTGACGTCGCCGATGATGTTCATGACTTCTGAAACGCCCGCCTTTTCACGGCGTTTGTCGATAATGGCGAGATCGGCGTTGAGGCGCTTGGCCAAGCCGCGAGCGCGGAGCACACCGCCGACGTCGGGCGACACAATCACCAGGTCTTCGCCGTTCAACTTGCTCTCGATGTCCTTCACCAGCACCGGGGCGGCGTAAAGGTTATCGGTGGGAATGTCGAAAAAACCCTGAATTTGGCCGGCATGCAGGTCCATGGTCAGCACTCGGTCGGCGCCGGCCTCGGTGATAAGATTGGCGACCAGCTTGGCGGAAATCGGGGTTCTGGGCCCCGATTTGCGATCCTGGCGGGCATAGCCGAAATAGGGAATGACCGCGGTAATGCGCCTGGCCGAGCCGCGCTTCAGGGCGTCCAGGCTGATCAGCAGTTCCATCAGATTGTCATTGGTGGGATAGGACGTTGACTGGATGACGAATACGTCTTCGCCACGGACATTTTCCTCAATCTCGACGAACACTTCCATGTCCGAAAACCGGCGTATGCTGGCTTTGGTCAATGGCAGACTGATGCAAGCGGAAATTGCCTCGGCAAGAGGCCGATTACTGTTACCGGCAAGAATTTTCATGGCTAATATAGATTACTCCGTCCGGGTTGGAGGATAGTATCTAACAGTCTGCCCTATCCCTGTAAATGTGGAAAAAAGTTTGTCATCTCGGTGGCGGCAAGGCACGGCCCGGAACCCGGGGCACATCCGTTCTGCCGGAAAATTTTGGTTCCTTGGTGCGCCGGAACGATTGCTTCTTTTCGATGCCGAACAGTTCCTGAATGCCGGTGATCGCAGCGCTGGAAACAATTTCCGCCACCCGCCTAGGGCCCTGCCAGGAAAGGATTACCTTTTTTCAAGACAAGCCCATCAGTTCTAACCCCGGCGCCCAGAACGCCATTTCAATTCAACCGCTAAGGCCATTGGCACCGTTTCCGGCGACGCTGGACCGCGAATCGCTCTGCCCATTTAAATCTACCAAAATGGGGGTCCGGTTTCACTTAAAAAGGGGAATCGGCAGCTCAAAAAAGCGCCGCCCCCGGTGCCGACGAACGGCAATGGAAGGCTACGGGAGGTCTTACACCAATCGAGAAAAAGATGTTTAATGATCTAATTTTACTTGCTTTTTGGCTTCGGCTGCAGGCCTTCCAATTCCAGCCGGGGTGGTGGTAAAAGGGCCTGTCCGCCGCTTAAAGGAATATTCGTCTTGAGCACCTTGGCCGACGGGCCGAGGCGGTGAGGAGACGCCCTTGCGACCTGAATGATACCTTCGATTCCCTTCAACGCGGCGGCGGCTACAATGGGGGCGACCTCCCCCCAGGCTCCGGAAAAGGTCCCTACCTCGACCAGATTTTCCTGTCTCGCGATGCCGATTTCACGCCCGTCCGAGGTCAGAACCGACCAGACGATTTCGACCCGTTCAAGCCTGTCGATGGGTGGGTCCAGGCTGACCCGGACCTGGAGAACAAACTCCGCGTGGCCACGGTCTCGGGCGAGATTGACGCCGGCGCCCTTGATGGCGATTTTGATCGCCCGGGTCAGCGAAATATCGCCATCGCCGGGGGCATGTTCTATCGGGTCGATCCAAAGTCCGGCCAACAGCGGGCGCGCCGGTTCCAGGGCTTTTTCATCATCGCCAATCATGGCGGCAATCAATGCCGGCGCACTGTTGCCGATTTCGGTAATGACCATGGGCGAACCGAAGTCCCATTCCTTACGGCTGCCCGGTACGCCTTCATTTGCAATGCCGATTATATTGCCATCGAAGTCGAACAGGGTCCATTCGATGACCATGACATAGGGAATCGATGGGTCATCCTGGTTGAGTTTGGCCTTGCCCTTAAGCTGATAGCGGCTGTTGGTGCTTTCGTTCTGGGTTGCGCGGATACCCAGACGCTTAAATCCCTCAACAATGGATTCGCCAAGCAGTTTTGACATCGGCAGCGAAGTGCCGTCCAAGGGCTGGACCCAAACGCCCAGGGCCGCCGCTTCAATTACCAGCGGATTGGGCGGTGCTTCGGCGGCGGTTTTGAACGGCCTGGGCAACGGCCCGCAAGCCGCCACCGACAAAGCCATCAATGCCAATGCCAAGATTCTAAAGGCAGGATTAAATCGTTTCCCCATCAACCCCTACATTATCGCGCAAGAAATCATGAGCCCAAGAATTAGGACTGCCGCCAGGATAAAAATATGGGGCATGACTCAACCCTCCCTCAACAAGATCGACGCCAAGCCCCGGCCGTAATCTATTTCCCGGCGCTGTGTCGCCCGGCGGTAACTGAAAAATCGGACTTCATCCGCACAAGTGTCTAGCCCCAACGTCTCATAAGCGACACCCAGGGTATCAAATTGCCGGCCTAGGAAGGCCGGCAGATCAAACATGAAATGCCCGTCTCTGGAGGAGGCGATGAAAAAATCCCGGTTGGTGGGGTCATCGTCCATGAAACGGACACGGAATTCCGCCCCGACCTCATAGGAAGCTTGCTGAATACAAGGCCCGATGGCGGCCTGAATCTGATCCTTCTTTGCGCCGAGGCCGGTCATGGCGTCCACTGCGGCTTCGACGATGCCCCCCAAGGCGCCTTTCCAACCGGCATGGGCGGCGCCGATGACGCCGGTGGCGGCATCGGCCAGCAACACCGGGGCGCAATCGGCGCTCAAGATCCCTAGAGCAATCCCAGGAATCTTAGTGACGGCGGCGTCGGCCTGAGGCGCCTCCCCGGGTTTCCAGGGCGTATCGACAACCACCGCCTTGGCCGAATGAACCTGATACAGGGTCAACAAAGCACCCTCGTCCAGGTCCAGCCGCTTCATCGCGTTGGCGCGATTTGCGGCAATATGGTCCGGGTTGTCCCCGGAACCGAACCCGCAATTGAGAGAGGCAAAAATGCCCTCGCTGATGCCGCCCTGGCGGGAGAAAAAAGCGTGGCGAACGCGGTCGGACTGTTTAAGCGTTTCGGTGATAATCATCGTGTCTTTAATTATCTTATCAGATTCTCTTACTCGAATCCCTCCGGGGATGCCATACCCGGACTGGTCAGCGCCATCACCTTGAACAACCGTCCCATGGCGTCGTCGGACGTCAATCGATGTAAACCGGCCATGATTTCCTGTTTATGCGCCGGTGACGCCGTCGCCAGGGCCTCGGCGCGGATACCGATGCCGAGGCTATTTAAAAAATTCCCTTGGGAAACCGGGCCAAAAACCACCCCACCGGTATCGGACGCGGCCGTACCCAAAACCCCGAAATCGACGTGGGCGGTAAGATCAGCCATGCCCGGGTCATCCAGCGGGTCTTGGTATTGATGGCCCTTAACGGCTTGAAATGTATCTCCCAAAGCGGTTTGGCCATGGCCATAATCAATAAATAAGGCGGAACCGGGTTGGCGGCTTAATCGCCCGGCTAAATCCCGGATCAAGGTCAATGCTGCCGGGCGGACTTCCATAAAAGCCCCGTCTTCGGCGTCCTCATGACCGGAATGGATCATGCCTTCCATGGGCGCGGTCCCGCAAAGGGTGAATTGGAATTCCTCTGCATCAAGGCCGACCAAACGTTCGCGCCAGCCTTCCGGGGTCATCTGGAATTGATGCACCGGCAACGCATCCAGGAATTCATTGGCGATCACCAGGAGAGGCCCGTCAGGGACCTTGGTAAAATCGCTCAGCCAACGAAGCGATTGGATGCTGCGAACATCACCGGCGCCAAGCAAGGTCTCCTCTTGAAGGCCTTTCAACACCGGACTGATTTCGACCAGGCCGAGCGCGATCGATTCCAAAAATCCCTCGGCCCCACGCCCCGCCCGCAGCACATCCGCCATCAAGGTGCCCCGGCCAGGCCCCAGTTCGACCAGGTTAACCGTCGGCGGTTCGCCCATGGCCCGCCATTGGACGGCGCACCACACCCCAATCAACTCGCCGAACATCTGGCTGATTTCAGGCGCGGTGATGAAATCGCCCTCACGGCCGAAGGGATCGCCGCTCATGTAATACCCGAGGCGGGAATGGCCCAACACGTCGCCCATGTAATCGGCGACGGTGATCGACCCTTCCTCGGCAATTCGGCGTCTGAGGTGGTCGCGCAAGGTCGGCATCGGGGTCTATTTCCCCGGCTTGGCGCGGAAGATCAGGAACAAACCGGCCAAAATCAACGGTACCGACAACCATTGTCCTGTGGTGGAACCGAAACTCAGGAAACCGATATGCGCATCCGGTTGGCGGAACAGTTCGACCACGGTCCTCACCCCCCCATACCCAGCCATGAACACGCCGGTCAGCAAGCCGGGGCGGCGGCGCAGCGGCTCGCTTCGGGCCAGCCACATCAGCACCGCGAACAACAACACCCCTTCGCCCAAGGCTTCGTAGATTTGGCTGGGATGACGAGGGTCCGGCCCACCACGGGGAAAGACCACCGCCCACGATACATCGGTGACGCGCCCGAACAATTCGCCGTTAATGAAATTGGCAAGCCGGCCGAAAAACAGCCCGATCGGCGCCACGCAGGCAACGCGGTCGGAAAACAACCAAAGATCAATGCCCCGGCGCCGGCAAAAAACGATGGTCGCCACGATAACGCCCCCAAGTCCGCCGTGAAACGACATTCCGCCCTGCCACACCGCAAAGATGGATAGCGGATCATTCAGGTAGGTAGCGGCATTGTAAAACAGCACATAGCCCATGCGCCCCCCCAGGATCACGCCCAGGGTCGCCCACACCAGATAATCATCGGTATCGGCCTGCCCCGCCACGTCGGGGGTCCGCAGGACCATGCGGCGCAATAACCTCCAACCCAGTACCAGCCCGGCGATATAGGCCAGCGAATACCAGTGGATCGCCACAGGCCCGAAGCTGATAAGCACCGGGTCGATGGCGGGAAAAGGGATGACGAAGGTCATGGACAGGTATCCAGGGCGGTAAGAGCGACCCTGTTAAAAATACGGATCATCGAAAGGGGTCGTCGGTATCCAGGAAGCTTTTGACGTATTCCTCGACACCGTCTTCCAGGGCCGTGAATGGCTTGTCGTACCCGGCGGCGTGCAGCCGGTCCATTTTGGCCTCGGTGAAGTATTGATATTTAGCGCGAATTTCTACCGGCGTGTCGATATAGGTGATATCCGGCTTTTTACCTAAAGCCCCAAACACCGCCTTGGTCAGGTCTTCAAAACTGCGCGCCTTGCCGGTGCCGCAATTGAACAGCCCGTTGACGTTGGGCGTCGCCAACAGCCACACGATGATATCGATACAATCGCCGATCCAAACGAAATCGCGAAGCTGGCCGCCGTCGGGGTAATCCGGGTGGTGGGATTTATAGAGCACCGCCGGCTTGCCATCCCGGGCATTCGGGTAGACTTGGGAAACGACGCTGCGCATCCGGTCCTTATGATATTCGTTGGGGCCGTAGACATTGAAGAATTTCAGTCCCGCCCATTGCGGCGGCCGCGGTTCCTGGTCGGCGTTCATGCGGGCGACCCGGCGGTCGAACAGATGCTTGCTCCAGCCATAGGCGTTTAGCGGCCTCAACCCGGAAAGCGCCGCAACCGAACCGTCATCGTCGAAGCCTTGGCCGCCGTCGCCGTAGGTGGCGGCGCTCGACGCATAAATAAAGCGAACCCGATGCTGGGTGCACCATTGCCATAAATGGACGGACATATGGAAATTGTTGTTGATAATCAGATCGGCGTCGGTTTCGGTGGTCGACGATATGGCGCCCATGTGGATGACCGCTTCGACGTTGGAGGCATTGTCCTCAAGAAATTCGAACACATCATCCGGCGCCACAATATCGGCCAGATCGCGATTTGCGATGTTGCGCCATTTATCGCCTTCGCCCAGCCGGTCGCAAACGATGACCTTGCCCAAGCCACCCTGTTCCAACGCCCAAACGATATTAGAGCCTATGAATCCGGCCCCGCCGGTAACTACGTACATCGCACCATCCCGCTTTGAATGCAGAGTCTTATATGGCTCAGGCGCGAAAGCCGCAAGGTTCAGACGTTGCGCCGAGGTCCCGCCAGGAACATAATACATGCATCGTTTGCGCTTCCAACAGGAGTTATCCCGATGCAGACACGCGGAAGATTTTTTGATGATTTTGCAAAAGTCGCGGGTGGCGCGGCGTCGACCCTCAGTGGCGTCAAAGCCGAGATCGAAGGATTGGCGCGCCAGCAGATCGAACGCTTGTTGGTAAATGCGGACCTAGTTCCCCGGGACGAATTCGACGCCGTCAAGGCGGTCGCCGCCAAAGCCCGCATTGAGCAGGAAGCGCTTGAGAAAAGAGTCCTGGCCCTGGAAAAGAAGCTGGGGCTGAAGCCTGCCGCCCCAGCCAAGTTAAAAGCCAAGCCGAAGGCCCGGGCAAAGGCCAAGCCTAGCGCTAAAAAAACCGCCAAAGCGAAAAGGCCCGCCCGCAAGACAGGCAAAAAAACCTGAACCAACGCCTTCCCTTCCGCATGTCCTACGCCGGGGCTTATCCACAATAAATTTTAGTTCCTGGGCAACCGACTCTTGCGCCCGAGTCTGGCTTCGGGCAGACTACACCTTGTGTAGATTTGAGGCTGCTCTACAATATTTTGTAGTGACTACCATATATAGATGAGCTGCCGCTAACTGGGGGAACGGGCATGGCATCACTTAGTTTCCACCACGAAACCCTATCGTCCAATCCACTGGACATCGTCGAACAATTGGTCGAAAGCAATGATTGGCCTTTCGACCGCCGTGGCGATGATGAAATCGCCTTCCAGGTGCCGGGATCCTGGTGTAATTACAGTATTTTCTTCGCCTGGAACGAAGAAGTCGGCGCCGTTCATTTCAGCTGCGCCTTCGACATGCGGGTGCCTGATGTTCGCAAGCCCTTCGTCCATGAACTTCTGGCCATGGTGAACGAGAAGTTGTGGATGGGGCATTTCGGCGTGTGGACGGACGAGGGCCTACCCATGTTCCGACATGCCATGCCGATGCGCGGCACCCAAGGACCGACTTTGCACCAAGTCGAAGACCTGGTTGATGTTGCCATCGTTGAGTGTGAGCGATTTTACCCGACCTTCCAATATGTGATCTGGGGCGGCAACACGCCCACCGAAGCCATCGTCGCGGCCATGATCGAAACCATGGGAGAAGCCTGATGAGGTGCGCCGTCTAGTCAAATGGGCGACAAGATTCTCCTCGCCGGTGGTGGCAAAATGGGGACTGCCCTGCTCGGCGGCTGGCTGGAACGGGGGCTAAACGCATCCGATATCACCGTCGTCGACCCCATTGAGCAAACCGTCAAGGCCGTCGCCGAAGGGTTTGGCGTCATCGCCGTCACGGATGTTTCCGCCATTGACGAAAATTTTGCCCCGATGGCCATCGTGTTGGCGGTCAAGCCCCAGGCCATGGATGACGCCGCCCAAGCCTATAAGGGTTTCGCGGAGGGCGCGGTATTCCTGTCCATAGCCGCCGGTAAAACCATCGCTTATTTCGAATCGATACTGGGCGCCCAGGCGGCCATTGTTCGCGCCATGCCCAACACCCCCGCGGCGATCGGCAGGGGCATCACTGTGGCCTGCGCCAACGATATCATCGATGACGCCGGGCGCGTCCTTTGCGACGGCCTTCTGGGTGCCGTCGGCGACGTCGCCTGGATCGATGACGAAGGCCTGATGGACGCGGTTACCGCGGTTTCCGGCAGCGGCCCGGCCTATGTGTTCCTGCTTGCCGAAAGCATGGCCGAAGCCGGCATCCAGGCCGGGTTGCCGGCGGAACTGAGCCAGCACCTGGCGCGCGTCACCGTTGCCGGGGCGGGGGAATTGCTGCACCAATCTGAAGAGGCCGCGGCGCAATTGCGCACCAACGTCACTAGCCCCGGCGGCACCACGGAAGCGGCCTTGAGCGTCCTGATGGGTGGGGACGGTTGGCAACCTTTGGTGACCAAGGCCATCGCCGCCGCCACCAAGCGGTCCAAGGAATTGGCCGGTTAACAACCCGGATACAGCGCATGGAAATCAGCTTCGACGATTTCACCAAAATTGACATCCGCGTCGGCACCATCCGGCGCACCGAACCCTTTCCTGAGGCCCATCGCCCGGCCATCAAGCTGTGGGTGGATTTTGGGCCTGAAATCGGTGAGAAAAAGACCTCGGCCCAGATAACCAAATATTATGAACCCGATGAATTGATCGGGAGGCAAGTGGCTGCCGTGATTAATTTTCCGGCCAAGCAAATCGGACCCTTTATATCGGAGGTTCTAGTGTTAGGCTTCCCCGATGAGGACGGGGACGTCGTGCTGGTGGCACCGGAACGACCGGTGCCGGACGGCGGCAACCTGTTCTAGCGCCCTATCCGGGTATGCGCTTGGGATCGGTGTCATCGGAGACCGGATCAGTGGATTCAATTAGTCTGGTAACCTTAACCGCACCCGCAAACCGCCATTGGGCGAATCTCCTAAGTTGATATCACCGCCATGTCCACGAATTACGTCCCGGGCAAGCGTTAGGCCTAAGCCCACTCCGCCGGTGCCGAGGTTGCGCGACCCTTCGATCCGGTAAAAGGGTCTGAACACCTCCTCCAATTGGTCCTCCGGGATTCCGGGGCCATCGTCATCGATGGTGATTTCTATACCATCACCGCGTTGTCCGGCCCTGACAGAAACGTGTTTGGCGTACTGGATGGCATTGTCGATTAGATTGGTTAGGCACCGCCTAAAGGCATTCGGCCTGAGCGACGCCGTCAACACCCCTTCCGTGTGCAGATCAATCGCACCGCCGCGTCGCCGGGCTTGGGCCGCCACCTCATGCAACAATGCCGTCAAATCTACAGGTTTCGGATCCTCCGTTCCTTCGCCGCGGGCGAAGGCCAGGTAGCCGTCCAGCATGTGTTCCATCTCAGTGATATCCGCCTTCAACTCGGTGGTTCCCTGGTCTTCACCCAACATCTCAAGTTGCAGCTTCATTCTGGTCAAGGGCGTACGTAAGTCATGAGACACACCGGCCAACATATCGGTCCGCTGAGAAATTTGACGGGCAATACGTTCACGCATAGCCATGAACGCCGAGGAGGCTTGGCGGACTTCGGCGGCGCCTTCCGGTTTGAATGTTGAAACGTCCCTGCCCTTGCCAAAATCGTCAGCGGCAATCGCCAAACGGCGGATCGGTTTGACTTGGTTCCGCATAAAAATCGTCGCAACGGCGAAAAGGATCAATGACGTACCAACCATCCAGATCACGAACACATAGGCCGTGGAGCTAAATAGCCGCTTACGTGAAGTCACTGCGTGGAGCACGCCCGACGCTAGTTGAACATCGATAATCACCAAGCGGGAATTCGGTTGAGCGTGAATCAAAAACGGCTTGGAAATATGCGATGTCATCGCATTGGCCAACATCCGCTCCATCAGGCCGCTGGGATTTAGGGTGGTATTGGGGAGTACCGCATTTTCCTTTAGCGATACCACCAAATCCATATTGCCGGCCGCCACATCAAAAATCCAGGTGCGGTTTTGAGGGCCAGGGTTCCGCCGCATCAGGTTGATGACGGCACCGATATCCCCGGCCACGCCGCGCGCCAGTTTGAGCGTCACCTTGTCCCAATGGGTTTCGTAAAAGATCGCCGCCGACACCAATTGCAGGATCACCAGCGGCGTGACGATAATAAGCAATGACCGGCCCAACAAGCTCTTGGGCAGAAAACGTTTAAAGGTGGCGGTCAAGGGACCCATGGCGATCCTTGGTTATAATTTCTAATCCGGACGCAGAACATACCCCTTGCCGCGTACGGTTTGCAGATAGCGCGGCAATTTCGGGTCTTGTTCAATCTTTCGCCGAAGACGCGTCACTTGAACATCAATGGCGCGACCGCCGCCACCGGCGCCGGTCAAGGAGATCAGTTCATCGCGATCTAGAATTTCCCCCGACCGCATGGCGAAGGCGCCCAACAAGGCCGTTTCCACATCCGTAAGGCGGATGGGCTTGCCGCCCCGGCTCAACTCACCGCGGCTTGGCGAAAACACGACGTCGCCCATGCTTAAATTCGCCAGCGGTTCCCCTGGTGACGGCAACCGTCTCAAAATACTGTGCAGGCGTAACAACAGTTCCCTCGGCTCAAACGGCTTGACCAGATAATCGTCGGCGCCGCGTTCAAAACCTTCGATTCGGTTTTCTGACTCGCCCATGGCCGTCAGCATCAAAATCGGCACCTTGCTGGAACGGCGCAGATCTTCGGCAAAATCCAGCCCGCTTTCCCCCGGCATCATCAGATCAAGGACGAGAATGTCGAAGGCCAGCGTCTTCATCTTGGCCCTGGCATCGGCGGCATTGGATGCGGTCACCACCAGAAATCCGTTCTCGCCCAGGAATTGACCCAAAAGATCCCTGAGCCGGTCGTCGTCATCGACGACAAGAACATGGGGGAGTTCATCGCTCAATGGCTTTTGACTTGCCCCTTTCGCCGTCATTCCACAGCCTTTCGGGTGGCGACCCGGGCACGGTCCTCTTCATTAATGATGGCGCGCAGGACGGCGCGGAACCCTTGCACCGCATCGGCGCCGGCGTCTTGATAGGCACGCATGATCCGCTGGCTTTGCCGTTCGGACAGGCGGCGCTCCAGATCGGCGCCCTTGGTGGTCAAATACAAGTGACGGCGGCGGAGATCGGCGGCATCTGTGCGTTGAAGTATAAAACCGTCATCGATCAACTGGCCCAAAACCCGAGATAGGCTCTGTTTGGTGATCTTGAGAATACCTAAGAGTTCCGAAACCGCCATGCCGGGGTGGCGTCCGACAAAATAGATGACCCGGTGATGGGCCCGCCCGAATCCGAAATCAGCCAGTAGCGCATCCGCCTCGCCGGTGAAATCACGATAAGCGAAGAATAATAATTCCATCGCTTGGCGCAATTCCTCTTCCGCCATAAGAAGAGAGTGATCCGGGTGTTTAGCGTAGGAACCGGCATCGGCCATGATCAAACTCCGAATAATAAATTCAATCCACTAGGGCGACAGGCAAGAAACGAAGAGACGATGGAATTTTAAGTCAGTGTTATTGACATATATGACCAAGAATGATAATTAACGCAAGAACATTCTGATAAAATTACCATCTGCGAGAGAAAGTTTCATGGAATCCATCCCTTTCGACGACCGTGACGGCGTCATCTGGTTCAATGGCGAACTGATACCCTGGCGGGATGGCAAGCTTCACGT